>WNGQ01006562.1_pt1 | contig 24767 bp, 22 predicted proteins | sample 5407661 | NCBI WGS metagenome assembly WNGQ01 (sample SAMN13153382, study PRJNA577476) | soil metagenome | isolation source: 60 cm soil or saprolite under Garry oak tree replicate 2 | place: USA:California | collected 2016-06-15 | reverse complement strand
ATGCGTTTCCCATCGCTGGACGCGGGACGCGCGGAGGAAGTTCGCAACCGCCTGCTGGACGCTGAGAAGCAAGGCGTTCACAAGGTAATTTTGGACTTGCGCGAATGCGGACGCGGACCGGTTTCGGAAGCGGTTTCCATCGCGCGCCTTTTTATTCCATCTGGAACCCTGACGACGCTGCGTGGGCAAACGGTTTCGACGCAGGTCCTCTCCGCCGAGCCGAAGCAAGTGATTTGGAAGAATCCCGTCTCCGTGCTGGTGGACACCACCACGTCAGGCGCGGCGGAAGTGCTCGCTTCGGCCGTCGAGGCCAATCATCGCGGCGACGTGGTGGGAGAGCGCACATTCGGCCTGGCTTCTGAACAGAAGCTGATTACGCTGGACGACGGAGCGGCGCTGATTCTGACCGTGGCGAATTATTACAATGCCGACGGGAAATCGATTCTGGAAGAAGGCGTCACGCCCACGGAGATTGTGCGCGCAGAAGCGCAGGATGATTCCGACGCAGGCGACGACACCACCCCTGCCGAAGCCTCAAAGGAACCGGGCCTGGGACCGCGCCCGCTTTCTCCGGAAGATCCTATCTTCCACCGCGCCCTCGACCTGCTAAAGGCGCCGACGCCCGCGAAGAAGGCTGCCTAAGAATTAAGTGTGCCGAGCTCGAGCTTGTGCCAAGCGGACTTCCAGGTCCAGCCGTTCGTCCGGCTTGGTTTTTCTTTTTGCGCTTTTTTCGTCCCTTCTGGCAACGGGCTGCAAGAAATCGCAGCCAGAGCGCCTGACTCCCGCAAAAACCCACGCGATCACCAGAGAACTAGCCAATGCTGCCCATTCTGCTGCGCCAACAGGAACTCAAATTCGAATTGGCCTCCAGGCTTCAGAGAAGAATGCAGAAACTCCGGATAGCCTCGACATTACGCTAGCCAAAGCTGCGTCAGATTCGGCAGCAAAATCGGATGCGGCGAAAATTCAACGAGCCTTGACCACAGTTGCAACGCGCCATGGTCTGACAGAAGAAATATCAGAGGCGCCTGAAGGGGTTGTCTTTTTCTATTTGAAGAACGGGGTCCGGACTCACGCGATCCAAATTCATTCGGGAATTGTTGCTGCGGAGCAGGGTCAAGGCAGTTCTGCGCCGCAAAACGGGGCGAAGCTCGCCATTATTCTGGACGATCTCGGAAACGACCGCCGTGCCGCCGAGGAGATCTTTGACCTTCACTACCCGCTCACGATTTCTGTTCTGCCGAATCACGAGCATTCCCAAGAAATCGCCCACGAAGCGGAGCGGCGAGGCTATCAGGTGATGCTGCATCTTCCGATGCAAGCTGTGGCCACCGAGAAACCCGAAGCTCAGGAATTGCGCCCAGGCATGCCCGCGCGGGACGTGTCGAAGCTGGTGGACCAGTTTCTTCAGGACATTCCGGGCGCGGTGGGCGTCAACAACCACCAAGGCTCGGAAGCGACGTCAGACCCCGCGTTGATGCGAGAGCTGATGCCGGTGCTGCGCGACCACCACCTTTTTTACATTGATAGCCGCACGACCGCGGCGACCGTGGCTTATGAGACCGCGCAAAATTCGCGCGTACCGTCGGCGTTTCGTAATGTTCCTTTTCTAGATGACGTCACGGAAGTTGGCGCGGTGCGCAAGCAACTGGAATTGGCGTTGCGCGGCGCTCGAGAAAAAGGAGAAGCCGTTGCGATTGGCCATCCGCACCCCGCAACGCTGCAGGCACTGCGCGAGGTGCTTCCCAGCGCGCAATCGGAGGGCGTGCGTCTCACTTTTGCGTCGGAGCTCGTGCACTAGGCGCCAGTAGTCGTCTGGAGTTCGATCGCTTGCTGCTTTAGTGGAAAAAGAAAATGGATCGCTAGGGCTGAGATTCCCATGGTCAAGAAACCGAAGGCGCTTCCCTCCGGGCCAACCGTGCCGCCGGTCAACCAGGCTTGGCCGTGAACGACCGCGTTTGAAAGATGGTGGTCGAACACCCAGCCGCTGTCGGGAACCGAAAAGAGAAACGTCTCGCCAAAGTCAAAGGCGGCGTGCCACCCCACGGCCAACCAGAGATTCCCGGTTCTCTTCAGCGCAAACGAGAAGACTAACCCGGTGACCGCCACGTTTGCTGCTCCGACGATTCCTTCGCCTGGATTCAGGAGGTGTGAGGCGCCAAACACCAGAGACAGACACACTGCAGCTGGCCAGAACCCAACCCCTCGCGCCAAAGTATATTGGGCATATCCTCGAAACAAGAACTCTTCAGACAGCCCCACAAACACAAATGCTACGGCCCACAGCGTTCCCCAGCCGAGAAGAGCGGCTCCCTGAATTGCCAGGTTTCCGAACGAATACCCGCCAAATGCGGCAATGAGTCCCACGAGAAGACTCACCTCGCACAAGCCAAGAAAAACTCCCAGCCAGAACGATTTCCCGAGGGCCTCCTGGAGGGGCAAACCATAAACGTCTGCAGGACGCCGCTCCAGCCGTGACATTATCAGCGCCGCGCCGTAAGCGGCCGCGAAGCTTACCAGGTCTCCCAGGGTCACGGATTGCGGTGAGTACGAACTGCCCCGGGATCCGAGGATTACCAAAACGAGGATCTGGAGCGGATACCAGATAAAAAAACCGAATGCGAGGTATAGGAGCAGACTCCATCCGACGCGCAATCCGTCCGGGCCAAGAAAAACTCTGGTTGCCAGCCCTTCGCGAGGAGGGGCCGGGGGCGGTGGAGTCGAAGAAGTAGATTCGAAAGGGGGTTCAGTCATCGACCGATCGTCGCGAGCGCAATCCCAAACTCAAGGAGATTCTATCTCAGTCGACGAGTTTCCGCCGATTTGCTCCAGGCAATGCGGCTATGGGTGAAGCGGGATTTCGGCGGCTCCGAGAATCCGCATGCTGTTCTTTTCCTGCACGAAAGCGACGGCCTTCAGATTCTCGCGCTTCCATTCGTTGCGAATGGATATAGCTGCGTCTACGGAAAACGCAACATCGCGATCCGGCTTGGCTTCGCCGATTTTGCGCATGGAGCGCACGACGGCGGCGTGGCTCAATTCATGGCCCGCGTTCTCGCCACGTGTCACAGATGAATGAAGGCCCGTTTCCGTGATCGCCAGCCACACTTCCGCGGCGCCACCCTTGGCCGAAGGAGTGAGTTTTCCAATTTGCACGGAAAAGTTCTCTGTTCCTGGTTTGCCTGCCGCGCCTTGAGACAGCGTTACGGGAGTCTTTAACCGCGCTGCCTCCTGGGCAATCACCTGGAGCGCCAGTTGCGGCCGCCCGCCGGAGCATTCCGCGCTCCCGTCCACAACGATTTGCGGGGTGTACGGGTTTTTATTACCCAGCACGCCCGCATACGCGTTCTGGCGGGTCGTCCAATTGTGGGAAGAAAACGGGTCGTGCCAGCCCTGATCGTCCCAATAATCCACGTGTTCCTCAAGCGCGACGATCTGCAGATCGTGCGCAGGACCTTGCTCGGCCAACTTCGCCAGAAAGGCATCGGCGGGAGGACAGCTGGAGCAGCCTTCTGATGTAAACAGCTCGACAACCACGGGAGACTCATGTGGTGTAGGAGGCTTGGGATTCTCTTGCGAGCGCAATGCCCTAACCCCAAATCCGGCAAGAATCAGGACGGTTCCAGCCGCCGACAACCTAGAAAGTAATGCTTTCACAACATCCTTCCCACGCAACTTAGCCCATCGGCTTATACGATACTCGGAAATCAGAAAGGTTACTCTCAGAAAATGGAAACAAGATTCACCGGTTGGCGGCTAACCGTTATGGTAGAGTTTATAAGTTATGTCGCTCTACCGTGAACCCACCCTCCGGTTTATTGGCGGCCGCCTGGCACTGGACTTCGTCAACAGCGTTCCCCTGAATGCCGAGTTATCCTGGGACCAACTCATTGAATTTCTGGAATCGGCACGGATCGTAACCCCCGAACGAGGCGGCGAACTCCTGGCGCTTAGCCGCTCCGACCCTCAAGCTGCTGAGTCGTTGCTGCGGAAGGCCCAGCGACTCGCCGCGGCCCTGCGGTTGGCATTTGATGCGGTTCTTCGCAAACAAAAAGTCCTGCGCGAGTGGATCGAGCCGGTTAACGAAATCCTACGCATCACCGAAGGGCACGACGAACTGGTGTACACCGATAATGACTGGGAGATCCAGTTCGTTGCAAGCGAAAGCGGGCTGGAGTGGTTGCTTGCCGCAGCGGCACGTTCGGCCGCCGAAATTATTGCTGAAGGTCTGCGGGCGCGCCTGCGCCTCTGCGCCAATCCGAAGTGCGGGCTCTTTTTTTATGATACTTCTCGCACGCACCGCCGGCGCTGGTGCTCCATGACCGTTTGCGGAAACAGGCACAAAGTGGCGGCGTTCGCGCACCGGAACGCTTCCGTCCGGCACGCGAGGCACTGACAAGCGTGCCGTGCCGCGAGCGGCCTCTATCACTGAACGTACTTGGGTTTCTGGCCTTTGGACCATGGGTCATAGGTGTGGGCAAAGACCAGCCGCTCGGCTACCGGGGGATGCGAGTACAGCCAGAACGTAATCAGCGGCGGCGGATTCGGATCGGACAAATCCAATTCTCCCAGAGCCTGAAAGGCATGCGCCGCAACTTCGGGTGAATTCGGGATCAGGCCGTGAGTGACTTCCAGGCCATAAACGTCGGCGGCGTGCTCCTCCATGCGACTGAACCAGTTGATGGCGGGCGACGAAAAAAATAGCAGAACTTGCAAGAGCAAGAGCAACACCGCGAGAGACGCCCAGTCTTCGGCCCCGGAGATTTTCCACTCGTGGCCCCAGCGGTCGAGCGTCCAGTACAATCCACGGAAAAGCAGATAGAGAGCCAACAGAAGCGCTGCCGCTCCGGCCAGGAAACCCTTCCACACATGGCCGAGGACGTAGTGGCCGAGTTCATGACCAACCACGAACAGCGTTTCATCGTTGGACGTCTTTTGAATCAGGGTATCCCAGATGACGACGCGCTTCGAGGCCCCGATTCCGGTCACGTAAGCGTTGATCTCGTTCGTTTTTTGGCTCGCCACCATTAGAAACATGCGGTTGGACGGGATGGGAACACCGGCGCGTTTTGTCAATTTCTCGATGGAAGCGACCAGCTCCGCGTGCTGGTTGCTAAGCGGCTCGAACTTGTCAAACAACGGATCAATTACCAGCGGAGTGATTACAAGCAGTAAGAGAAGAATAAGAACCGCGGGCGGCCAGAAACACAGCCACCATCGGCGGGGACTAAACCGCATTACCGCAAACAGAATCAGCACCACCACTAGCCAGAAAACTAAGATTACACACTGGCCTTTGGTCCAATCCCAGAACCACGAGTCCCAACCCTGCACGGACTGTTCGTAATACAAAGAAAGCCGGTGCCAATACATCCGAACGGGCAGGCCCAGCACCCCGACTAAAAGACGAAGAAGCGGAACGAATACTAACCCCTGTACCCATCGGTTTTGGCTGATGCTCTCTGCAATGTCCCTTAAGCGCGCAGCAATCCCCAGGCGCAAGATGAGGAGGAGAAAAATGGCCCCCAGGATGTAAGAGACAAAATAAAGTGTGTACTCTGCGCGTGAGTACGCTACGGCCTTTTGATATTTCTCGTGGGAGAGAGTGTACTGCTCGGTCTTCGCCTGGTCGGACGTGCTGGTGACGAGCGGCGGAATCTCCGTAGAGGGCGGCAGTTGCGCGGAGTTTTGCCCTGAGCCGCTCTCGATTGGCGAAGCAGATTGCCGACTTGCCGCAGCGCGCGATGTCAAAAGTGAAGAGAAGAGAAGCAGCGTGTAGAAAAGCCGTGCGATCCTGTGTCGAGACGCCAGCGGTCTCATAAAATCGTCCTGAAACTTATCTGAAACGATTCTCTGCGCATATAAATTGTGCAAGCAGAACGCGACGCGAGTATGCCGCACTGCCTTTTCCGGTGCAAGAATTCATCCCTTGCACATTGGACGGAGCGGCTTACAAGAACGTTTCTGAGACGAAAGAAATGAAAAGGATCGAGCAGGTTATGGCCCGGTTATGGGATGGGCAGTCTTGAGGCAGTAGTTGCGCACGGCGCCGGTGGTCGCAAGCCCAATGTGAATGAAAGATGTCCATCGCTCCAGCTTGTGGTGTCCGTAGCGGTGAAAGAGATAGGAAGCGCCGATGGAGACGCCAGTCGTAGCGGCTTCGACCGTTGCAAAGGCCGCGTGATTGTCCACGGCATCGTTGGTGAGGAAAATCTCTTGCCTGCCCCGGCGTCGCATGTTCAACGTCGAAAAATAGTCGAGGGTACGCGCCGCGCCAACGCCCCCGAAGAGCCAGCGATTCTCTTTGTCCCAGAAGGGATGTGGCTGCAAAGCATCATTCTTTTGCGGCTTGCCGATAGCGGGGGTCTCTTGGGCAACACCCTCGGACGGCGAGCCCTGCTTCGCAGCGTCTTGCGCCCATGCGGTTTTCACAGCCACGAGCGTAACAAGAAACAGCGAACCGAAGAGCCGGATTCTTCGCAATTTCATCATTTTGACGCTGCCGTTCTACTCGCTCCAGGATTGCGTATTATCGCAGTTGCGCCGGGAAGCTCCTCACCAAAAAAAGGCATTGCATGGTTCTGTTGCCGAATTCGCAACGCCTTTTCTTGGAGCGTTGTCATTCCTTTTCGGAGGAGGTATCTTCAAATTTAGTCCAGTAGCGTTTCCAAGGAGTACCCATGCCGCGCTCCATGCTGATTCGATCCGTCATAGTCGCCGTGACAGCCGCCGCGATTGTCCCTGTCGCTTTCTCACAATCACAAGACTCTCAATCCGTCGCCGAGGCTGCCCGCCGCGCTCGCGAAAAGAAAAAGGACGCCGCAGCGAAACCCGCCAAAGTGATTACCGACGAAACGCTAGACGTGAAGAAGGGTGACGTGCAGAGCGCCGTTGCCGAAGAACCCAAGATTGCCGGGGCCCCGGATACGAAACCCCAGGCTGCTCCTGCGAACGCCGCAGCCAAGGACGAAAAGCGCGAAAAGCTAAAGAAGGAACTGACTGAATTGAAAGAGCAGGTCAAGCAGTCGCTGATGGACCTGGACCTTCTTCAGCGCGAAAATCGCCTGGATCAGGATGCCTACTATTCACAGCCAAACTATGGGAGCGACACCGCCGGCAAGCAGAAGCTCGACGACGAAAAGCAGCAGATTAGCAATAAGCAGGAAGAGGTCGCGCGTTTGAAAGCGAAGCTCGCAGATTTGCAAAGGGAGATGGGCGAATCCTCATCCCCGCAGTCTTAACCTAATAGAATCTTCGAATTCCTGGCTTGCTTGCTCGGCGCGATTTCCCGCTGGAGATCCTAGTCAATTCCGTGAATTCGCAGGCTGACCAGCTTGTCGATGGTCAAGTCCTTCATGCCGCGCGACTGCAGCTTGCTGATGAATTCCGGCGTAACTCCGTGGATGCGCATGGCAATCAGTTGGTCCGGCTCCGGATGCGAGTAGCCCAGCTTTTGCACCTGGCTGATGAAATCGGGCGAAACGCCATGAATCCGGAAGGCAATGAGCTTGTCAAGCTCGACATGGTCGTAGCCGCACTTTTTCAAGTCCGCCATCCACTCCGGGGAGGCGCCGTGAATGCGCATGGCGACAAGTTTGTCAGGGTCGGCATCGTAACCGGCCTGGCGAACGCTGCGCACCATCTCTGGTGTCACGCCATGGATGCGAAACGCAATCAGTTTGTCGCTGTCCGTCACGGTGAGGCCCGCGGAGCGTAGGTCGGATACATACTGCGGAGAAACTCCGTGAATGCGGAAGGCAATGAATTTGTCGCTATCGGAAAGATTCACGCCCGAAGAGCGAATCTGGTCGATGAATTCCGGCGTGACACCATGAATCTTGAAAGCGATGAGCTTGTCGGTGTCCAATCCCTGTAAGTTCTTGGATTTGATTTCCCGCGCGAACTTCAGGCTCACGTCATGAATTGCCATGGCCCACTGCTTGTCACCGTCGATTCCGTCAAAACCTAGCGCCTTCATCTCTCTTGTATACTTCGCGTCCGGCACAAAGTGGAAAAGCCCCGCACCTTCGCCGTCCTTCGCGTAGCCTTCGCATTCGAATCTGCCGGCATCGCGCGTGATGGTGAAATGCACGTCCTGCCGTCCCAGCTTCGAAAGGTCCAGGCCGGTCAGCTCTTTCACTTCCCAGTCGGAACTCGAATGGAAGTGATGCCCGCCGCGCGAATCCATGATGGAAACTTCCACTTTGCCCGGTTCGTCCGAACGGTGAATGGTCCAATCCCCGCTTTGCGTCTGCCCGTGGAGCGCGGTGGCCAGCCCGAATGCCGCGCCGCCCACGATCAGAAGCAGTCCCATCACTCGATTGAAATTCATGGCTTCTCCTGTTTCCGAGGTCTCGTTCCTAGAAAACTTCTGCGTGCTTGAGCTCAATTAATTTCTCGAGCGTCAGGTTCTGGAAACCGTGCTTGCGCGCTTTCTCAATAAACTCCGGCGTGATCCCCTGCACCTTGGCGCCAATGAGGTCATCCACGTCCAGGTTCTTGAATCCCGAGTCCTGCATGGATTTCACGTATTCTGGTGTGACGCCCTGCACCTTCATCCCGATGAGGTTGTCCACGTCTGGTTTCAGTCCTGTGGCCTGAATGGCCTTTATGTATTCCGGGGTGACACCCTGCACTTTCACCCCAATCAATTCTTCCGAATCCGGCTTGAAGCCGAGGCCCTGCATGCCCCGCACGTATTCCGGCGTAATCCCTTGCACTTTCATTCCAATCAGGTCTTCGGCATCAGTCTTAAGACCTAACCCGCGCATGTCGTTCACATATTGGGGAGTGATTCCCTGAACCTTCATTCCGATGAGATTTTCCGGGGCGGCTTCGAGGCCCAGTCCGCGCATTTCATTCGCATATTGAGGGCTGATGCCCTGCACTTTCATCCCGATCAAATCGTCGACGCTCAGGTTCTGAGAGATGCTGTGCATTTCACGGATGTAGTCCGGCGTAATTCCTTGTACGCGCATCCCAACGAATTCATCTACAGTGGGCTTCATTCCCAATCCGTGAATTTCTTTTACGTAGGCTGGCGTCACGCCCTGAATCTTCATCGCGATCAATTCATCGGCAGAAAGGTTCTTGAATCCCGCGGCTTCCATGCTTTCCAAATAGGATTCCTTCTTGGCGGCTTGTTCGTCGTCCCGTTCCTGCTTTTTCTCTTTGGCCTTGTCGTTTTCCTTGTCTTTGCCGGCCTGTTTCGTCGAAGCAAAATGCTTTACTGTCGTCGAAGCGTTCGCTGGCCGCACCACGATGGCGCCGCTTCCTTGTTCCTGCGTCTGATTTGCGTTTAGTTTATTTCCCAACGCGGCGTGCGCCACGCCGAGGAACGCGTTTCCTGCTAGCATCGCTCCAGCCAGGCAGACCACGCCAACGGCCATGCCTGCCACGCGGAATCTTCCGGCTGGTCCTTCCAAGCCAAGCAGCCGCACCACACGCTGCGAAAGCGGACTGCGATTGGCCGCCATCATCAAGGAAGGAGCGGTGCGCGATTCCTCCATGAGTGTCAGCGCGCGCGCGTAGTTCACCGCATCACCGCAAAGCGCAACGGCCTCATCATCGCAACAATGCTCGCGCTCGATTCGAATCCGCTGGCTCACCCACCAGACCGCGGGATGGTAAAAAAGCAGCGTCTCCACGCCAATCTGGAAAAGATTCACGAAACAATCCAACCTTCGGATGTGCGCGAGTTCATGCGCAATCACCGCTTCGATTTGGTCCTCCGATAGGCCGCTCAACGCGCGCACTGGCAATAGAACTACTGGGCGAATCCAGCCAAACGCCGCCGGAGCATCCAGGCGGTCACACTCGCAATACCGGATGACGCGTTCAAAACCCATTCTCAATTGCAGCGCGATGCATTTCAGATAAAGCTCTCGCCCCACGGGCTTAAGCTGCTTGCGTCGCATCCTTTCAATGACGAATAGTCCTCCCGCCGTGCGCAAACTCAGCAGGACTACTCCCAAAAACCATGCCTCGACAAACCAAAGGATTGCAGCAGGCTGACTGGCCGGAGTTTCCGGCGCCGGGGCGCTGGGACGTGCCGCGACGGATACGCCTTGCACCGGTTTCGCTGTGCTGGCGGAAGCTCCCCGCGCCCCATAGCTAGCGGCCGGATCTCTTTGCCGTGTCAGCCAGGTGAATGTGATCACCGGCGCGGCCATCATGAGGATGAGAGTAATTACGGCGAGGGCGTAGCGCGTGCTCGCCTGCCGGGAGAGCGCATTGGCCACGGCAAACAACGCCGCCAGCGCCGCTCCTTGCCAGACAAAGTGGAGCAAGGTCCAGCCGAGCGCTTGCAGCAATTCAGGAGAGAAGCTCTTCCAGTTCTTTTCTGGAGGTTCGCCGGCCTTCGAGGGCGTGAATCATCAATTCGCTGGCCGAGCCTTCAAAGACGCGTTGCAGGACGTCGCCCACGAGTTGCCGCTTTGTTTCCGTTGCAGGCTGACAAGCTTCATAGACGTGCGCGCGCTGCCCTTCGTCTCGGCGCACCGTGCCTTTGGCGGTCATAATCTGCAGGAGTTTCAGGACCGTGGTATAGCCGAGGTCCTTCTTTTCGCTCAGTGCTTCATGGACTTCGCGAACCGTCGAGGGTCCGCGCGCCCAGAGCACACGGAGGATTTCGAGCTCCGAGGCGGTCGGCTTTTGCAAGGGTTCCTTGAACATGGCGGGAGGCTACTACGAAGAGCTTCGTAATGTCAACGAAAATCTTCGTAGTATCTAAGGCAGGCGGATGCGCCAGCTATTGCGTACTTTCGGCGGCTACCATGTCGCGGGTTTGCCTACTTTGGTTCCAGCACCAGGGGGAGCCCGTTCCTCGGATTCCCAATAATCACAACCTTGGCATTCGCGCTGGTCGCCAGCTTTTCGGTGGCTTCGATGCCTTTCCATTCGAGCAATTGGGGACTGATGCCTGTCGCCACGATCTTCTGGAAATCCGCGATGCCCTGGGCCTCGATGCGCTTTCGCTCGGCCTCCTGTTTTTCTTTCTGTAGGATGAAGCTCATGCGCAGGGCGTCCTGCTCGGCCTGCTGCTTCGCTTCGATGGAACTCTTTAACATCGCGGGCAATTGCACGTCGCGCAGTAATACATTTTCCACGACCACTCCCCGCGGCGCGAGTTGCTTCGTCAACTCATCCTGGATCTGTTGCTGCACCAACTCGCGCGCGTTGGTGTACAGGGCATTGGCCGTGTGTGCAGACGTCGCTGCGCGAATCGCTGCGCGCAGCGTGGGCTCTACAATTTTGTCGCCATAGTCCGCACCTACCGACTGATATACTTGCGCCGCCATGTTCTTGTCCAAACGGAAAAGCAGTGACGTGTCCAGCGAAATCGTCAACCCCTCATTCGAGGGCACGCTTGCGCTTTCCTTCACCGATTGTGTTTGGACCGAAAGCTTCTCGACCGACTTCAACGGATTGATCACGTGAATCCCTTCCGCAAGAGTCTCTCCCGTCACTCTGCCGAAGAGCGTCAGCACGCCCACGTTTCCCGTGGGGATCGACGTCGTGCTGGCAATAAGCACGATGAGCAGCACAACCAGAATCCCAAGTTGCAGGATTCTCTTTCCAACCCCGCTCAGGTTCGGCATGGACGGCAAACCTCCGCCACCGAGTTCAAATCTTGTTGGATTCGGCATTTCTTCCTCCGTCTTGCGGCCTGTCGGGCTGCAACAAGGCCGCACCACCTTCATTCCTTACTACGTAGAAATGCGCTGCCCGATTTCCGGGCGCCTTCCCCAATTGTTGTCGGTCTTCCCATTCAGGGATAGCGCGTCTTCGGTCCGCAAGCGTCTGCGGAACGAAAACTACGTTTTTCACAGCTGCAACCTTACCACAATACCTTGTGGTGTTTTCCTCTTGACACCCAGAATTGTTCAGGGCAGAATGCGCGCCATCAAGTTCGCTGTTCCCGCGCGGTCCCCTGTCCGTGGCCTGAACTGCGGATCCTCGGGCCAAGCGTTCTCCTTCAGGGGACCGCGGCGAGTAGCAGGGCCGCCAGGGGGCTAGGCCGATTCCGCCGGGCGGCTGTCAGGGCGAATCTGCCCAGGAATTGTCCGGGCTCTGCGTCCTGTGAGGTGAAACTATGCAGTATCTGCCCGGCTTGACCGTGCAATGCATTAATCCACTGTGCGAAGCCCGCGGCCATTGGCTGCGCGTGGACGTCACGGGCCCGGTCGCCCACGATGGCCGCTGCCCTTGCTGTGGGGATTTTCTCCGCAACGTGCCGCCGCCGCTGGGCCGTCTCCGCATGCGTCCGCGTTCCTTGGCGGCGCGGCCGCTTCGTCCACGCCTCCGCTAATCCCTCTCGGACACTTCCCTAAGTCGGTGGCTGGCAGATGATTATTCCTTCGGTTCAGCTGGCGCGCAGAATTGCGACATGGTCTCCTGAACGAGACGAATATACAACTCGACCCGAATCAGCCCTAACTCGGCGCGGCGCTGATTGACGTGGGACTCGTCTTTGATGGGAGCTTCGTGCATCTTTTCTCCGGCCTTGCACTCCAAGTTCTCCCCATAGAGCTGCTTTTCGCCCAAGTCGCCGTGCGAGCGGTCGTACACCAGAGCGTAACTCTGGGGATCGGCTTGGCTTGCGGCTACATGCGCTTTGAGCTGGGGAAGGACTTGCTGGCGAAACCGGGCGGGCTGATGCTGGATCATGGTGATGAAGTCACCGGCTGCCTGTGGCCCCACCATTAAGAAAGTCGGGACACCGTATTTGTCGAGAATCGCCTGGAGCGGCGCTGCGTTCTGCCGGTCGGTTTCCGCCATCTTTTTTGGGTCAAATCCCAATTGCTGACGCACCGCCTGGTCGGCCTTGAACATGCGCTCAATCTCTTCGCGGAGATCGGGATTCGTAGTCGGGTGATTTTTGGCCTGTTCCTTTATTTTGTCGAGTCTGAGGCGCGCCTCGTAGAAAGTCTCCGCATCGGAAGGAATGTCATGGCGCGAGGCTGCCTCTTTTGCTTTCGTCAGGACCTGCGCACGGAATTCCAAGGGCAGTTTTTCGCTTGCTAAGAGAACCAGGAATTCATATGCGGGCAGATCACCGCCTTCGCCGACGGTCAAAAGGCCGTGTTCTACGTAAATGTTCTTCGCCTGCGAGATGGCGAGCGCTTCCTTGCTCTCATCGTCGGCGGTGAGAACCGTCTCGAACAAGGCTTCGATCTTTGCAGATAGCCCAGGATCGACAGCTCGGTGGCCCATGGATTGAGTTTGCAGGCTAAACGCAGACACCAGAATAAGGATGAGGTTCATGCCCCGAGCATAGCACTGTAGCGACTGCTAGCTTTCAGCGAGGCCTTTTTCGAGGATCTCTTCGTCGCTGAGCCACAGATCCGGGATGTTGGCAGAGCCGAGGCGGAGGATGTCTTCGAGCGCGCCGCGGACTTCGCGAAGATGAAAATCCACGCCGATGCGCTCGAGCAATTCGATGAGCGCCTGCGCGCCAACGGCTTCGACGGGCTTCCGACGGGTGCCGTTGTGGTTCACGCGGTGGTAGGTGAGAACGTAAATGGCTTGCGGTCCGGCACCGTGCCGGTCAATGTGAAGGAAACCCCGGGTTTTGGGCTGGGCCGGGGCGAGCCGCGCAGCTACACCTGAACCGGAAGGGTGTGCGCTCATCGTGTTGGCGTTCTCACGTCTTGCCCGAGGTTTCCTTTCTTTGGATTTGGCTCATCCCGGAATTCGGCTTAGCAGGATTCGGCACTCAGCTACACCCGCTGGTGCTGCCGCAGTTTTCGCACTTGTAGCAAGCGCCGTTCGGCACCATCAGCATGCCGCACTCACTGCACGTGGGCGCGCCTTCATGCGCATTCGTGGGCTTAAGCGGCTCAGGCGTCCAGCTTGCGCCCGAGCCTGCCGAGATTGCGGAGGACACTAATACAGGTCGGCCCGAAACCGACGGCGCTGCTGCATGCTCCCCGTTTAGCTTTAGGTAGTCAGTGGAGATAAATCGCCCGCCCATCCAGCGCGCGATGTAATCGAGCACCGACGAAACGAAGCGGATGTTCGGATTTGCAGTGATGCCGGAAGGTTCGAAGCGCGTGTTCAGCAGCTTATCTACGAAGACTTTTAGCGGCACGCCGTATTGCAAGCCGAGGGAGATCGTGAGCGCCAATCCGTCCATGATGCCGGAAAGCGTCGAGCCTTCCTTGGCCATTTTGATGAACACTTCGCCGGGCCGGCCATCTTCGTACATGCCGACGGTGATATAGCCTTCGTGACCGCTCACGCTGAATTTGTGGGTGACGGAAGCGCGCTCGTAGGGCATTTTTTCGCGCTGAGCACGCGCAAAGAGCTCGCGCTGCATCGGCTCGACGGCTCCAGCTGTGGGCGCGGCTTCGGCCTTCTTTTCTTCCTTCTTCGCGTCCTTGGCTGCACTGAGAGGTTGCGAACGCTTCGAATTGTCGCGGTAGATGGCCACAGCCTTGAGGCCCAGCCGCCACGATTCGATGTAAGCATTCGAAATGTCTTCTACGGTCGATTCCTCGGGCATGTTGATGGTCTTGGAGATTGCGCCGGAGAGGAACGGCTGCGCCGCGGCCATCATCCTCACGTGGCCAGTCCAACTGATCGAGCGCCCGCCACCCTGCGGCGCAAGGGAGCAATCGAAAACCGGTAAATGCTCATCTTTAAAGTAGGGCGCGCCTTCAACTTTTCCATTCTTGTCGATGTAGGAAACGATTTCGCTGGACTGCTCCGGCGTGTAGCCGAGCTTCATGAGCGCTTGCGGCACAGTGTTGTTGACGATCTTGATGAGCCCGCCGCCGACCAGCTTCTTGTACTTCACCAGCGCCAGATCCGGCTCGATGCCCGTGGTGTCACAGTCCATCATGAAGCCGATAGTGCCGGTGGGCGCAAGCACGGTGACCTGGGAATTCTTGAAGCCGAATTTCTCGCCGTGCTGCAACGCGGTGTCCCACGAATCCTGCGCGGCCAGGAACAGTTCCGGCTGGACATGTTCGGGCTGAATGCCGCGCGTGGCTTCGCGATGCATGCGAATGACGTCAAGCATCGGCTCGCGGTTCACTTCGTAACCGGGGAACACGCCCATGCGCTCGGCAATGCGGGAGGACTGCGCGTAAGCCTCGCCGCACATCAGCGCGGTGACGGCGCCGGCCATGTCGCGCCCTTCGGGGGAGTTGTACGGCAGGGCCATAGACATGAGCAGCGCGCCGAGGTTGGCGTAACCCAGCCCGAGCGGGCGGAAATTGTGCGAATTCTCGGCGATCCTCGGCGTGGGATAGCTGGCGTTGTCCACTAAGATTTCCTGCGCGGTGATGGTCACGTCCACGGCATGCTTGAAAGCCGACACATCAAACTGGCCGCTGGTGGTAACGAACTTCATCAGATTCAGCGACGCGAGGTTGCACGCGGTGTCGTCCAGGAACATGTATTCCGAGCAAGGGTTGCTGGCATTGATGCGCGCGGTGGACTTGCAGGTGTGCCAACGGTTGACGGTGGTGTCGTACTGCATGCCCGGGTCGCCGCAGTGCCAGGTGGAATCCGAGATCTTCATCATCAGATCGCGCGCGCGGAGTTTTTCCACGGGCTGACCGTCCGCGACGTTCTTTGTCCACCAGTCTTTGTCTTCGGCCACCGCGCGCATAAAGTCGTCGGTGACGCGCACGGAGTGATTGGCATTTTGGAAGAAAATCGAAGCGTAAGCGTCGCCATCAATCGAGCTGTCGTAGCCCTGCTCGATCAAAACGTGGGCCTTGCGCTCTTCCTTCCTCTTGCATTCAATGAACTCGACGATGTCCGGATGGTCGATGTTCAGGATGACCATCTTCGCGGCGCGCCGCGTCTTGCCGCCGCTCTTGATGACGCCCGCGAAAGCGTCAAAGCCCTTCATGAAGCTCACGGGGCCGGAGGCAATGCCGCCGCCGGAAAGCGTTTCCTTGCTGCCGCGCAGGGAAGAGAAATTCGTGCCTGTGCCGGAGCCCCACTTGAACAGCATGCCCTCAGTTTTCGCCAAATCCATGATGGAGCCCATATCGTCCCGAACGGAGTTGATGAAGCAGGCCGAACATTGCGGCTTCGCTTGAACGCCCACGTTGAACCATACGGGGGAATTGAAAGCCATTTTCTGCTCGACCAGCAAGTGGGTCAGTTCGTCTTTGAAGGCATCGCGGGAAGCGGCATCAGCAAAATATCCACCCTGTTCGCCCCAGCGAACGATAGTGTTGGCCACGCGGCCGATCAATTGGCGAACGGACCGTTCCCGCTGATCCGTTCCTGGCTTGCCGTGGAAATACTTGCTGGCGACGATGTTGGTCGCGGTTTGCGACCAGGTCTTGGGAACTTCGACATCTTCCTGGCGGAAGATGGTCACGCCTTTTTCGTTGCCGATGAGGGCCACGCGCTTTTCCCATTCGACCGCGTCGAAGGGCGACTTCTTCCCGTCGGTAAAGTACCGCGGAAAGGCAAGACCTTTCCCCGCGCGTGCGGAAGTTCTCTCCGCTGCCGTATCCGTCACTTGCGAGTTTCCGGTCAGAGCATGCTTCACGGTTGCCATTTGTCCCTCCAGCGCATTGGATCCCGCCAACGAGCGGGGGACCCTACTATTTTACTCCCCTGCCAGCGGCAAGGGGGCCACGCTTCGCCTCAGGGTCTGGACCAAAGCTAACACAACTCGATTCGGGGCTTCGCGAAAGGCGCCAGCGAAAAAAAGACGACTGCCGAGCAGTCGTAAGTCCCAGAGCGTGAAACGCCAATGCCCCGCCGCCGGCTGGGAATTTCGCACACAGCCTCACGACAGGTGCTCCGCCACGTACGGGCGCGGAGCAGATACTTCGCGCTCGATTTTTTCGCTAAGAACCGGGCTGTTCCCCGTGGGCGCCGGGACCTTCTAACCGTTCTCGACTCGGCCGCCTGGCGCTTGCACGTCCCCCGAATCTGGAAACGCAGTATCAACGCATGCGAAAATTCTGTCAAGTGAAAAACGCAAAATGTAGTCAATCATTTACGTACTGTGTCTATTTGTAGTGGTCGGTTTTCTGCACAACTCCAGGCCCTTCAACACCTTTTGCACAGTTTCTCCTCGCGCTAGACTGGTTGCATCACATTGATGATGAAGCGAACTTTTTTCTCTCTAATTTTCCTCGGACTTCTTTCTTCGCAACTACTTGCGCAAGAAAAAGCGGCCGCGCAGCCCGCTATTCCAGCGGTGACGCGGTCCTCTTACGGGGAGAAATTGCAACTCGCAGGAATTCACAACGCGGGAAAAATCAACGGCGCTCTTTTCCGGGGCGCGCAGCCGAAAGAAAACGGGCTCGCCGAGTTGAAAAAGCTGGGCATCACAACGATTGTGGACCTGCGCGGAGAAGACCGCGAGAAATACGAATGGGAACGCAAGGAATCCGAATCGCTGGGCATGCGCTTTGTGCACGTGCCGGTCAGCGGATGGTCGCCTCCCAGCGATGAACAAGTGGCGAAATTCCTGGAATTGTTTCGTGATGATCCGAAACAAAGGGTCTTCGTGCATTGCCTCTTTGGGGACGACCGCACGGGCGTGTTTGTCGCCACCTACCGCATGGCGATGGACAAATGGTCGCCGGAGCAAGCGATGGGTGAGATGTATTTCTTCGGTTTCAACGGCTTCTGGCACCCTTCCATGAAGAAGTTCATCCGCGACTTTCCGAATCATCTGCGTTCCGCGTCGGCCCTCGCACCGCTGGTTCAGGCAACCTCGCACTGAAGAAGCTGGCGCGGTTCCCAAAGCCGCGAAACACCTGTCCTTCCCTAGGGCGAGCTTGTAAAGTGCTTGTTTACAGGAAGTTAGAACCTGTACTTCTCATTCTCTCCTAGTACTACCGTACCCCACCAAAACGTTACCCTCGCTTCATTCCGCCCCCGCCCCTGCCTCATTTAATCTTGAACACTCGATGGCAATGGTCTTTCTGAGGGAGAGACGGCAATGCAAGTCGGACGCTACGAAATTCTAGAAATCATCGGCTCAGGAGCCCACGGGCGGGTGGCTCGCGCCCACGATCCGCTCATCGGACGCCTAGTGGCCATCAAGCTTTTTCCCCGCGAACTAGCACAGGGAGAGGCCCGTCAGCGCTTCATTCAAGAAGCGCGCGTGGTGGGCCAACTTTCCCACCCTGCGATCATCACGCTACATGACATGGGCATTGACGAAGCCAGCCATACCCCTTATCTCGTCATGGAATACCTCGAGGGCCAACCGCTCGATCGCATTTTGGACAAGCACAGCGTTCCTTTCCAGAAAGCCTGCGCCTGGGCCGGGCAGGTGGCCAGCGCGTTAGGAGTGGCGCATAAAAAAGGCGTCATTCACGGCGACGTCAAGCCGGCAAACATGTTGATCACCGAGGATGGACGCGTGAAGCTGATGGACTTTGGCATGGCACGGCTTGCCAGTCACGATACGAAAACCACTGCCCTTGCAGGAACACCTGCTTATTGGTGTCCCGAACAAATCGTCGGCAAACCGCAGGACGCGCGGTCGGACATGTTCTCCCTCGGCATCGTTCTTTATGAAATGGTGACCGGCCAGCGGCCGTTTGATGCTGATTCCCTGCAAGGTATCTGTACGCGCGTACTTTCTTCGACGCCGCTTCCTCCGTCACACGCGAATCGTTCGTTGCCCGCTGCTTTCGATGACATTGTGGCGCGCTGCCTGGCGAAGGATCCGGCGAGCCGCTACGCGAATGCGGAGGTCCTCGCGCAGGAACTTTTTCCTCTGGCGCGGCACACTCCGATTCCGGGTCCAGCGGCGCAATCCAACGGCAATGGCCATGGCAATGGGAACGGGTTACGCGACCGCGCAGGCCGCCTCTTGCGCTCCGCCTAAATGATTACACTCAATAAAAGCCGCTACGAAGCCCTGGAGTGCATCGGAACTGGAACCACGAGCCGTGTCGAACGGGCGCGCGACAACGTCATCGGCCGCACGGTGGCCCTGAAGACTTTCATTCACAGTTTTGGCGAGGACCTGGAAGAACAATTTCTGCGCGAAGCGCAATTGGTGGGCCAGCTCTCCCATCCCGCCATCGTGCAGCTCTACGACGTGGGCATCAACGAGGAAGACACGCCATTCCTGGTGATGGAATATGTTGCAGGGAAAACTTTGGAAGAGCACCTTGAGTCGCACTCGCTGACGCTGCAGCGTGCATGTGCCTGGGCCGCAGATTTGGCGCGCGCCCTCGCGCTGGCGCATCGCGCAGGCATCATACACGGGGACATTAAGACGGGCAATATTTTTGTGACTCCGGAGGAGAAGGTAAAGCTGGGCGACTTCGGCATCGCGCGTCTTGCCACGCAAGCATCCAGCTCCGAACGCGTGAAGGGGACGCCAGCTTACCTGGCGCCCGAGCAGATTCTGGGTGCATCGCAGGATCAGCGTTCGGATCAATTCTCATTTGGAATTGTCTTTTATGAACTATTGACAGGTGAGCGCCCCTTCAATGGGGATACTGTCGGCGCGGTTTGCTCGGAAATTCTTTACGCTGAGCCTCTGCCGCCTTCGAAAAGAAATCCGGCAGTGCCGCCGGAACTGGACCGCGTAATCGCCCGCTGCTTGGCAAAGAATCCGCTGGAGCGCTTCGATTCTTTCCAACAGCTGGTCACGTTTCTTTATCCGTATACGCGTTCGCGGCCACGACCGCCTGCTCTGCGCGTTGGGAATCGTTCATGGTGGATGCAGCCGTCGAAACATCGCGAGGTTTGGATGGTGGCTGCTGCCGGCCTGCTGTTGACCGCTTTTCTCCAGGTCCCGCACGCGCTGCAGGCTCATTTTGGAGATGTGCCAGCCCCGCCACCCTCTTACTATCGCCCCGGCGTGCCGTTGGAAGCGTTCAGCTACACAAACCAAACGACGGCTATCGATCCTCAGCGCGAAAACTCGGACGATACACCCAAGCAAACGGAGAAGAAAGACACCCAGCCACGGTTCATCCATTCTGGAAAAGTTGCACTGGCGGCGCTCAATCGTCCCGGTGATTCGCAGAATTCCGCTTCCAGACAATCGGCAAGCGTTCTCCACGGGGCGCACACTCCGGCCTCCACTCAATAAGCGGTCCGCTGGGCCTGTGCTAATCGGCAACTTTGTCAGAGACGCTAGGCGTTATTCGTAGCGCAGCGCTTCGACAGGATCGAGCTTCGCCGCTTTCATGGCTGGCCACACGCCAAACACCAACCCGACACTAATGCTCACGACGATGCCCGTAACTGCGGCCCAGACGGGCACGCTGCCCGGCCAATGCAAGGAGAATTTGATCAACAGCACCAGACCATTGACGAGGAATAGCGCTATGACTCCGCCCGCACCCGTCAGCGTCATCGCTTCCAGGAGGAATTGCCAGGTGATATCGCCTCTCTTTGCTCCGATGGCTTTGCGAACACCAATTTCACGCGTACGCTCGGTCACGCTCACGAGCATGATGTTCATCACACCCACACCGCCGATCAGCAAACCAATTCCGCTCAACACCACCGTCGCCAGTGCCACCATCCCCAGAATGCTGTGAAATTGATCGACGATTTGCTGCGACGTTTGAATCGAAAAATTGTTTTTTCCCTGATAGGGAACATTTCGACGGCGGCGTAAAACTTCTGAGGCTTGGTCTACGGCCTGATCCAGCATCTTGGGGTAGGCTTGAAGACGAAAGCTATTCTCATACGCGCCCGGATAGATTTTCTGGAAGGTGTTGTAGGGAATAAGTACGCGCCGGTCCTCATCGTCGGCGCCAAACATGCCTTTGGGCTTTTCGACCACGCCAATTACGCGAAACGCAGAGCCGTCAATCATCACGTCTTTTCCTATAGGCGAGCCATCGGGGAAGAGAACCGGCGCTGCGTTTTCGCCGAGCATCACCACTTTTTCCCGGTGGAGATTATCCACGTCCGAGATGAAGCGCCCCTCGAGGGTAGAGGCATTTGCATACACTTGCCCAAAACTGGGTTGAACGCCGCGAAAATCAATAGCGCTCACGCTGCCCGATTTTGTGCGCACCGAATGCGGCTGCTCCCACCAAATCAAGAAAACCGTCAAATCTTTGACCGCCGGGCACAATTGCTTGATCGCTTCGCCGTCCTCCAGGGTCAACGGTTTCCGTTCTCTTTCCTCCTTCGGTCGGCGGCCTCCGCCGTGGGGTCCCTGGTCAAAGCGTGAAATGAACGCAGTGTCGGCGCCGTACTGTTTGATGCTTTCCTGGACCTGGAGATCAAACCCGGTGATCAACGCCGCCACGACCATGATCACGCTCACTCCCAGGACCACTCCAAAAACGGTCAGGAAGCTGCGCATCTTGTGCGTGCGCAGCGTGTCCATGGCCTGTTTCAGGTTTTCCCGGTGTGCTTGAGCCATATCCGTCCCTAACCGTCAGCCCTGAGCGCTTCAATGGGGTCCAGCTTCGCCGCGCGTGTTGCCGGGTAAATCCCAAAGAACAGTCCCACAGCGGTGGAGACCCCGAGCGAAAGAATCACGGAGCCAATCGGCGTGCGCATGGGAATGGAGGTCGCCGCTCGAGCCAGTGCCACCACGGCATACGCGAGCAAAATCCCGATCATGCCGCCAGTCGCAAACGATGTGCTTCCTCCTGGCTCCCAACGACCGCCTGAGCCCAATCTCACGCGTGCGCTCGGTAACGCTGGCCAACATGATATTCATGATTACGATGCCGCCCACGACCAAGAACACGGCCGTCAAACCTACAGCCACCATGAACAAATTCCCTGTCAACGAATTCCATAGGCCCATGATGGAGTCCGAGCCGATAATGCCGAAGTTGTCCGCCGCATCCCAGGGAACATGCCGCCACGCCCTAAGAAGCATGCGGGCCTCATCTTCGGACGAATCCATCATCTCTGCGCTGTGCGCCTGAATGAACAGAACCAGAGAATCCCGTTGCGTGCCCCATTCCTTTTGGTATGTCTCCAGCGGAATCAGCATGAAATTGTCCTGCGATTGTCCCAGGGCGCTTCCGATGACCGCTGCAACGCCAATGACTTCATAGGCATGCGTACCAGCGCGGATGGTCTTGCCGATGGCGTCCACGTTGGGAAAGAACTTCTTGGCCAAGTCCGCGCCAATAAAGCAAACGGGAGAATGATGGGTCTCGTCCGCCTCCGTTAGAAACCTGCCCGAGGCCACGTTCAAGCTGCGAATTTCGGAATAGGTTGCGGTCACTCCTAGGATATTCACGTTTTCCAGAAGGTCGTTTCCTGAGCGCACATCAGAAGAGTTACCAAGCAAGGCTGCAATCTGACCTGCGGTTTTCATACCCGCCTTAAGGCTGGCGTACTCTTCTGTGGTGACCAGGGGACGCTTTTGCGCCTTTACCCACGCGTCCTCACTCGTGATGATTCCGAATCGGTTCAAAACGTAGACGTTTGCCCCAAGATTTGCGATTTTGTCCGCTACATAAAAATTCAGACCGGCCACTACACTCATTACCGCCACAAGGGTGGTCACGGCAAGGATGACGCCAAGCAAAGTGAGGAAGCTGCGCAGTTTGTGGGCGCGAAGGGAATCCATGGCCAGGCGCAGAGTCTCCCCCATGGTAACCGCCGCCCTGCGGATCCTGGCAAGCCTTCCGGCAGAATCTGACACTGGCGGAATCACCCGAGGAACGGCCACAAACCTATCTATTGGGGTAACGCCCAAAACGGCCTCCGACCTCTCTCTTTACTACGCTTTTCCCCACCCATTCGTTCCAGGGACGCATATGGAACTGTCACCTTTTAGACGTTTGAAAACGCCCTTTGCATTGCCCAGGGCCTGAAGTACCCTTGGGGACGCCCGGGGCACCGGAAAACGCCAAGACTCATTCTCTATTGTATCGTGACTGGGCCTTGGGCTGGGGGCTTGTGGTCTAAGAAATAAGCTTGATTTCGATGGTTGGGAGACAAGTATATGCGTCGTAATTCCATTTATTTTCTGTTGGTTACAAGTCTTAGCTTTTCGATAGCCTTGTTCCTGCCTGCCCAGGAAAAGTCTGCCGATAAAGTTCCGGCGGCAAATGCGCCGACCTCCGGCTACAGGGCGGAATTCCTGGAAGACGTGGCCTATTACGAGCAGCGCTATACCAGGCTTGCGGACGCCATGCCAGCCGACAAATACATGTGGCGGCCCGCCGAAGGAGTTCGCTCGGTCGGCGAAGTCTATACTCACGTTATTAGCGCCAATTATGGTGTCGCCCGGGCACTGGGGACGCCAACTCCGGCGGGCTTTGACTTCAAGGCCGTTCTTGCCATGTCGGGCGAGAAAGCAAAAGTTCAGCAAGCTCTCAAAGAATCTTTCGCCCATTTTCGAAGAGCCATCCTCGCGTTAAGCGATGCCGATGCGGACAAGCCGCAAAAAATGTTCAACCGAGAGACGACGCTGCGTGGCGCCTTGATGATGATCGACAGGCACTGGGGCGAGCACTTGGGCCAATCGATTGCCTACGCGCGTGTGAACGGCGTAGTTCCGCCGTGGACCGAAGAGTTTCAACAGCAGCAAAAGCCTGCCGATAAGCCAAAGCCGTAAAACTTTCAGAATTCCACAGAGCGGAGTACCACATTCGTACTGACCACCGCCCTTTCGACAAAAGGCGGTGTACAACAGTAGTGTGGGCCGGCGAATCCAATAGATGAGCCAGTTTGGGGCGGCGTTTCCGCCTGTCAATGACCGCCGAACGATGCGTATACGAGACTTCACTCCCATCGTGTTTCTTTTGCTCGCTGTGCCTGCTCATGCGGCGGGGCAATCCGCAGTCCCTGTTTCGGAGCCGGCGGTGGCTCCCGAGCCATCGAAGCTCCTTAACCGAGTGATCACCAATCAAAAGAGGGACGAAGGCGCCCTCGACGTCTATGAGCGCTTGGAACGGCTCGAGACGCGGAAGAACGCTAACGATCCCATTCCCTCATCGGTGAAGATCGCCCGAGTCATTCCCTCCGGTACAGGAATGGACAAGATTCCGGTGAAAGCCAATGGTCACCCCTCGGACGCAGAGGCCTACCGTGCCCGCCTCGAATCTCTGGAGCACGCTCTCGCGCTCATTGTCAATAACAACCGCTCGCAGCGCGATGCCCTGGAAAAATATGCGAAAAAGAGAAAAGACCGAAACGATCTAATTGACGCCGCGCGCAAGGCTTTTAACTTCACCTTTGTCGCTCGCGAGCCGCGTGACGGCCGCCTGCTTGCCAAATATGAAATGACGCCCAACCCCGCGTTCAAAGCTACGTCGCGCCTTACATCCATTTTTCCCAAAGTCCACGGATACGTCTGGATTGACGAGGAGGCCGGCGAACTAGCGCGCATTAAAGGAGACGTCACCGAGGACATTTCCATCGCGTTGTTCCTGGGCAAGATCTACAAAGGCAGCCACTTTATGCAAGAGCGCTACGAGGTTCTGCCGGGGCTCTGGCTCTGGCAGCCCAGCTTTTCGCAGTACGATTTTGACGGGCGCAAACTCTTTTCCGGGTTTTCCATGCACGAGCGTACCTTTTATTCAAATTACCGCTACATTGGTCCGCCCAAGGAAGCCATCGAGGCCATTCGAAAAGAGCTAGTACGTGGCGACTTGAACAAGGCGGACTCTGCCACCGCCGATCCCTGAAGCACTTCCCCTTAAACTGGAAGCAAAAGGGCCCTGACTCTGAAAGACTGGAGGATCCGTGCTCCGCCCACTCTTGCTGCCGGTCCTCGTGCTCGTTTTCGCTGCTCTTTCTGCGGTCGCGCAAACAACGGATCCGAATGCGCAACCGCCGGCTTCGCAGCCGCAGAATTCGACTCCTTCGACGGACGCCAA
>WNGQ01001656.1_pt1 | contig 24799 bp, 17 predicted proteins | sample 5407661 | NCBI WGS metagenome assembly WNGQ01 (sample SAMN13153382, study PRJNA577476) | soil metagenome | isolation source: 60 cm soil or saprolite under Garry oak tree replicate 2 | place: USA:California | collected 2016-06-15 | reverse complement strand
CCGTGCTCCTCAGCGGGGGTCCAGGGGGCTGGCCCCCTGGCCTCAGCGGAGCGCGCCGCCAGCCCTAGCGCGGAAGGATGGAGAGAGGTTCGGAGAGAGGAAGGGAACGCATCGCAATGCATGGTTCCCTTCCTCTCTCTGAGAATCAGGAAACTCCAACGACGACCTCAGCACGCAACTCTGGAGCCGGAGTTTGTCCATTGAGGACTTCTTCACCCCACTGGTCATCAAAGGTGACCAGGAGCCTCGCACGGAGCTTGCCCAGACCTCTCTGTAGGGTTCGGACCTGCGTTGGTCGATAACGTTCTGGGGAGAGTTGTTCCAATTTACGGAAGATGTCTACTCCCGTGAGTTCCGGGTGGGCGAGCAACCAGGACGTGATCTGCTCCCACTCACCCTCAAACGGATCTTCCCGTGTGCGCCAATCATGAGGTCGCCCAGTTTTTTGATACTTTTTTCTCCGCTCCTTTTTGAGCAGAGATGGAGAGGTTCCAGGAACGCCTTCAGCTGGGATCTTTTCCGAAGACACAAGCTGTACAGAAAACTGGAGCGTGGAAGAGGACTCCTGGCTTTCTGAGGAGGACGTGAGGGCATGTCGCCAGAGTGCTTTCTGTAAGTGTTCGAGCTGATGCAACAAGCGCAGAGGGTCCAGCGCCTCGGTAATTCGACGCAACTCTTGTTGCTTCTTTGCAGATAAGATGCCAGAGGCGAGGAGTCGTTGCAGTGGCGTTTGGGCCTGATCGTAAGTACGGCGTACCTTACTGCCCTCTCGCTGCTTGGTCAGGAGTTTCATCGAGGGCTGAAAGCAATTCACGTAGACTCGCAGCGCCCGGTAGAGTTCGGTGAGCTGCCGATAGGCAAGTTCCCCACTAAAACGATCATAGCCGACCACTTGACGAACAATCTGTCCATTCTTTTGCTCGACGTAACACTGGTCATTGCTTTTCTGAGGACGTCCTCTGGTAAAGGTGATCTGTTCTTGCTCACAGTACGCCATCAGTTCCATGTTGATAAACTCTGCTCCGTTGTCGGTGTCAATTCCCAGGAGAGGAAAGGGAAGAAGTTGCTGCGCTCGCTTGAGTGCGGCAACAACGGCCTCCTGGCCGCGGTTGAGCAAAGGCAGGCATTCCGTCCATCCAGTGGCAACATCAGTCAGAGTTAAGGTGTACAGGTAGGACCCTTCCGCCTGGGTACCACAATGAGCCACCAGGTCAGCTTCCTGGAAGCCTGGCTTGACCTCATTCCAGTCCTGGAAGGTGCGGATGGGGATCTGTTTTTTCAGTAGCGTTCCTGATCGGGTGGTAGAAATCCCACGGCGCTCTTGTTTTCGATAGGGCCGTAACATTCGATCAGCCGTCGCTGGACTCATGGAGAGGAGTTGATTGCGGCTCTCCTCACTCAGTTGAAGATGTCCATGCCGCTCCAGCGATTCAACCAGGGTTGGGAGAAACGGAATCAGCCGCTTCGCGCAAATGTGATTGGCAGCGGTCCATGTCAGGTGTAACGCCTGCTGAACTTCTGAGCCATAGCGGGGCGCACGTGGACGCTCTATGGTGAGCTTGAGATCGACAGGGTGGTTCAGAAGCCGGATGGCGTATTTGCGGGCATACCCTGTAGCGGCGACAAACTCGTCAAGGATGACCTCCTTAAGGGCTGATGATGCCTCCCGATACCGAGGGGCGATTTGTACTAACAGTTCTCGTTTGGCTCGATAGCTCAAGTGTGACCTCATTTCTTTCCCTCCGCTGTAGGAACAAACAGACGTTGGGTTACATTATCCATGAGGCAAGTACCCTGTCAAGAACTGCGTTTCAAGGTCAGCGCAAACGTCAATATGTTCTATGTCTATCAACTCCCTGTACCACGACTCGTACCTGATAGCCTCCAATGCCGGGCAATTGCCGCGAGAGTAGCGCGGCTGGTGTGTGTTGGGGCGGAGTTCGATACACTGCGCCAGGAGCTGCTGGGTAGTGTAGCAGCGAGGGTGGCAACCAATCCTATTGAGCGGCAGCATTTACAGAACGAGATTGATGCGCTGGTGGCGCACCTATATGGATTGCAGGAAGAGGAGTTACAGCATATTTTGTATGCACCGTACACATTCCCGCTTGTCAGGCGCGAGGTTAAGGATGGGGTGATGGCAGCGTTTGTGAGAGTGAATGAAATGGTGGGGACAGGGTGATCAAATATGAATCAGAAATCTAGAAAATCTATAGTTCAGCAAATTGTTTCTCTAGCAAACAGCGCAATCACTGAACAAGAGCAAATTAATCAGATTATGAAAGACTATACCTCTTTGCCCGAAACACCTTTTCGCCTTATACGCTCGATAAACGCTGAGGGTATCGTTTTCATGCTAGTTGACAACGCAATCAATGAGTATGAAAAGCTTCTTGGGCGATTGTTACAACAAGAGGGATGGCAAGAAAAGTTTTCAGCAGAGTATCTCAGCAAGGCAATGCAAAGAATCCTTACAACTCTTCTTAAGGAAGGAAAAACTACCGAGTCAGCAGGTCGTCTCTTTGATCATCTCACAGAGGAATTTGATAACTATTCTAGAGAATATATTATCTATGTTCCTTTGGCAGGTATTAGCTTGTACACAGATAGCTTTCCGATGGGCAAGATCACTTTCAGAAAAATGACGGATGCTTATATTACCGACCTATTTGACCGAATGAAAGCTATTACTATGCTTACTCTTAATCCGGCGGAAGAGAAGGAAGCTAACGTTTCCCGGACAAAGCAAAGACTTGACAGCCTGAAAGGAACTGTGTGCGCCGAATTTTATGTCAGTGCTGAACCACAAAGAGCCAGGGAAAGAGCGGAAGAAGAGGTTCGACATGTTCTCGATCTACTGAGATACGCTATATCAGTTCTTTCTAGTAGAAATTTGAATATTGCAGTCGGCCTGCAAGGAGAAGTTGTGAATGTGATACGTACCACACCCACTCTCGCGCTCGATGGACAGAGTTATGAACTTCCATCTAGCTATAAAGGCCCTCTGCAACCTTTTGAACTGTCACCAGAGAACATACAAAAAATGGAGCAGATTGGGATATTCAAAGTTGCAGATGTACTGAAGATCCCAGGTAAAATGACAGATTTCGAGAAAACACTTCTGCATGGCATTCATTGGTTCGCAACTTCTCAGACACAATTTGAGAAAGAAAATGAATTCTTGAACTTGATGACTTGCTTAGAAACATTTTTGACGCCTTCAGGGACGACCTTAATTAGTCCTTCTCTAGCAAATCAAGTTGCAGAAGGTACCGCTCGTCTTCTGACGGCAGAATTAAAAAACCGGGTGGCACTAAAGGAACGGGTAAAGAGCTTGTATGGAACGCGGAGTGGAGTTTCTCATGGAGGAGAAAAAGCTATTCTTGAATCAGACCTTGCAGACTTGGGGAGCATCGCAAAAGAATTAATTTTTCAAATGATTGAACGAAAAGATGAGTTTCCTACTCACAAGACACTATTGAAGTGGCTTGATGAGCGACGGCTGGCCGGATGATGAGATAAGGAAACTATACTACGTAATTGACTCATCAATAATGGCTGTAGTATCAGGAATATGTATTGACTCCCGATGAGTATTATAGCTGTTCTTGGTGCTGCTGTCTCGACTTTCCCTTGTTTTTCGGGTATACTGTATCAAGATAGAATATTTGTTCGATTGTTGGCAATCAGATGCCCAAAAGTCTGTTCATGAGGAGGTGAGTCATGCTGGCAGTAAATCAAACTATCAGAGCTATCACTAATGAAGCGCATATTTCTTTACATAGTATTACATCGCCTCCCATCATGCTCGAACGTCTGGCCGCTACCGATGTTATCGCGCTGGATGCCGCTGTTTCTTCTGGGCCAATGGGCGCACGTGCGTGGCGTTTGCTGGCGAACCGGCAGCGAGTCGCGCCGCAACGCTTGCCCAGGCTGCTTATCGCGGCACATAACGATACAGAGCGACAACTGGCTCAGCAAGCGGCCACGCAGCTTCATGCTTTTGCAGACTCTGTGACCATACTTGACGAACGTGGGCGCAACGAAACTGCTGTCATCGCGCTGGCTATGCATAGGGAAGGTTGGCCTGATGTATCTGAGCAAGAACGCAAAGTACGCATCTTATTGCTAAGCAGGCGCGGTGGCGGAGGTAAACCACAGTTTATTGCGCCTTTTGTTGGCGGTGCTGGTACAACCTGCGGCACATGGACCCCAGTTGTCGCTTATCAGCGAGGGAAGACAACCTGGATAGCGGGAACACATTCCAAAGAGGAGGAGCGCGAGGCAACTCCTATTCGGGGCTTCTTGCGAGGCAATTACGCGCAGGGTGTCTGCCCTGCCGAGTGCAGCTTTTGTTACCTACGTGGATTACAGGGTATGGGCATCAAAAGTATCTCTTTGAACCTGGAAGATGCTATTCCCGAACTCGATGTGCTGCCGCGTGGAAGCGTAGTTAACTGGGCCGAACTTGGAGGCCCTGTCGAGGAAGACCCCTGGTTCGTGGACGAGCAGGGCAACGGCTCGCTCGTCCAGACTATCCTCGACCTCTCAACGGAGTGCGGCATTGTGGCGTTCTTCCTGACAAAGGGCGTCTATGAGCCATACTTACAATTGGATGGGCGACTGGCTTTACTTGCCATCAGCCTGAACGCCCCGGCCATTTCTACTGTATTTGAGCCGGGCGGTGCGCCACCTGAGGAACGCTTAAAGGGACTGGCATGGGCTATTGATAACGGTGCAATGGATCATACTATTCGCCTGGGGCCAATCATTCCTATTGAGGGGTACAAACGGCACTATCACGAACTGTTTGAAATGATGGCAGATATACTTGGCCCACGACTCAAGCGCATGACCATCGACATTTTGCGCTTCTCGCCACAGATGCCAGGCATACTGCGGGCATCGTTTCCAGAAGAGATCGTCTCATCGCTGCTCACTGAGATGGAACCTGCCGTGAAGTCGCATAAATATCGTCCTTCTGCGCATCGCCAGCAGCAGCTCTATCACTGGATCAGAGCGATGCTTACTCACTATGGCATGTCACATGTCAAGACAACCCCGTGCAAGGCTGATCCGACCGAGGCTTTCTTATTCCTGCGTGCCGGTGATATTACTAGTATGCCCTGCGCCTGCCACGTCAGCTATCAAGATCGCAACCGCATCCAGCGAAAAGAACTCCCCATCCTGCCTCAACAAAGATAAATAGTAGCTTATACCTAATAGGTAGCATAGTGACTCTTGTGAATCTAATCGCAAAAGAGTACACTTAACGAGGGAAGATTGCTACCTATCCATGTGCGTACTCTGCTTGCAATTCTTCACCATGTATCCATTTCATGTTTACCTTGATTTCATAGCCAGAAGCGGTGGAAAACCAGAGGTTGGTACATGTCAGCTCACAAAACAGTCCTTTGGAGGATTGATGACCACACTCGCGCAAAGCACGAAATTCTCCGTCGTTACCTCGAAGCCTGGCTACCAATCATGACATCCTACAACGGCCGTATCATCTATCTTGACGGGTTCGCCGGGCCTGGAGAGTATGAGAAAGGCGAGCCAGGCTCGCCGATCATCGCCATCGATACATTTCTCACTCATATCCATGCTCCGATACGCACCAAAGAGGTGCTGTTCCTATTTATTGAGCAAGAACACGCCCGCTGCGAGCATCTCAAACAGTTATTAGCCCAGCGTAAACTCCCTTCAACAGCTTCATACGAAATCTCAGAAGGTATTTTTGATGAGACCATGACCGAACTACTCACTCAGCTAGAGAGTCAGCAATTGCGCCTTGCGCCCACGTTCGCCTTCATTGATCCCTTCGGTTACTCACACACGCCGATGAGTACTATAAAAAGCTGATGAGCCACCCAAGATGCGAAGTTTTGATTACCTTCATGTACGAGGAGATCAATCGCTTCCTCACTGCTAAATATTCCACCAAAGATACTCAATATGACGCATTATTCGGAACTCAAGAATGGCGGAGAATAGCGCAAAGAGCGGTTAAGGCGCGAGACCGCCAAGACCAGTTGCATAATCTTTATCAAGATCAACTTCGACAGGTGGCAGGGATTCGATACATCCGCTCGTTTTGTATGCGAAACAAACGCAACAGAACAGACTACTTCCTCTTCTTCGCCACTAATAACCTGTTGGGCATGAAGAGGATGAAAGAATCGATGTGGAAGGTAGACCCAACTGGAACCTATGAATTTTCGGACAACACCAATCCAAACCAATTGCTGTTGTTCTCAAAGCCAGAATATACCATCCTACAGGGTATGTTGAGCAATCATTTCAAAGGACAAACGGTTAGCGTTGAAGTAGTCGAAGAATACGTGATAGCAGAAACACCTTTCTACAAGTTCAAGACAGAAGCTCTCAGGCCTATGGAAGCAACTGGGCAGATTACTGTAATCTCAACCGATCCCAAACGCAGAAGGGGAACTTTTGCCGAGGTGAAGACCCAAATTCGTTTTTTGTAAGCGTACGTTCCTCCTGATATCGCTGGGAATGCCGGAAGCGAGCAACGCTGGGAGATTATGGTTGCTTAGGAGAGACTGCTCACACATAATTTCGGATATGGTGCAGAAATAGTTATGCATCGGACTTTCTTGTTTTCAGCAGATCGATCATGTATACTCGAGCGGTACTCAAAGGGGCAAGATAATAAAGAACTTCTACACCAGGTATGGTACTTTTAACCACGTAGAAAGACGAGGAGACTATGCAGCCACTGGCTTTAGCTCAGGATATTTGCGCTGACTACCGGCGTTATATTGAAACCACTTTCCCCATCCTGGATGATTCATTGCGGCGGCAGATCGACAAGAAGATCACCAGCGAATACCTGTTGTGGAAAGGGCCATACATCAGTCTCAGCCGTCCATTCACCAGGAGCGCATCGGTAACTGACCTGGCACGGGAAGGCATTTTGCTGCCCACTACAGCCAGCATCTTCCCTGGCTGGACGCTTTACGATCACCAGGAGCGAGGCATCAGGCGTCTTGTCAGCAGACAACAGACCATTGTGGCCTCCTCGACAGGCAGCGGCAAAACGGAAGCGTTCCTCATCCCCATCATCGACTACTGCCTGCGACACAAAGCGACGCCCGGCGTCAAAGCGGTACTGATGTATCCCATGAATGCCCTGGCGAATGACCAGCTCAAACGCCTGCGCCGTTTACTCAAGGGAACAGGCGTTACCTTCGCTCGCTACACGGGCGACACGCAGCGCAACGACGCATCGGCGGGCGAGCAGCCGGAAGAAGTGCCAAAGGAGGAACGCCTGAGCCGTGAGAGCATCCAGACTGACCCGCCCGATATCTTGCTGACCAACTATGTCATGCTGGAATTGCTGCTGGTGCGCCGCGAGGATCAGCGCATCTTTCGCCACCAGCAGATGCACTATCTCGTCCTGGATGAAGTCCACACCTACGGCGGCGCGCGTGGCATCGAGGTCGGCTGTCTCATCCGACGCTTTAAAGAGCATGTGAGCCGCAGTGCTGGGGGGCTGGTTTGTGTCGGCACGAGCGCGACGGTGAAAGGGGATGATGTCGGCGAGGTGGCAGGATTCGCTAGCAAGCTCTTTGCCGAGGCATTCACGTCAGAGTCAATCATCCTGGAACGCTTCGACGAACCGGAGCCGTTGCATAACCCTTACTGGTCGCAGCCTCCACAGCTTGACGAACATCTCCTGCAACACCTCGACACGATGAACGAAGCGGCGGTGCTCGCGCTCGCACAACAACTCTGTGGGCGTTCCGTTCCACAGGCGGACTCTCTGGGCGAGCAACTGGGCCTACTGCTGCAAGAGAATGCTCTGCTGCGCTTGCTCGATGGCTTTCTCAGTATTCCACGCTCGATGGACGAATTGGCCGCCTACCTGGAGCAGCAGCCGGAACGTCACGGCGTGTCACAGCGCGATCTGATTGCAGAGATCACCGCCTATTTGTTGCTTGGCTCACTGGCGACGACAAGCCAGGGACCGCGCCTGCGCCCCAAAGTGCATATGCTCTATCGTGGACTGGAAGGCTTTACACGCTGTCTCAATTGTGGCCATGTCTGGGAAGCTGGTATCGATCTTTGCCCGGATTGCAAAGGGCGCTGCCTGCCCGTCGAAGTCTGCCGCTCATGTGGCCAGGATTTCTGGCGCGGCATGACAGATCGCGACATTACTCCGCAGGATGATCCCAGCGATACCAAGCACTATCAGCCCCCACGCACGGGCATTCCCCGCGCCTACACGCTTGAGCCTGACGGCTTACCTGATAGCACACCGCGCACGCTGCGCCTGACTGTCACCATTCAGCGTAGCGTGCAATCATCGGACGAAGACGACGACACTGAGGAAGAACTACCTACCCCCTCTCCTGGCGATGTCACTCCCAACACTAATCCCATACCGGCTACCCTCAAGTCTATCTACGTCTGTGGGCAGTGTGGGCAAGCTACTCTGAAGATGCCAGCGCGAATGCAGTGCGTCAACGGCTGCGAGGGCCAGGTCATTACAATGCTCTACCACCAGGGACGTATCTCGCAATGCCCGGCTTGCCTGGGCCGCTACGGTGCGCGCGAGGTCGTCACCACCTTTGGCACGAGCGTGGCCGCCAGCGTCGCAGTGTTGACCAGCGCCCTGATGAAGCGCCTGGAGAAGCGCGAACGCCGCTTACTGATCTTCACCGACAACCGGCAGGATGCCGCGTTCCAGGCGGGCTACCTGAGCGACAAACACGGGCAGTTTACGAAACGCCAGTTGATCTACCAGGTCTTGTACGATGAAGGGCAGTTGGGACATGTTGCTGTCGGGCTGGCTGATCTACCAACGCTGGTCTACGCCTACGGCGTGCGCCTGGGACTGTTCCCAGCAGCGAAACGCGAATATGAAAAGGAAGAACGCATTCGCGAGGAGACATGGCCCATCCTGGCCGAGTTCGCGCGCGGCGGCAGCCGCCGTGTTTCTCTTGAAGGGTTGGGACTGATGCGCGTCCACTATCATAGCCTACATGAGGCGTTAGCAGAGAGCGCCGCTGCCTCTGAGATCGCGCAACGCTGTAAACTTGAGCCAGACGAACTGTACGGCCTGTGTGCGACGATTTTGGATGAAATGCGAACGCGACGCGCGCTGGATAATCCGCTTCTCAAGACGCCGATCCAGTTCAGGGAAGAACGGGTGGAAGGCTTTGATCGTGACTTGCGCCCCGTCGGATATGGCTCGACATCGGTGCGACAGGGTCATGCTTATAAGATATTGCCGATAACGACCAGGGCGGGTTCGCCTTCGCAATTTCAAGTGTATCTCCGCAAAGTGCTACGCCTGCGCGACAATGCCAGCGCAATCGAGCCCGTACAGCAACTTGTAGGTCTCTTACAAGAACTGGGCTACCTGCAACGGCCAACTATCGGCAAAGCGGAAGATCACCAGCAGGCGCTGATGGTCGATCACCAGCGTATCGAGCTGGAATTAGTGGGCAAAGGCGAGGGATATGAGTGCAACGCCTGTCGCCGTGTCTATGCGCATACTGTACGCGGCGTCTGCCCAGCCACACACTGCGCCGGGACGCTGCAACCATTGCAGCCGAAGCAAGACAATTATTATGTCCACAGCTACCTGGAACGACAACTGATCCAGTTAACTCCACATGAGCACAGCGGCCAGCTTGATGGGCAAGCACGCCAACAATACGAGGACGCATTCCGCAGAGGAGAGGTGAATGTCCTCGTCTGCACTCCCACGTTGGAACTGGGAGTTGATATCGGCGATCTGCCCACCGTTATGATGCGTAATATCCCGCCCAGTCCAGCAAATTATGCCCAGCGCAGCGGGCGCGCCGGGCGTGCCGAGCGCATCGCGCTCATTACGGCCTTCGCGCAGCATCGCGGCCATGATAGCTACTACTACGATAAGCCCGCTGATATGATACGCGGCGTTGTTCGCGCGCCTATTTTTGGCTTTGATAACCAACGCATCATTCGGCGGCACCTGCACGCGCTTATCCTGGAAAAGCTCACCGCCCAGTTTCCGCCGGTACTCGGCCAGGTTGTAGATGACGACGACCGGCTGGTCGGTATCCAACCTCTCATCACCGAATTGAAGCGGCGACGCAGTGCTATCCAGACTGCAGTTGCCGATGCTTTCGCCCGCGATACGCACGCTGGCGGCCTACCCTGGCTGAACAGTGATTATGTCGGCAGCGTGATCGACGCCTTTCCAACTGCCATCGAACGCGCGTTTCGCCCCTGGTTGATCGAGCGCCGCAGCATTCTCCGGGCGTTGGACGATCTCCCCACGAGACGTCCGACTCTGGAGCAACAGAAACGACGACAGGTGCTTGACCTCCTGCTGTATAAGTTGGAGTCAGACCCGCTGCGAGCCTACCCGCTTTCCTACCTGTCACGTCAGGGCTTCCTGCCAGCCTACGCTTTCGTGGGCGATCAGTTCCGCATGGTACCGCTTGGCGAGAGCCGCGACCCGCTTCTACGCAACCAGGATATGGGCATCATCGAGTTCGCACCCGGCAACCACGTGTACTGCGACGGTAATATCTACTCCATCACGGGTCTCGATTTCCAGCGTAGTGACGCTCCGGAGAGCGATACGCAGTATAGCATTTGCCTTCGCTGTGGGTATGCAACCCTCAGCCCTACTGCGCAATACTGCGAGTCATGTGAGCGAGAGTTGACCCGCTACTCCTACCTGGAGACCCGCTCCTTCCTGGGAGCTATGAATCGCGCGATCTCAGCCGCCGAAGAATCTCGCGCTAGGGAAGGCTACGCCGTCCAGGAGTACCTGGTCAATGAGGGCGCTTCAGGCGAGCGGCGTATCGGCCCGGCAGGCTTCGATCTGACGTATCACCGCAATACGACCATTTTCGTCACCAACACCGGCTTCATTCGCACCGCTACAGGTCGCGGTCCGACAGGATTCGAGATTTGTACCACCTGTGGCCGCTGGAAAGATCCACACCAGGAAGGCTGGGAGCAGCGCCATCGCAAGAATTGCTCCGGCACTGTGCGTTCATTCCACCTGGCGTACCGCCTCGAAACCGATGTCCTGGAAATCGATATTCCTGGCAGGCCTGTCCCACAAGCACCGGATGACTTGGTAAAGTTCCAGACGACATTGCGGAACGCGCTCGTCTTGGGGGCCAATCTCGCGCTGCAAACCGAGGAGAGTGAGATCGGCGGCTTTGATCGCGAAGTGCCGCGCGGCGATTTGCTGCAACCGCAGATCGTTCTTTACGATGACGTTCCAGGCGGCGCAGGTTACGTCGAAAGCCTATCGCGGCGTTTGCCACAAGCGGCGGCAGCAGCCTTAGAGCGCCTGGAGCAATGCGCATGCCTCGACTCCTGCTATCACTGCCTGCGCAGCTACTACAATCAAATAGAGCACAAGCTGCTCGATAAACGCCTGGTGATCGAGGCACTGCACAACATGGCAGAGTCTGCAACCAGCGCAAGCGTGAGCATGTAAGAGAGGAGCAAGCGTGTGGCAGACGAGCGTCTTTCTCTAGTCGAGCCAATCCGCTCGCCCTGGCGCGAACAACTAATCGAGGCGCTATTGCAAGTGCAGCGCGATTTGTTAATAGTTGGCCCATATATCAAAGATGACGTGATTGCCATGCTCAAGGACACACTGGCGAAACGTCTAACCCCGCAGCCTTTAGTCGTACGAGTAATTACTCACGTCCTGCCGGATGATTTCTTGAGCGGTGCTTCCGATATCACCGCGCTGCAACACCTGCTCGCCTGGCCCACTGAGCTTGCAGGCGGTAGCGTTGAAATGCACGCAATCAACAATGTGCATGCGAAAGTGTGGGTCTTCGATACCCACCTGGCAATAGTAGGATCGGGCAATGCCACCTTCTCAGGATTGGAAAACAACCTCGAATACGGGCTGGCCGTCTCGGAACCTCGGCTGGTCGAGCGCATCCTAAGCGACTGGCAGAGGTGGTGGGAGCAAGCATCACCAGTCAATGCAAACGAACTGAAACAGCTGAGCCTCTGGCTAGAGGCAATAGCCAGCGATGCAGAAATACGCAAAGCAGAAAAGACAGCCCAGGAAAAACGCCAAGCCGCCGAGCGCAGGATTGGAGCTGCCCCGCGCATTGGCAATCGGCTGGTCGTTGCCCAAAGTGCGCACAAGATGAAATATGCCATTTCGGAACGGCAAAACTCCTATGAAGCTTCCCTCCCAGTAAGCGGCCAGTATGCGCCGGAACCTCCACAAGCCACATATCACACTCTGTCGGCGATGGTTCGTGTACCGGCCTCTCGCCTCTGGCATGCGCTTCGTTGGACAACCTCCCAGACTGACAGCATATCACAGCCATTTGCTGCGAACGGAACATTTCTGAAGATTACAACCAGGCCAATATCTGTAGAACAGCAAGAGGTGCAATTTACCTGGGCCGATGGGCAACGCTTCTCACAGACGACCATCCAGGGATACACACGAGATGCACAGCCATCCTGGACAATTACGCTGGGGAGAAGCGCCGCGCGGCAACTCGTTGATTATTTGCAGTACGTGACTGGCGAAATAGCCTTAGACGACCAACCTCTATCTGCTTCTGAATTGCTCGTCTGGTGGCAATCCTCTCCATCCCGTTTCTTTGTTTCCCAGACGCGTGAGAGCAGTGTTCCGGTTGCCATTTCCTGTATGCCAACAGCTATGTCGGGCAATGCTCCTGTTCTGCGTCCTCCGCTATCACAAATCACCATCGAACAAGATTTGCTCCTGAATGGATTGATGACACTCATGCAACAGTGGAAGAGGTTGCACCTAGATGCTCCTGCTCTTGATTCTATAGAGATATCCTTTGGCTTGCCCGGCGTATCATCTACGTTGACGCTATCAGTTGGTCCGATTGAGGCTCCATTGTTTATATCAATCCCTGGCGTAGATTGTTTACTGAGCAGCCCAGGGATCAGACAGCGCCTAGACTTCGCCTCGTTTCAGCATGTGGTCGCCAATGCACAAGGGAAAGTGCGAGGCTGGCGACTCTGTGTCGGTCGCGATGCCAACGCGGTACAATTGATCCCAGAATTCGATAGCGAGATGGCCTGGGCTGGTCCATTTAAATGGATTCACGAACTGCGCGACGTAGCAGGGGGATAAGAGACGAAGGGTATATACGCGACTGACCCCAATACCACCAGACCGGTACCTCATGTGATCAATGTCGACAAGCATGCGATCTATCCCAAAGACATTGCTAACCTCAAAGCTACAGGGCTGTTGGCTGATAGCGTGGCAATACTGCAAGTCAAATACCTCAATAACCAGATTGAGCAAGACCATCGTTGCACATGATTCGGAAAGGACAGATGCAGAGAGTCAACAAGGCAGACATCACCTGGCAGATCACCTTCATCGCCCCGCTGTCTGGCGTGGCTGTCTAAGCACAACAAGCAAGGAGAGCTTTCTTCCATTGCGTTCCTCTGCGAGTTTTTGCAACACAAGCGTTATGTCTTGGCGACATCCAAGAGAATGAAATGGCTATTTACGAGAGAACCGATTTAGGTGTGTAGTAATATTTGTCCCTCGTCGTATCGAGCACTCTTCCAATCCAGCAGATCAGCCAGCATCTGTTGAAAACGTTCTAGCGACTCATCCCGGTCAGCCTCTTCTGGCATTGTTGTACTTCTCCAGATGAGCAGAATTTCCAGAGCACCAGGATGGGTCTTACTCCAAATGATGTAGCGTGCTACAGTTCCAGGGAAAACAAGCTCACCCTCTTGCTTTAACTCCTCAAGCCTTTGCTGTAACTTCTCTCTTTGATCAGCTTGCACAGGCACAAATATGGAGGTTGTCAGCAGCATGTTATCTTCAGGTGAGGTGCGCCAATCAGGAGTGTTTTTTCGGGGACGACCTGAAATTTTTGGCTTGAATTTCTTGACTTCCTCTATCGGGATCATGATGACATGGGCGGCACGCACTGCCGGCAACCGTCCATCCTCAATGTAGGCGTAGACTCTCTTGTCAGAGACTCCAAGCATTTTTGCCGCCTCTTTAATGGAGACGTACTCCGGCATCGTAGGAAGATCAAGATATTCACGCATGCAGTTAGCCTACTGGCTATATACCCTTTTGTGATAGAGAAAATGGGTAATAGTTTTGTATTCTATTGAATTTGTGGTATACTGTGAGGTATCGGCATGGATGAGGCCAAAGATGAATGTTTAGCAAATTCCGTTGGTAGGCATTCATAAATTTGCATGTGGATGTGTCGGTCGCCGATAAAAGTGGAAAGGGAGAGTATAGTGTGTGGTCAAGTGAGCAGATAACATGGTGGCGCTCGAGACAAAAGGCCTATTTAGCGGACAGAACCGCAGTCCAGCAGGATCAAGCGATTGATCTCCAACGAACGCATGTCCAGCAAGAAATACTCCAGATACTGAACTCCTTCCTTGATGGGATCATCAGCCTCAAAGCGTTCAACGCGATATTTCAAAAGCGAACTCACAGTAGCTGGAGTGTGTTCCATTTACGAGGGATGTCCGGAGGGCTGTTTTTCAATCAACTGGTTCAGCGCGTGCCGAATGAAGAGACCTTTGCACACCTCCTACGCTTGATGATCCGTGTTCCCGATGAGAGACGCGAAGCACAGCAGCGTATGCAGGCTTTCGTTCGCTTTCTGGAAGGGCTCATCGCTTCTCAGCAGGTTCAGAGAGCCCAGCTCCAACCGGCCAGAGTGCCTTTCTTTCAGAGCATCTGGTGGCATATCCAAGCGCAAGAGCGGTGGCACATCTTCTATGGGGATGTTCGCCGGGCCATTCTGGCTGAACATGGCGCATCACCATATGATCCTATCGAGGCGTATTTCTCGTTCTGTACACACTTCCTCGCGCTTGCACAAGCACTTGGCATTTCCTCCTGGGAACTCGAGCATCTCTGTCGCTGGTCGGTACGACAACCTCTTTCAACAGATACCACCTGCGATGAGAAGCAACATACCACACCCTCTCAACTGGGCAAATCATCTTCACTTCCAAAGCAATCCTGCATGCTCGTCAGGCGAGCCGAAGCAAGGAGCAGGCAGCCTGCCGATGAAAAAGGAGGCGGGGAGGGAATCGCGTGTCGCACACACCTGCAATGGTTGCTCGCGAAGATTGGGCACAAAGTGGGATGCCAGGTGTGGATTGCGGCGAGCGATCATAACAAAGCCTGTAACAATGAACGGTTAGGTAATTTGAGCCTACCATCACTTCCCATCCTCGCTGATTCAATGTTCCAGAAGGTAATCGGCAAAATTGATGTCCTCTGGCTTATGGATCAGGAGGTGCTCGCTGCCTATGAAGTTGAGCAAGCATGCACCGATGTGTCGATTAGTCTTCTGCGGCTCTATGATTTGAAGGCACTGTTCCCCGACCGCCAGATGAGCCTGTGTCTGGTTGCTCCTCAAGAGCGCTTTGAGAAAGTCGAGTTTGAACTTTCTCGCCCAGCCTTTCAGATGCGCGACATGCAGAGACACTGTGCCTTGCTCAGCGAAGAGCTCCTCCTCGAACAAGAGGAGCACATTTTACGCTGGGCCACCAGTCCAGCAGTGATCGAGGATCTCATAGGCTATGGGAACGGGAGGAAGCCATGAGATGTGTTTGGCCAGCCTCTCTGAGCAAACCTACTTGACCGGGGTGAACGCAATGCATGCTGAGGAACAGAGGATATCAGGGAAACAAGGACAAAGCATCCGGCAGGCGACGATTGTGCTTCCCTATTTTGACGAGGAGGTACCGGTGTTGTATCTGGCGGATGGCACAGCCTACCTTCCGGTGAGATCGCTCTGCCGCATGTTCGGCCTTCGTGCCGAGACCCATATCCCGCGGTGGCAGAAGCTCGTCCTATGGGCTAGCGCTCGCAAATTGCCGCTGCAAACTGCACGAGGGCAGCGCATGGTTTGGTGTCTCCATATGGGTGCATTACCGTTCTGGTGCGTTTGCTTTAACTGGTCATTAGTGCCTCCCAAGCGACTCGAGCAACTTCGTCAGGCTACCCATGCATGGCAGGAGGATATAGCACAAGCGCAGCGATTGCTGCTGGGTCGCTATCGTTCGCTGCGAAAATACCTGTTTGCGTTTCTCGAGGCCTACAGCGATACCGAGACCTGGCTCGATCAATGGGTACTGTACCTCTCCTCCTCGCTTGACATTGCTTCTTCTCGCCAGCTTGAGTTGCTTCATTCACAAGGAAAAACACTCATCGGTCAAGCAGCGGCGCAGGCACGCAGGATGGTACAGGAGCAGGCTGCAGCTCCCATTATGGACATTGTCATAATCGACGCGAGTGGAGTAGGAACTGAAGTAGGAACACTTCCCTTATTTCCAGTCGTGCCCCGCGAAGATCGTGAACAGTTCTTCGCATCTATGAGGAAGTTGGCCAAATGGTATCAGGATATAGCTGCGTTCATAGACAAGCTCAAAAGCTCGCACAAATGTGATCAGAGCGAGGAAGCGTGACGCGAGAGCCAGGCCGCTTTTGAGTGATGGTGCAGAGAGAAGAGGAGTAGCGTGGAGTATCTTCAACAATGTATCGATCTTCGTCGGCAGGACATCGAGCCAGAGAGATTTACCGTATCCCTGACTGTTCGCTACATTCGCGAACTGATCAACTATGGTGGAAGTGATCTGAGACGCCCTGACCTTGAATCTGCATTGCATCCAGAGCACTTGGAGTCTTTCCTTGCTCGTGCCGTAGAGATAATATGGAAAGATGCGCGCATAGCACAGGAATGGCGCAAGTTGCAGAATGTACTTCCGCGGGTGAGAGAGGCATGGGAAAAAGGACAGGGTCCCTTCCAAGAAGCACTCGAGCAGGCGAAAGGCGATCAAAAAAGCCTGGAATACCTCTCGATGATCGATTTCGCTGTCGATGGCTATGCCAATATATCCGCCTCCCGCGCCTATCCCGATAACGCAGCGCTCCAGAACTGGGCGATCAATGGGTATATGCTGGCTTGGCGAGCTCACTTCTTCAAGGATCAAGAAGGCGAGGAACGGGTGGAAGGTGGTTTTTAATGACATACTACTTTGACGTTTTGCCACTCCATCCGAGGCCGGAGTATCTTGAGTCGCTTACCAGTTACCTGATGCGTCTCGCCGAATACAATGGCATTTCATCCATGGATGGCCTATCAGCACTCTGTTTTCCACATCAGGATCGAAGGATAACCAGAGGTATAGCTGACTATCCACCTGTATCGTTCGGCGATCTAACGAGAGCAGGGACTTGGAGCGAGGAAATACTGCGAACAACGACCTTCTTTCATCTTGCTGCCAAATTTAGGCGCTCAACGCTCCCTCAACCCGTGAGTCGTTTCTTATCTGGTTGCGTTGGTCAGTATCTACGCTATTGTCCAGCATGCTTTGCTGAACAGCGAGTCAGGTGCTACCTACTCCCCTGGAGATTTCTCATGTTAACCTACTGCTGCAAGCATATGTGTCGATTGCTGGAAACATGTGGGCACTGCGATGAGTTGATTCCTCTCTTCACATCTCCATTCAAATTAGGTAATTGTCCCAGGTGTCAGCAGAGCCTGAAACTGTGTGCTACTGCTTTAGTATCGGGTGGAGCAGAGTTAGAGGTAGCCACGTATGTTCACGATGATATCGTATTTCTCTTGACCCCTCAGCCGTGGGAAGCGAATAGCAGTAGCATCATTAAGCGTGTAGGTCGACGGTTTGCTCACATGAGACGAATGGAACGGCTTACGGCTCTGGAAGTGGCAAGCCAGATTGGCGTAACCCTGACAGTGGTCGAGGGCATGGAACGCGGAGATTTTCAAGGCAGAGGAGCAACGCTTCAGAGTTATATCAAGTATGCTCACCACTTGTGTCTCAGTTTGAAAGAGGTATTCAGCGATGCTATAGATACACTCGATCATGTTCCCACAATTGCTTTGCCTCTTTGCTCTGTTTGTCAACAGAGTTATTACGTTACCCGCTGTGGGTATAACCGAAGCGGCTCACAAAGATACCGGTGCCAACATTGTCATCGTAGTTTCACTCCTTCGCCAAAAGCCCGCGAGGTGAAGAGGCTCTCTTCTTAAATCAGTTGGGAAAGAGGCTTTTCTCTGGGTGCATAAAAAATCGCTTATTCTTGAAGAGATACTGCTGTAGCATGAAGAGCATATTTTGTGCCAAGTTAGTGACCTATCAGTCAGTGCACAATTCGTACTGGACAGTGAAGTAGACAAACGGGAAGCAAAAACAATGGATAGGTGAGAGCCAGGAAGTAATTTTATAAACACACATTTCTTAACCCGTGTCTTGCGAATTTTTTTTCATATAACGTTCTTCTACGTAAGATATCAGATAAGCTTGTTTATCAGTTCACCTTTCGTGAAAGGTAGTCTGGTGGAAAGGTGGTTTAACTATTCTGCTAAAGGACTCAAATGGGTTTAGACTTTTGGATTGCGATCGAATTAAGACTGGATCTGTTGTACTGCAGAAGTAGGAATAGTAGAGGATCAACTTTTTCATCGAGCTTTTGAGGAGGTACTTATGGGACTCAAACGGAAACCACCTGATAAAAATGTGCGTTGTGTAGCCTCAATTGGGTCAAACAGCCGAAGTACTATATATAACAAGAATGGACGAACGATACAATGTGAGTCTTTTAGCGGTGAACGCAAACTCACCCTCGGTTTCGACCGCGATCCTACGGTTAGAGATTATCAAAGCCAGCCCATACGCATTCCCTATGATGACTCAGATGGGAAGAAGCATACCTATGTCCCAGACTTTATGGTCTGGAGAGTCGATGGTTCTATCGAAATCCACGAGGTAACTCGATCAGAGCGGCGGATCCTGCCCAACGCACAACGTAGGGAGGCGGGTGCAAGGAAGCATTGTCAGAGAGAAGGTTGGAGCTATGTGGTCCACACGGAGGACTCACTCCCCGATGATACTGAGATTGCGAATTTACTTGAATTGTACATGTTTCGGCCAACTGTCTACTATCGCTCAGATGTGACTGTTGCAGTGCGTGAGAAGCTTGGCGATGGGAAGCGTTTATCACTTCCTCGCTTGATACAAGAGATCTCCCAGGAACTCGGACTTCCCGTAGGTGTGGTATCGCCTGGTCTCTATCACCTGCTATGGTACGGAAAAATAGAAACGGATCTCCGCTCGCTTCTCTTCATTGACGGCGCGCCTTTATCTCGAACGCTTGTCTGGCTACCTGTTCAGGAGGGGTAATTATGGTGCGATCTTCTACTGAGGTCGAAATACCTCTAGAAAGCTACTTAAAGCCGAATTCATTCATTTACTGGAAGGACCAGAGGTATCGGATCCTTTCTCGCGATCACAGAGATGTACAAGTAGAGAGCGTTCCTGGACTTGAACCACACACGTTCAAAATAGTTGATCTGGTGGTTCTTGATGGCGAGGCACCTCCAGTATTCGCACCGACCCTTGACAAAATGCGCGAAAAGCTAGAAATGCTTCGTCCACCACCAATCCGCTCAGCTTCTGCCAATCTCCCTCAATCGTTACGAGATAAAGCGGAGCGGGTGGTCAAAGAGTATAAAGAAATTAACAGGTTATTGGCTGTAAAAAAGGATGAGGTAGAAAAATCAGGTAACGTGTTTCTGCGCACTAAAGAACTTAAAACGATCTGTGAGGCCAGGGGCATTGTAATAGCGACTTACTACAACTATCGCAACACGTATCGAGAATATAGTGGAGACCAAGCCGCAATCGCAGCATCACTTCGGCGTCCGAGGAGTTTTGGCCATAGCCGCCTAACCGATGCGCAACTGCATTTAGTGGATAGTGCCATCGTCAAGTACTACGCTCGCAAGCCCGCCATTCGTAAAGTGACTTTGTACGAGACAATAAAGTCAACATATACACGTACTGGGGAACGATGGATAGACCCGGTAAAGTGCGCGGGCAAGGTACCGCAAGATCTTGTGGACCAGTTATTTGACGATAAACTGCCTATACAGGCGATTTTGGATAATCCTGAGAAGGAGCGTTGGTTGGTCCCAATCAAAGAGCCTCGCAGGACATGGGTGTATGAGCGGATCAACGCATTAGAGAAGCGACCTGATGAAGGGAAAACCCTTATCATCGCTCGCTATGGCGAAGAAATGTGGGAATATGAGCAAATGATTTTCGATCATTTCGCCCATATCGCGACGCGCCCTCTCCAATACGTCTTCGCCGACTATTGTCTCCTCAAAGTGTTTATTGTCGATGAAGCAACACGCAGTGAGCCAAGCCGCCTCTGGTTAACCCTGCTCATTGACGCATACTCACGAAGCGTTCTTGGTTTCGTTCTGACCTATGAGGGACCCCGTATTGATACTATTCAGGATGCGTTATTGAACGCGATCTGGCCCAAAACTTGGATTACCAAACTGGGCATCGAAGGTGAGTGGCCTTGCTTTGGCATCCCGGTGCAACTGTCCCTCGACAATGCCTGGAGTAACCATTCTCACAGTTTGGAGAGCCTGGCTGGTCTCATAAGCCGGGACGGCGAGTATAGCAGTATCGATCTGGTGTTTAGAAAACCGTATAAAGCTCGTCAGGGTGCATTAATCGAGCGCTTTTTCCGGGGCCTCGCAGCAGTCATCAAGGAGCGGCTGAGGGGAGCCATTCAATCGAGTCATCCCAAGGATATTCATAATGCCGCACAAGAAGCCTGCTTGCTGTATGAGGACATCTACAAATTCATCGTGGAAGAGATTGTTTCATACCAGAACCGGCCGCATAGTGAATTGGACAAAATGACCCCGAACCAGAAGTGGGAACAGGGTCTGCGATCGATACCGCCAGCCGTGCCGCCATTGACCGAAGAGGTCAAGCGCTACTTCTGGCGTGAAATTAATGGCACCCGTGAGATCAAAGACAAAGGTATCGGTCTGTTCAACTTGCATTACTGGTCCCCCAAATTGGGTACTTCCAAAGCTCCGAAAGCTGAGCGAGGGAAGCCAATTCAATATGAGATCAGGTATGATCCTTCAGATATCAGTTGTGTAGCTCTTTTTCGCGGTAAGCTCTATATCGATGACATAAAGGCGAAGGAACTGCGCTTGAGTAATAATGAGTATCGATCGGTGAGCCTCTGGGAACGAGAATTATCGAAAGATCTGGCTCGTAGCAAAGGACAAGCCACGCGCGACTGGGTGGCTTATCTGAACGGGCTTCGCGAATTGACTGAAACGCGAACTACAGAGAAAAAAACTGCACAGCGAGCCGCAAAAAAGCTCAATTCAAAGGCTACATCGAGATCGAAAGCCTCGAAGACAGCAGATGTCCAAAGGGTAAACGAGGCCCTCAACCAAATTACAACCCCGCAAGATAAAGAGTATCAGAGCCGTTTGGCTCGTTTTGCTATTCATTAGACAAGAGTAGAGGAACTTATTTTATGAACGAAATAGTCACTGCAATCGTCGATGAGACGTTTGATGTTCGTCGTCACTTAGCTCGGATGCGCGTGTGGCAGGATGAATGGTCCAGCGAGGATGAACAGCTACGAGCACGCCTGCGTCCACTGAAGACCAACAAACCCCTGGATAAACAGCTAGGTAAACAAATCGGTCGTTTTCGGAAACGCTTGAAAATGAGGCGAGTCAGAGAGCCGCTGGAAATCTCTGCCAAAACAATAGCGACTGAAGAGGGATATCGGCTCCTCCGACAGAATTTGGCTGGGCAGTTTCTTGCTTTATCTAAGGAAGATCGGCTGTTGTGGTTAAACAATTTTGTTTTCATCATGACGCCTGATTTATGGAGGCTGCACGAGAAGGTGAAGAAGGTTCTAGGGTACTATTCTCTAGGTCAACAGCGCAATTTCCTGTTAGGAGGGCACTCAGGCATGGGCAAATCGACGTATCTCAATTGGCTGAGCGCTCTGAATATCCCTACAGTCGAAGCACTTCGTAATCGTATCCCTATTATTAAGGTCGATGCACCGGTCAGTAATGCTACACCTAAAACACTGCTGCGGCGGATGATTCTCGAATGCGGTCTGACATATCTGAAAGGCGATGATGAAGAAGACCTTCTCATGCAATTAGACTTATATCTTCAGCAGTGTGATGTGGAATTGATCATTGTGGACGAGATTGAACACATTTCTCGGCCAGAAATGCGACGGCGGCTGTTGGATATCTCCAATATGACACAAGATATTCCTATTATTTGCGCATCTTGTAATCCAACGAACTGGCCAATTGGTGACGTCGAGGTAGCGGGACGATGGAACGATTATTTTGAGTTACGCCAGTATCGCGGGGAACGGCTCAGTGACTTGTTGGCCTTTATCGAGATCTTGCTCCCGCTTACTCAGGAATCGAATTTGGCTCTTCCTCAAGTAAAGGCAGGAACGAATATGATAGATGGCCCTGCAAAGCTCATTCAGGAGTGGACAGGCGGTATTCTTCGAGACATCATGATCCTCATTAGAGATGCCAGCCAACAAGCTATTGAAAAAGAGCTGCCTTCTTTATCTCCTGAGTTACTAGAGAAAACATGGAAGGGAATTCAAAAGGAGAGGGTAACGGACTTCTCAAATGGGGCCGATCAGGAAGGAGATGATGAATAATAGCGGAAATGGTATATTATTTTGATGTTCTGCCACTTCGTCCCCGACCCGAACAGCTAGAGTCATTTACAAGTTATCTGTCACGCTTGGCACGAGCCAATGGAAAAAAGCATATCGCTCAACTTGCTTCTGCTTGTTTTCCGGATCAAGGCCTTATGAGCGTAAAAAGCTTCAAAGACTTTCCTCCTGCTTCGTTTGGAACATTGGTATCAGCGGCAAACTGTCCCGAACAATCCATTCGGGCAACCACATTCTACCATCTGGGCAAGAAGTTCGGGCGCACCCATGAAGCGCAGGCAGTCTCTTCTTTTTTAAATGGTAGTATTGCACCCCGTTTACGTTATTGTCCAGCCTGTCTCAAGGAGCGAGGCTATTACTCATTGCTCTGGCGATTTGCAGTTTTACAAGGATGCAGTGAGCATGCCTGTCAGCTGCTAAATAAGTGCGGGCACTGTGGGCGAGAAATTCCAATTTTTGTTTCTCCCTTAAAGATAACAATGTGCCCATTCTGTAAGGGCAATTTAGGAGCGTGCCTATCCAGACCGCTGACCATAGAAGAACAAAGAGAGGCATTCATACGCTCGATGGACTTCGAATTCTTGCTATCACCACAGCCATGGGAAACGATGGCTTGTAGCTTATCGCAGAGGATTGGCGAACAGTTTGCCATTCTGCGTGAGGCAAGAGGATTAACCGTTCAGAAAATGAGTCGCCAATCGGGAATGTCTGAGCGAAAAATAGATAACGTAGAGTTTGGATATTCTATATTGGCGATGGTCACGTTTCAAAGCTACCTCGAATACACGATGTATTTAGGCGTAAGCTTCCAAGATATTTTCCGTCGTGTGCTACTGCAGAGCGGAGAAAACGAAGCAGTTCGAGTTGATGAACTCTCACTGTCGGAGGATGCCTTGCTCGAGCGGGTGCTACAAGCAGCGCAATACTTGAATGATCTTGGAGAGCCGGTAACGCAAAAGTCCATTCGCCGGCTCACTCGGCTCACTCACGTTCGGCTGATAAAGTACCCCCGCTTGAAGGTGCTTTTGGAGGCTGTCGTTAAAACGGCCCGAAGCGATCGTGAGAAACGAAAGGGAATTTTAAAGGAAGAGATGTTCGCGAGCGTGCAAAGGGCTGCACAACAGCTAGAGGTATTGGGACAGCGAGTAACTTTGAAGGCGGTAAGCGAGGTAACGGGTTTGCATTCCTATCACTTAAAGAAGAACTCACAGGTCGTTGCACTCTTGAACCAGTATAGCCTTGAGTACCCACGCCTCATGGAGAGACAAACCCGACAACGAGAAGACGGGTTAGTGGTTGAAGTAGAGGAGGCGATTAGGCAACTCGAACAGCTAGGAGAGACAGTGTCACACGTCGCCATCTATAAGATTACCGGACTCAAGCGCGAAGAGCTAATAATGCATCCACGTGTTTGGGAAGTATTGCAGTCGTCTGTGGAAGCATCTCGCCAGCAGCGAAAGAAAAAACAAGAGGACGAGTTTGTGGCCAAAGTAATGGCGGCCTTCGATCAGCTAGAAGCATTGGGGGAGCTAGTAACGCGGTTTAACATCTGTCAAAAAATGGGCGTACCCTACTCATTTCTCTTTAAGTATCCTGAGGCGATTTCCTATCTGCGGCGCAGGATCGCTGAGGCAAAGCGTTGAAAACAGCCTATGTGTTCGCAACTACATATGTAGCACTATACTAAGCTGGTGTTTGCGAATGAAAGAAAACGCGCAATCGAGCGTGGCATTTATCTCTCCAGGCTATCCAACTAGGAGACGCTTATCCCATAAATAGGCTAATCAAACTACTTCTGTTGTTGGATCAACCCTCTCTTCGTTTCATTTTTCAGTACGATTACTTCATGGTGAACAAGATAGATTCAAGACACGTTCTCAGCTTTGCCCGCTGTTAGAGCAAATTGCCGTGTAGAGACGTATCCACATTTCAAAACAAAGCTACCTTTGCAAGGATAGATTGTCAGGAATGCCAAAGGGGTTATATTAAGAAATAGAAGCGGTCGAGAAGCCACTAACAGAAACACACTATCTGCAGAATAGTGGATGTACGCATGGGTAATTAAGACAATTATTCCGGGTCAGTTCCATTTCAAAAATGCGACCAAGATTGGTAATGATGGGCTTATTCTAAAATTAGCGCGGACGTCTTTAGACCTCTCTAAGGCTTTTTTCTAAAATTAGTGCGGATTTTTTGATTTTCTAAAGTTATGGCGGACGGCACACA
>WNGQ01001425.1_pt1 | contig 24821 bp, 21 predicted proteins | sample 5407661 | NCBI WGS metagenome assembly WNGQ01 (sample SAMN13153382, study PRJNA577476) | soil metagenome | isolation source: 60 cm soil or saprolite under Garry oak tree replicate 2 | place: USA:California | collected 2016-06-15 | reverse complement strand
CATTGTCACCGACATCGGCGAGATCGCAGCGCTGACGCCGACGGCGCAGGGCCAGTTGCACCGGCTCCGCGTCGCCTGCCGCTATGAGCGCGCGACCATCGCCGACGGCGCCTCGATCGCCTGCAACGGCGTCTGCCTCACCGTGGTGGCCTCGGGTGTTAAAGCCGGCAGCACCTGGTTCGAGGTCGATGCCGCCGCGGAAACGCTTGGGATGACCACGGCCAAACACTGGACCGTCGGCACCCGGCTCAACCTCGAGCGCGCGCTGAAGATCGGCGACGAACTCGGCGGCCATATCGTGGCTGGACACGCCGACGGCATCGCCACCATCGTTGCCCGCGACGATCTGCCGGACATGGCGCGATTTGAGCTCTCGACCACACGCGAGTTGGCGCGGTTCATCGCGCCGAAAGGCTCGGTGACGCTCGATGGCGTGTCGCTCACCGTGAATACGGTCGCGGACGTCAAGTTTTCGGTGCTGATCATCCCGCACACGTTGAATGTGACGATACTCAGTGCATGGCGCGCGGGTACTGAGGTCAATATCGAGATCGATTTGATGGCGCGCTATGCGGCGCGATTGGCGGAAATGAAGTAATACCCGCCCTTGGCTTTGTCGTCGGCTGCGCCTAAAACGCCATCGCAGATCGAAATCCGGACATTGAAATGGCAGACGCGCGGCGCGCCCCGTTGAAGGACCAGACCGATATTTCCGGCGCGCGGGCGCTGATCGTCGAGGCGCGGTTTTATGACGATATCCAGGATGCGCTGCTGGAAGGCGCGGTCGCGGAACTCGCGGCCGCTGGCCTCACCCATGACGTGATCACGGTTCCGGGTGCGCTGGAAATTCCGGCGGCGATCGCGATCGCGCTCGATGCGGCCGCAACCGGCGGCAGGCCCTACGACGCCGCAATCGCGCTCGGATGCGTGATCCGCGGCGACACCATCCATTTCGAGATCGTGTCGATGGAATCCTCGCGCGCGCTGATGGATCTCGCGGTGGCGAGAAAATTTCCGCTCGGCAACGGCATTGTGACCGTCAACACCGAGGCGCAGGCCTGGGCGCGGGCGCGCGCCTCCGAACTCGACAAGGGCGGCGACGCGGCGCGCGCGGCGCTCGCGATGCTGCGGATCAAGCGCCGGCTTTCGCGAGGTTGATCATGGCGGAGAACCGAAAAAAGCAGGCGGCAGGCCCGGACAGGAAAGCCAACCGCCGCGGGGCGGCGCGGCTCGCCGCGGTGCAGGCGCTCTACCAGATGGACATCGCCGGCGCGGGGCTCAACGACATCTTCGCCGAGTTCGAAAGCCATTGGCTGGGCGGCGAGGTCGAAGGCGAGAAATACCTGCCGGCGGAGGCGGCGTTCTTCCGCGATGTCGTCGCCGGCGTGGTGCGCGATCAGGCCAAGCTCGATCCGCTGATCGACGAGGCGCTGTCGCAAGGCTGGCCCTTGAAGCGGATCGACGCGATCCTGCGCGCGGTGATGCGCGCGGGCGCCTATGAGCTCGAGCATCGCAGGGACGTGCCGGGCCGCGTCGTGATTTCCGAATATGTCGACGTCGCGCATGCCTTCGTCGAGGCAGAGGAGACCGGCATGGTGAATGCGGTGCTGGACCAGATCGCGCGCCAGTTTCGCGGCGAAGAGTTTGCGCGGGGGTAACACGTTGTCGTCATTGCGAGGAGCGTAAGCGACGAAGCAATCCAGCCGTTCCTGTAATCGTCATTCCGGGGCGATGCGAAGCATCGAACCCGGAATCTCGAGATTCCGGGTCTGGTGCTGACCGCACCATCCCGGAATGACGGGTGGATTGCTTCGCTTCGCTCGCAATGACGGTCGGTCTTTTAGGCAGGTCCGGACCTATGACGAAGCGCATAGAAACCTCTTCCGGCGAAGACGCTTTGATCGCGCGCTATTTCAAGCCGCTCGCGACCGATCCCGGCGCATTCGGCCTCGTCGATGATGCCGCGATCCTCAGAGCCAATGGTGAGGACATCGTGGTGACGACCGATGCCGTCGTGGAAGGCGTGCATTTTCTCGCCCGCGATCCGCCTGACGCCGTCGCGCGCAAGGCGCTGCGGGTCAATCTCTCCGATCTCGCTGCCAAGGGCGCGACACCCGCGGGCTTCGTGCTGACCCTGGCCTTGCACCGCGCGGAAGATGCCTTTCTGACCGCGTTCGCGCGCGGGCTCGGCGAGGATGCGCGGCTGTTCGGCTGCCCGCTGCTCGGCGGCGATACGGTCGCGACCCCGGGCCCTCTGACCGTATCGATCACCGCGTTCGGCCGCGTGCCGGAGGGGAGAATGGTCCATCGCAGCGGCGCAAAACCCGGCGACCGCGTGATGGTGACGGGGACGATCGGCGATGCGACGCTCGGGCTCGATATCCTCAAGGGCGGCGCGGTCGCGGCCGTGCTGGCCAACGACAGCGCGTCGCGCGACTATCTGATCGAACGCTATCGGGTGCCGCGGCCGCGCAGCGCGCTGGCGCTGGCGCTGCGCGATCATGCAAGTGCGGCGATGGACGTGTCCGACGGGCTCGCGGGCGATCTTGCCAAGTTCTGCGCGGCCTCCGGCGTCTCCGCCGTCATCGACGCGCCACGCGTTCCCACATCGGATGCGGCCGCAAGATTGCTTGCGCACGGCGCAACCAGCATCGCCGATTTGGTCGCGGGCGGCGACGATTATGAGATCCTTTGCACGGTGACGGAGGCGCATTGCGAACGCCTTACGGACCTAGCCCGCAGCGCGGGCGTCGCGCTGACCTCGATCGGAAAGATCGTCGCCGAGCCCGGCGTACCGCGCTTTATCGATGCGCAGGGCAGGGAGGTTGCACTTCCGCGCCTGTCTTACAGCCATTTCTAGGGCGCCGAATATCACGTGTGAGTCGGACGGATAGAACGATGCAAATTGATCGCAGGCCCTTATTCGACCGGCTCGCCGTCTTTCCTCGCTTGGGTTTGGCCAATCTGCCGACCCCGCTCGAGCCGATGAAGCGACTGACGGCTCATCTCGGCGGACCGCGGCTGTGGGTCAAGCGCGAAGATGCGACCGGGCTCGGTTTTGGCGGCAATAAGTTGCGCAAGCTCGACTACGTCCTGCACGAGGCACTTTCGAGCGGCGCCGATACGATCGTCTCGGGTGGCGTCGTGCAATCGAACAGCCAGCGGCAGGTTGCGGCGGTTGCGGCAAAGCTCGGCCTCGCGTGCCATCTTGCAGTCTACCACGGCCGACTCGAGCCACCGACGCCGGAATACAAGACCTCGGGCAACGCGTTCCTCAATCGGCTGTTCGGCGCGCACCTCCATGACGTACCGTGGACCGGTGACCGCAATGCAGCCATACGCACGCTCGTCGGCGATCTCGAAGCGAAGGGGCACAAGCCCTACTTTGTGCCCTACGGGGTCTCGAATGCCCTGGGCGCGGTCGCTTACGCCACGACGATTGCCGAGATCGAGCCGCAGGCAGCACTGTTGAGCTTCCGACCTGCCGCTATCGTGCACTGCACCGGCAGCGCCGGCACGCAGGCTGGTCTCGTCGCCGGTGCAGCCGTGGCAATGCCAAACACAGGGATTGTTGGGATTGATATCGACGCCGAGCCCGCGCGAGTGCGCGCCGATGTCGTCGCGTTGGCGCGAGAAGCGTCCGATCTGCTTGATGTTCGGTTCGACGAAGCAACGGTGGAAGTCGTCGCGGGGCATGCGGGACCTGCCTACGGGGTGCCGCATGAAGCCACACTCGAAGCGATCCGACTGGCAGGCCAGCTCGAGGCTCTTCCACTCGATCCGGTCTATTCGGGCAAGGGGCTGGCGGGCCTGATCGCGCTGATCCGCCAAGGGCGTTGGCGCAAAGACGAGGATGTCGTCTTCCTGCACACAGGCGGCGCGCCGGCGCTTTTCGCCTACCAGAGCGCGCTCGGCATCTGAACTGGTATTGCGGCCGCTGAAAAGACTATTGACAGATCGCCGGCCCATCCCGGCATTGCGCCAAATTGCGTTCAAATACCTGCAGAAATCGACCATTTTTGGTGTTCGCGGCGTTGCGCCCGCGAGGCGATTTTGGCATGGTCCCGGCCGATTTGAGGCTGCCCTTTTGGGCAGGGCGGCCTCCTTGTGCGCGGGCCGCGTTCGCGGCGCTGGCGTGGGGCAGTCAAAGACAATCCGAGGAAACTAAATGACAGCAATATGGGCGATTGTGGCGTGCGGGGCGCTTGCCATCGTTTACGCCATCTGGGCGACGGTATCGGTCCTGGGAGCGGATGCCGGCAATCCGCGGATGCAGGAGATCGCAGCTGCCGTGCGCGAAGGCGCGCAGGCCTATCTGCGGCGCCAGTACGCCACGATCGCTCTGGTCGGCATCGTGATCTTCGCGCTGCTCGCCTACTTCCTCGGCACGCTGGTTGCGATCGGCTTTACGATCGGCGCGGTGCTGTCTGGCGCTGCCGGCTTCATCGGCATGAACGTTTCGGTGCGCGCCAACGTGCGCACCGCGCAGGCCGCGACCACCTCGCTTGCCGGCGGGCTCGAGCTGGCGTTCAAGGCCGGCGCCATCACCGGGCTTCTGGTGGCGGGCCTGGCGCTGCTCGGTGTGACCATCTACTTCGCCGTGCTGACCAAGTACCTGGGGCTAGCCCCTGACAGCCGCACCGTGGTCGATGCGATGGTCGCGCTCGGCTTCGGCGCCTCGCTGATCTCGATCTTTGCCCGTCTCGGCGGCGGCATCTTCACCAAGGGCGCCGACGTCGGCGGCGATCTCGTCGGCAAGGTCGAGGCCGGCATCCCGGAGGACGATCCGCGCAACCCCGCCACCATCGCCGACAATGTCGGCGACAATGTCGGTGACTGCGCCGGCATGGCGGCCGACCTGTTCGAGACCTATGCGGTGACCGCGGTTGCCACCATGGTGCTGGCCGCGATCTTCTTTGCCAAGACGCCGATCCTGGTCAACATGATGACCTTGCCGCTCGCGATCGGCGGCATCTGCATCATCACCTCGATCATCGGCACCTTCTTCGTCAAGCTCGGCGCCAGCCAGTCGATCATGGGCGCGCTCTACAAGGGGCTGATCGCCACCGGCATTCTGTCGCTGATCGGGGTCGCGGGCGTGATCTGGTGGCTGATCGGCTTCGACAAGCTTGCCGGCGTCGACTACACCGGCATGGCGCTGTTCGAATGCGGCGTCGTCGGCCTCGCCGTCACCGGCTTGATCATCTGGATCACCGAATACTACACCGGCACCGACTATCGCCCGGTGAAGTCGATCGCGGCCGCCTCCGTCACCGGTCACGGCACCAACGTGATCCAGGGCCTCGCGATCTCGATGGAGGCAACCGCGCTGCCCGCGCTCGTCATCATCGCCGGCATCCTCGTCACCTATAGCCTCGCCGGCCTGTTCGGCATCGCGATCGCCACCGCGACGATGCTGGCTCTGGCCGGCATGATCGTCGCGCTCGACGCCTTCGGCCCGGTCACCGACAATGCCGGCGGCATTGCCGAGATGGCCGGTCTGCCCAAGGAGGTCCGCAAGTCGACCGACGCGCTGGATGCGGTCGGCAACACCACCAAGGCTGTCACCAAGGGCTACGCGATCGGCTCCGCCGGTCTCGGCGCGCTGGTGCTGTTTGCGGCCTATAACCAGGACCTGAAGTTCTTCATCGCCGACTCCGCGCAGCATGCCTACTTCAAGGGCGTCAATCCCGACTTCTCCCTGAACAACCCTTACGTCGTTGTCGGCCTGCTGTTCGGCGGCCTGCTGCCCTATCTGTTCGGTGCGATGGGCATGACGGCGGTCGGGCGCGCGGCCGGCGCCATCGTCGAGGAAGTGCGGCGCCAGTTCCGCGAGAAGCCCGGCATCATGCAGGGCACCGACAAGCCGGACTACGGCAAGGCGGTCGACCTTCTGACCAAGGCCGCGATCAAGGAAATGATCATCCCCTCGCTGTTGCCGGTGCTCTCCCCGATCGTCGTCTACTTCCTGATCTACGTCATCGCGGGCGGCGGCGCGGCCGGCAAGTCGGCGGCGTTCTCCGCGGTCGGCGCCATGCTGCTCGGCGTCATCGTCACCGGTCTGTTCGTGGCGATCTCGATGACCTCGGGCGGCGGCGCCTGGGACAACGCCAAGAAGTACATCGAGGACGGTCACTACGGCGGCAAGGGCTCGGACGCCCACAAGTCGGCGGTGACCGGCGACACCGTCGGTGATCCCTACAAGGATACGGCCGGCCCGGCCGTCAACCCGATGATCAAGATCACCAACATCGTGGCGCTGCTCTTGCTGGCGGTTCTGGCGCGCTGATCGCGCTTACCGTTCTGACGAGAATGAAAAGCCCCGCGGCGCGCGCCGCGGGGTTTTGTTTTTGAGGACGTCGCCACGTCATTGCGAACGCAAGCGATGCCATCCATTGCGACAATACCAAAGACTGGATTTGCTTCGGGTGCGCATTGGCGCGACCCGGTGGCGGACGACGATCATGGTCGAGGAAGGTGTGCGCTGCGATGTCGTCCGGGGCGATAGGACTGGGTCGGGATTGACGGATCAGCGCTGCCCATTGATCCATAAGCTCTGTTTACGGCGCTGTTTGGCGCAGCGCCGCCCGGCAGCTCCAGGCCCAGCCTGCCGGCAGGCGTGAGCTCGCCAGTCAACACATCCCGATTCGGATACTGCGCCTGAAAGTCCGCCGGTCCTCCCTCACCTGCAGATGCTGGCGAGATGGTCGATATCAGGGCTGCCGCGACGAGCATTTTGAGTCCAGTCATTGAGGGTTCTCCATTCTCTGCGCGAGAAATCGCGCTGGCGACTGCTGCTCCCGGGTTGCTCCCGCCGGATTATTCTAAACACGGACGATGTAGGCATCGTCGATGGAAATGCGCACCGCAGGCAGATCACTATTCCGCGAACCCACAAATGGCTCGCCGAAGCCGCATCCATCCGTGCCGATCGAGTTCGGTCATCCGCAATTTCCATCAACGAGTTGCGTTGACCGTCATCGCCTCGGACCCAACGCAGGAGAATTTCATAAGAGAGGTCGGGCGGAACGGAATTTTGGCGTCCAGCCCGACCTTTTCGAGGGGAGTCGCGTCGGTGTCCAGTCTCAACCCGGATCCGCATCGATCAAGAGAGCGCATGCGCGATCGGTTTATTCCGGCGAACGTCGTTTGCTCGGATCAGCCGGTGTCTAAACGGGCTAACGTTCGCGTGAAATATCGCGTCGGCTTGTCGGCGTTGGCCTGGTAGAGCGTGAGATATCGTTCCGACACGCGTGACCGAATACGAGAACATCCGTGTCGATCACGACTGTGCGCCGCAAGGCAGGAGTCGAAGCGCTTGGAGAGCGCGGTCGTCACGCATTTCCCTCTCGCCTTGCGCGCGACATCCCTGACGAAATCGTCGACATTCGCAATCCCGCCGATGTCTCCTCAGTTACTGGCTGCTGAACAGGTTTTGCGGAATTCCTGCCGCAGAGAAAAGGAAGTCCCGCGAGGTTTCGAGCTCGTGACGCAGCCGGTCCAGGTCGACGTCGAGCAGCTGCCCCTTCCACTTGCGCACCTTGCCGGCGACGATCACAGTCTCGACGTTGGTGCGATCCATCAAGGATACGACTGCGCCGGGCACCTGGTTCAGCGGCGCCACGTTGAGCTTGGTGGCGTCGAGGATGATGATATCGGCCTCCTTGCCCGGCGTGAGCGAGCCGGTCTTGTCGTCGAGCCGCAATGCCTTGGCGCCATTCATGGTGGCAAAGCGCAGCACGTCGCGCGTCGTCAGCAGGGGTGGAATGCCGGCGGGCGGGGTCGGCCAGGGATTGCCCGCAGCGCCCGGCGGGAGTCCCCAATCGACCGCATTAGGTGGAAGCCCCTGATCGAGGATCATCTGATTCACGATGGCGCGCTGCAGATTCATGCAGACGCGCATCTGGGTGAAGAAGTCCGCCGTCATCGTGCACTCGACATCGACGCTCAGGGACGGCTCCATACCGAGGCTCTGCATCCTCAGAATGGGCGGCATGCCGTGCCGCATGTTCATCTCGATCGGGAAGGCGATGGAGACCTGCGCGCCGGCGTCATGGACGGCCTGCCAGCCTAGGTCGGACATCCCGGTCATATGGATGAACAGGTTGTCGGGCCCGACTCTAAGGTTGCCCGGCGGTTGGCCGGTCGGGCCGACGCCGCCCTGGCCCTGGGCCAGCTGGTCCAGGATCGGGCGAATCCCGAATGGGGACAGGATGTGCGCCGCGATCTGGAGGCCGAGCTGGCGCCCGATGGTCCAGGATTGTTGATATGTCTGCGCCCCAAGGTAGACCTCGCCGCCCATGATCATGGAGACGAGCTGGTCGCTCGAGGAGAACCATTTCTTATGGATGCGGAACGCGTCCTGCGGATAGGCGTAGTTCGCGGGGTTGCTTCCCGCGCCCTCGAAATAGCCGAAGGCGGAGCGGCGTCCGGAATCGAACAGAGCCTGTATGGCGGCGTCCGAGTGCTGCGGCGTGTGATGAATCTGCGATACATCGTGCACCGTCGTGACGCCATCATCGAGCTGGCTCAGCGCGCCGAACAGCTCGTTGATGTACACGTCCTGCGGTCGGTAGACGGGCGCGAACTTGTTGAGAATGAACTCGAAGTACGTCGTGCTCCCGCTCCGTGAGCCGGAGCCGTCATTGATGAGAACCCCGTCGGCGAGGAAGCTGCGAAGCGCGGTCTCGAACTGGTGGTGGTGCGTATCGATGAAGCCGGGCATGACGATGCGCCCGCGCGCGTCGATGATTTCGGCGGTGCCTGCCGACAGGTTCGGCCCGACGGCAAGGATGGTCTTGCCCTGGACCAGAACGTCGGCCTCGGGGAAGTCGCCTATTCTCGGGTCCATCGACATCACCGAGCCGCCGCGAATGACGTAACGCCGGCCGGCCCTGCCGCTTTCCTCCGGCGGGTCGGCCCGGTTCGCGAATTGCGCCGCGGCAGAGCGCGGTGCGAACAGATTGACGCCGGCCGCGGCAACGCCGGCCGCAGCCGCTCCCTTGAGAAAATCACGCCGCGAGCCGAAACGGCCTTTCATTCGTTGGTCGCAAAATTTGCACATCCTTGCGTCTCCCCACATGAGCCATTCGTTTTCGATGGCTCTGCCTGAATACTGATCTGCGCGGGTATCCACTTCAATGGCCAATGTCTGGCTGCGATGGCCCACGCGCCGGCGGGTACGCGCCCACGCGGCCTCCCACGCTCGACGCAGTGGATTTTTGTGGGGGGCTCATCCCATCCGTCGCGGACCTCGATGCGCGCCGATCGACCCGGCTTGCTCACCGCGGGCGCGGAACGAGGCATGGCGCGCCCTTTGCAGCTCGTCCCGTTACGGCGGTGCGAGGTGCGGTGGCTCGGGCTGTCCGTAGCGGGCTTGCCGCCGTTCGTCCCCGTGCTAGGCTGCCGGCAACAAAGTCAGAACAAACATCGGGGGAACGTCATGCACGAGGTGAGCCGCCGCGCGCATTTGCAGGGTCTATTGGGGATGGCGGCGCTGGCCGGGATGCCGAATGCGGCCCGCGCCGAGGACCCGCCGGTGCCGCCGGAAGGGATCGGCCATCGGATCAAGCACGTGTCCTACAGCGACATCGGCGGGCGTCCGGACAGCGTCCAGATCATGTCGAACCGCAACCACCTCTATGTCGGTCACATGTTCAGCGACGGCGTGACCATTCTGGACGCCGGCGATCCGCGCGATCTGAAACCAGTGAACTTTTTCACCGCCGGGCAATACACGAGGACGCATCATCTGCAAACATCGGACGACCTGCTTCTCGCCGCCAACGGCGCCAATATCGTCGCCATGCAGTCGTACAGTGACCAGCGCGGCTATTTCGAGAACAATCTCTCCGACAGCATCACCAAACGCAAACCCTTCCGCAGCGGCCTCTCGATCCACGACATCTCCAAGCCTGGCGAGATGAAGGAGATCGCGTTTCTCGAAATACCGGGACTCGGCATCAACCGCCTGTCCTGGATGGGCGGGCGCTATGCCTATGTGTCGGCGCATTTCGAGGGCTTCACCGATCATTGCCTGTGCATCGTCGACCTCAACGAGATCACCAGGCCGGTCATCGTCTCGAAATGGTGGCTGCCGGGCATGAACCGGGCGGCCGGCGAAGTGTCGACCGCACCAAAGGGCAAGCGCTATGCGCTGCATCACATGATCGTCGCCGGCAAGCTCGGCTACGGCGCCTGGCGCGACGGTGGTTTCACCATCCATGATGTGTCCGATCCGACGCAACCGAAATTGCTGTCGCACATCAACTGGTCGCCGCCTTTTCCGGGCGGCACGCACACGCCCTTGCCGTTGCCGGGGCGCAATCTTGCTGTGGTGGCCGACGAGGCGAACGCGGAGAAGTGCGCGAAAGGGCTGTTCCAGATCTTCGTGATCGATGTGCGGGTGCCGGAAAACCCGGTGACGATCGCGACCATGCCGGTGCCGCATGACCGTGATTATTGCGCGGCCCCCGGCACCTTCGGTCCGCACAATCTGCACGAGAACCGGCCTGGATCGTTCCAGAGCGAGGACACGATTTTCGCCACCTACAATGCCGGCGGGGTCCGGGTGTTCGACCTCAGGGATCAGTATGCGCCGAAGGAGCTTGCGTTCTGGCTGCCGCCGCCACCGGCCAAGATGATCGATCCGAGGCCCAATGTCGCGCTCGCCGCCAAAACCGCCGACATCTACGTGACGCGCGACGGGCTGATCTACGCGACCGACTGGAACGCCGGCCTGCACGTGCTGGAATATGGCGGGTGAGCTGGTGCCACGCCCTCACTGCACCTCCATCTGCAGGCCTTCCTTGTCGATGATGGCGGCGAACTTCTTCGTCTCCGCATCGACGAAATCGGAAAACTGTTGTGGCGTGCCGTAATCGGCGCGCGCGCCCATGCTGGCGATGTTCTTCTTGATCTCCTCGCGCTCGAGCATGGCCTTGACCTGCAGGTTGAGCGCATCGACGATGTCGCTCGGGCAGCTCTTCGGCAGGAACACGCCGAACCAGGAGGAGACGTCGAACCTGGCCAGTTCCGGCGCGCTCTCGCGCATGGTGGGAAGATCCGGTGCGTTGCTGCTGCGTTCCTGTGTGGTGACGCAAAGTCCGTTGAGCTTGCCCTCCGCGACCTGCGGCAGCGACGGATAGAGATTGTCGAACAGGATCTGGACGTCGCCGGCGAGCGCCGCCTGCAAAGCCGGGCCCGCGCCGCGAAACGGCACATGCACCATCTTCAACCCCGTCAGTTGCAGGAACCAGGCGCCGGTGAGGTGAGGGCTCTGGCCGACACCGGAGGAGCCGTAGTTGAACTTGTCGGGATTGGCCTTCAGCGCGGCGATCAGCTCGCCGACCGATTTGATGCCGGTCGAGGGATGCGCCGAGACGATGTTGGGAATCCGGATCATGTTGGAGACCGCCTGCAACTGGTCGGCCTTGTAGGTCATGTGGCGGAAGATGCTGAAGGCGATCGCGGTCGGGCCGGGATTGCCGATCAGGATGGTGTGGCCATCGCCCTTCTGCCGCACGACTTCCGCGGCGCCGATCGTGCCGCCGCCGCCGGAGCGGTTTTCGACGACCGCCGACTGGCCCCAGACGCTTTGCAGGTGGGATGCGAGCAGCCGGCCCATGACGTCGGTCGAGCCGCCCGTGGCCGTGGGGACGATGACGCGGATGGTCTCGGTCGGCCGCCAATCGGCAAGGCTCATGCGCGGCAGAACGGCCGCGGTCGAAAACGCCGCGGCGCCAGCCAGCGCGCGGCGGCGGCTCATTGTCCCTGTGGTCACGTCTCGCTCCCTGATGCCTGTTTTTCGCAAGCGTAGGGAAGGCGGGAGCGGCCGGCAAGCTTGCTAGTTGAAGCTCAAAAGCTTGAACAGCGGCGTCAGGTAGCTGAGCTCCTGGCCCGAAGTTGCCGTGGTGCGGCTGATGAAATCGAAAATCTTGCCGTCCTGCAGGCCGTAATTGGCGAGCCGCCGGACCTGGCGATTCTTGTCGAAATAGATCGCGATCACGCGCTGGTCGACCACCTTCGTGTTCATGAAGGCCACCGGGCGATCGGCGTGCTGCGAAATGTAATAAAACACCTCGCCGTTCAGGGTGGCCACCGTCGACGGCGTTCCCATCACGATCAGCACCTGATCCTGGCTGGCGCCGATCGGGATCTGCTCCAGCGCGCCTGGCGGCAGGATATAGCCCTTCTGAAACTGCTCGCCGGTGCAGGCGCCGAGCGCCGCGCAAACCAGCGCAACCATGGTCGCGGCGCACAAGCCGCGCCAGCGTCCGGTCAGGCCGCGCGGGGACCGCGGGCGGGCGAAAGTTTGGCTTGTCTGGGTCATCGCGGAGCTGGTACCGGGCGGCAGACCGGATTGCAACAGGCGTCAGGTCTATTCGGCACGAGATCCCGTAGACGGAACCCGCAATGCGTTGGCCATTCAATCACTTCAGGAACCCCCGCTCGCGTCCGTCGGGCACCATCGAGGCCATCTATGGCATGATCGTGGCACAGGCGCGAGATCCCTTATTTTATAGGCACTTGAGCGTTCCCGACACGGTTAACGGCCGTTTTGATCTGCTGGTGCTGCATCTGTGGATGGTGCTGCGGCGGTTGCGGCAGGGTGCAGGCGGATCGGGCCTGGCCCAGGCGCTGTTCGACCGTTTTTGCAGCGACATGGACGACAATTTGCGCGAAATGGGGGTCGGCGATCTCACCGTCCCCAAGCGCATGCAGGCATTTGGCGAGGCCTTCTACGGGCGCGTAGCAGCCTATGATCTGGCGTTGTCGGATGACCAGGAGGAACCGCTGGCGCAGGCGATCTGCAAGAATATCTTGGACGGCGAGGGGATCGACAACGCGCGGCGGCTCGCAGCCTATGCGCGAACGACCGTGGCCCGGCTCGATCATCTGGACGATGCGGCCTTGCTTGCCGCGTCCTGGGCATTTCCGTCGCCACTTGAGGAGAGACATCCGCAGTGACCGGACCAAACGCAAACCAGGCCGATCCCTGGCGTTCGCCCGTCACGGTGGCACAAATCCCCGACACCGGACTGCATCGCGAGATCGAGGCCGACCGCGCCGTGCGCGAGGCATTGGCGGAGCTTGCCGGTCTGCGCGAGATCCTCTCGGCGCACGCGTCGTTCGAGGTGACGATGAAGAATGGCGGCCGGGTCCACGTCACGGGCCAGGTTCGCGCACGGGTCGGGCAGACCTGCGTGGTGACGCTCGATCCGGTCGAGAATGAGATCGACGAGGCGATCGACCTCGAATTCGCACCGCCCGAGCAGATCCGGGAGCTCTCCGATCTGGTCGACGAGGCCGCGGAGGACGAGGGGGAGATTCCCGACCCGCCGGAGCCGCTCGTGGGCGGCATCATCGATCTCGGGCGCCTTGCCACCGACGCGCTGTTTCTCGGGATCGATCCCTATCCGCGCAAGCCGGATGCGGTGTTCGAGCCGAAGCTCGAGGCGGCCGATCCGGAAGATCATCCCTTTGCCGCGCTGAAGGAGCTCAAAGTCGATGCCAAGGCCGATGTTAAGGCGCCCGAGCGCGGCAAGCCCAGAGGGGAGTGAGGCTCATGCGGCTTTGCATTTCGCTGCCGGGGGACTGGCGGCGCTGCTTCGAAAATCTCGGGTAATCTATTGAATTATCTCGTTCATATGGATATGCCGAAGTAACAGCCCGGTCGCTTCTCTCCCCCAAAAGGCTGGGGTCAAGAGGTTGTGTCGCGGCGGGGAGACGTTATTGTCGCGGCCCGGTCCGGCTGCAGGGACGCAAGCCGCGGCCGATTGCGGCCTGGCGCGGCGAATACCAGCGCAGCATGACCGCAATAGATCAGGTTTCCGGGACGTTCATGCCTCAAAAGGTTCGAATCGCGCTTGACGCCATGGGTGGCGATCTCGGCGCATCGGTGATCATTCCCGGCGCCGCGATTGCGTTGGCCCGGCATCCGGACGCTGAATTCCTTCTATTCGGCGATAGCACGCAGATCGAGGCGCAACTCGCCCATCACCCGGCGCTGCAGGCGGCCTCGCGCGTCATCCATACCGACGTCACCGTCAGCATGCACGACAAGCCGAGCCAGGCGGTGCGGCGCGGCCGCAAGCGCTCTTCGATGTGGCTGGCGATCGAGGCCGTCAAAAAGAGCGAGGCAGGTGTCGCGATCTCTGCCGGCAACACCGGCGCGCTGGTTGCCATGTCGCGCCTCTGCCTGCGCAGGCTGCCAGGGATCGACCGCCCGGCGCTCGCAGCGGTCTGGCCGACGATCCGCGGTCGTTCGGTTGTGCTCGATCTCGGCGCCACCATTGGCGGGGATGCGCATCATCTGGTGGCGCTGGCGGTGATGGGCAGCGCGATGGCGAGCGTGCGCTTTGGCCTGGAGCGGCCAACCGTTGGACTCCTCAACATCGGCGTCGAGGAGATGAAGGGCCACGAGGAGATTCGTGAAGCTGCCGCATTGCTGCGCGCGATGAACCTGCCGCAGCTCAACTATACCGGCTTTGTCGAGGGCGACGGCATCCACAAGGGCGCCGCCGATGTGATCGTCACCGAAGGTTTCAGCGGCAACATTGCGCTCAAGGCCACCGAGGGAACCGCGCGGCAGTTCGCCCAGGCTCTGCGTGGCGCGCTGACCAGTTCCTGGCGCTCGCGGATCGGATATCTGTTCGCCCGCAATGCCCTCGGGGTGCTGCGCGACACCATGGATCCCGGCAAGTCCAACGGCAGCGTGCTGCTCGGGCTGAACGGGATCGTGGTCAAGAGCCATGGCGGCACCGATGCCGAGGGCTTTGCCAATGCCGTCCATGTTGGCTATGAACTCGTCCGCTACGATCTCCTGATCAAGATCAATCAAATGCTCAATCGCGATGGCGGGGCGCTGTTTCCGGCGCCGGCCGCGCAGGAGGCTGTCTCGTGACGTTACGTTCGGTGGTGCTCGGCTGCGGTTCCTATCTGCCGCGGCAGATTTTGACCAATGCCGAACTGGCGAAACGAATCGACACGTCCGACGAGTGGATCGTGCAGCGGACCGGCATCAAGCAACGTCATATCGCCGAAGACGGCGAGTTCACCTCGCACTTGGCGATCCATGCCGCGCGCGCCGCACTTGCCAACGCCGGCGTCGATGCGCAGTCGATCGATCTGATCGTGCTCGCCACCTCGACGCCGGACAATACCTTTCCGGCCACCGCCGTGGCCGTGCAGAACGGGCTCGGCATTACCCATGGCGCGGCGTTCGACCTCCAGGCGGTCTGCTCGGGCTTCGTCTTCGCGCTCGCCACCGCCGACAACTTCCTGCGCTGCGGCACCTACAAGCGGGCGCTGGTGATCGGCGCCGAGACCTTCTCGCGCATCCTCGACTGGAACGACCGCGGCACCTGCGTACTGTTCGGCGACGGCGCCGGCGCGATCGTGCTCGAGGCCCAGTCGCAGCCGGGCCGGTCGTCCGACCGCGGCGTGCTGACGACGCATCTTCGCTCCGACGGCCGCCACAAGTCGAAACTCTATGTCGACGGCGGCCCGTCCTCGACCCAGACCGTGGGGTACTTGCGGATGGAAGGCCGCGAGGTCTTCAAGCATGCGGTCGGCATGATCACCGACGTGATCGTGGACGCGTTCAACGCCACGGGGCTTTGCGCCGAGGACATCGACTGGTTCGTTCCGCACCAGGCCAACAAGCGAATCATCGATGCGTCCGCGCACAAGCTCCACATCGCGGCAGAGAAGGTGGTGGTAACGGTCGACCTGCACGGCAATACCTCGGCGGCATCGATTCCCCTGGCGCTTGCGGTGGCGGTGACTGACGGACGCATCAAAAGGGGTGATTTGGTGCTGTTGGAGGCCATGGGCGGCGGATTCACCTGGGGCTCGGCGCTCTTCAGGTGGTAAGTTTGCGAAGAAAAACGCCTTTTTTGCAATGCAATGCGTGGATTGTCTTCACAGCGCTGTTGACCAACCCCTGCTAAGCTCATAATTTCAGACGCAAATTATTCGCCGTGAGTTGGGGCAGGCGATGGCGGGATCTGGAAAAACGGTGACACGCGTTGATTTGTGTGAGGCGGTCTACCAGAAGGTCGGACTGTCACGAACGGAATCCTCGGCGTTTGTCGAACTGGTGCTGAAAGAGATTACCGACTGCCTTGAGAAGGGCGAGACGGTTAAACTTTCATCCTTCGGTTCGTTCATGGTGCGCAAGAAGGGCCAGCGTATCGGCCGCAATCCAAAAACTGGCACCGAGGTACCGATCTCGCCGCGCCGCGTGATGGTGTTCAAGCCGTCCGCCATCCTGAAGCAGCGGATCAACGGCCACGCCGCGAGCGGCAAGATCAACGGCGAGGTCGTCGAGACCGACTGACGCTTACCGACTAACGCTCAATCGGCGGATCATTCGTCACCAGGATCGAAGGGAAGCGGGCATTTGGACAAGGCGCCGGATGCGTTCCGAACCATCAGTGAGGTTGCCCAGGATCTCGACATCCCCCAGCATGTGCTGCGGTTTTGGGAGACGCGCTTCGCCCAGATCAAGCCGATGAAGCGCAGCGGCGGCCGCCGCTACTACCGGCCCGACGACGTCGACCTGCTCCGAGGCATCCGCCGCCTGCTCTACGGCGAGGGCTATACCATCCGCGGGGTGCAGCGCATCCTGAAAGAGCACGGCATCAAATCGGTGCAGGGGCTCGCCGACAATTCCGCCGCGGTGTCGTTCGGCGCGATCGAAGAGGCGATTGGCCAGAGCCTGCTGGAAGACGACGTCGAAGAGACGACCAGCGCCGAATCCGATGCCGAGGACGGTGAATACGAGGGCGGGGAGGAGGCTGACGGGATCGATTTCCGCTTCGTCGAGGCGGAGGAGGACATCCTCGCCACCTTTCGCGGCAGTTCCTCGGCGGCCAAACCCGCCGGGCCGAAGCCGGTCGACCGCGAACGGCTCGAAGGCGCGCTCAAGGACCTTCTGGCCTGCAAGCAGCTGCTCGACCGGGCGCTGAAGGACAGTTGACCGCGCAGACACTGGAACTCGGGCCGTCCGTTCCCGGAGGGCATCGGTAGCCTTGCGCGGAAGCGGGATCGAAGCTAAGGGAACGGCATCGGAGCGTGGCGCAGCCCGGTTAGCGCACTAGTCTGGGAGACTAGGGGTCGGAGGTTCAAATCCTCTCGCTCCGACCAAAATTCCAAATATTTTCAAGGCCATTCCTGAGTGGCCGGTTTATAGCCGACCGCGCGCTTACAGGCGGCTTACAATTTTCGTTCTCTCCTGTTCCAGCGTTCGCTCTTCGAGCCTTTGCGCTCTGCTGGCCTGTTTTAACCCCTTGTGGCCGGTTTTGATAATGGAGGTGGCCTAGGTTCGGCGGCGGCTTCCGCCACATAGCCGCCTCTCGCGCAAGGTCTGCTGCTGACCGATGCGGTCAGTACATGGAGCTGAAAATTTCCGAGATGCGGTGGAAGCTGTCAGAGCGGCCGCGAGGTCTTCCCGGCCCAATTTCGCAGCATTCTCAGCCTGTCCAGCCGGTCTGCTGGTGGAGGTATCAATGGATTTGAAGCAATCTCCCTTTCAATCTGCGTGGTTTGGCACCGCACTGGAAAATGTCGGATTGGTGGATCAACGCCCATATGTCGGAACGTACGGGCAATACGAATATGACGCTCTGCCCGCCTTACCGGTTTCCCAGGATGACGCATTCGGGTGGCTGGCGGATGCATCCAAGCACGAGCGGCACATCGGTTCGGAGCAAGCGGCGCAAGGCGCGGGTGTCCTTCCCAAATTGATCGATGCATGTCGCAGCAGTGCGGTGACGCTGCCCAAATCCTTCGTGACATTTATGGGCAACCTCGATCTACAGGCACGTGTCCGATCGATCACTGGTGGCTTTCTTGACCTTGTGGAAACGCCAGCTCCGTCGCCAACCGGCAATGGAACACTGATTCGATTCCTTGCGGACTCTCAGGGCTGCCTCTTCTGGTATTTGTATATTCCGACAGGCCTATCAGACCACGCCGTCGTATGCAGCGGGGACATCTATGGCCCAGAGAGCGACCTTCGCGAGAGCGCCGAGGATCCTGACCCTGATGCCATCTTCTTCACTGCCGAGTCGTTTGAAGCATTTCTCTGCCGCTTCTGGATCGAAAACGAACTTTGGCTCTCCGAGTACCAGCCCACACCCATGAATGATATTTGCCGTCAGTATCTCGAGCTATATCGCAACTCGCCAGCAAGTCATCTACTGCCGCACCGCCACGCTATTTCGGGACGCCGTGCTTCCACTTGTCCCAATGAGCGACGACATCCTTAATGAAAGGCGCGGACGCCGCCCATAGATTGCTTATGGCAGGCACGAAACCGCCCGACCCCCCCTCAGGGCCACAGCCGCATAGGGAGTGCCAAGCCGACTCTCCCGGGTAGGGACGGTCAAAGTTCGATGCGGTCCGCAGCACAGCAACCCGGTTGAGATCCACAAGGCCGGAATTGGCCCCCCGGGTGAGGGCCATGTAGGTGGCGTTATCCTCCTGTTGCGTTGTGCAATAGGTCCCTTTGCCGCCCGTCCACAGCGCGGTCCATGCCGTGGCTCGCTCGCCCAGTTTGATGCCGTGGAACCAGGTGTCACCCGCCATCGTGTCGCACTGGATGACGCTTGGCGGGGCCTTCGCCTTCGCCTCGGCATAGCGGCCTCGATAGGCCTGGGCAGTCGCGTTGTCGTTGACCGCGAGATCCACCTTGCTGGTCAGCAAGAGGACCTTCTGCAGCAATGCTTCGTTCAACTGATACATTTCGCTGTGGTAAGGAGTGGGGATGGTTGGCAAAGAGTTCCAAGGCTGGGTGGTCGTATCGGTAGGAAAGATCGCGAGGTATCCATAGGGCCATGCCGGGGTGGTCGGGTCGGCCGCGGTTCCCGGAATCTCGCGCGCGTCGATCTCCCATGAAATGCCGTAGTCGATGAGATAGCGCGCCCAAGCGGCCGAGCCCGTTGTCCCCTCGTGAGGATCGATCCCCGCAATGCCTGCGATCAGGAAGTATGTGCGGCGCAGGTCGAACTTGTTGCTGAGAATCAAGGCCATGGTCGATGCGGCCACGTTCGCGTGACCCTCGCCGGCGACCATCTGGCACACATCGTCGGAGTTGCACAGAATGTTGGGGTAGTCGGGCGAAAGGCCTCGAACGGGTATCGATTCAGTCAACCCGAGATTAGCGGTGAAAGCCGATGCCTCGGAGAATGGGAAGGGGGTGCCGCCGAACATATTGATGATCATGACCTTCACGGGTCGCCCGTCATCGTCGGCGAATGCGGGACCGGTGAAGAGTGTGGCAACAAGGACGCTTGCGCCGGCTAGCAAGCATCTGGTTGTCGACAGGGCAGTTTCGATGATCCTTTGGCCATGCATGGAAAGTCCTCCCTCTGGTGTAGATACTTTACGTGGCAGGGTGGTTGGGACGTGAATCGATCGCTTGCAAAGCATTTTCCGTGCCGAAACCATCAAGCGACCGCCCTACCGCGCGGCCGGGCGATATCCAGTTACGCATCGTAGTATTGCGATCGTGCGGCTTTGATCCCTCTTTGGCCGGCGTGGGCGGTGGAAGAAATTATCCGCAGCCGAAATCAAAGGCCGGCGGCCGGGCGTCTTGGCGGACTCGAAGCTGCTTGATCCAACCAAGTTCGAGACAGCGTTCACACCACCTAGCGCCAACGCAGCCCGCGATGCGGGTACGGCGTTCGCTCCAATCGAGACATGGTTGGCAGAAGACGCGTCTCGACTGCTTGCACTGATCGAGGGCGACGCCGAACTTCGACAGGAACGCAAATCCATCTTCGGTGATCTCCCCGCCGTCTTGAACAAGTGCGACGTGACAGCGAAGGACAGGAGTGTCGGGCAACGCTACGCCAAGCCGTCCGGCGAGGTGGTCATAACAGGTGCGGGCAGCGCGCATCTTTTCCTCCATGCGCGATGGTCGTAATCGCGGAGGTGGGATTTGAGCGCTGGCAACCGCCATGATGGCCGGCGATATAGGCCAGTTCCTTGGATGTGAGCGCGCGGCCATGCATCAGCGCAGCGAGGATGTTTGTTCGAGCCGGGTCGCCGACAAGCGCCGCGATGTCGGTAACATTCAAATTGAGTGACGGCCATTGCGCGCAACTACAGCCGGCTGAGATCGAAAAGTCCTGCGCGTCACTACGATCGTGACCGTAGTGTTTGCGCTGTCCTTCTGGGACCACCGGGGTCACTGTTTCGTTGTCAACTTCGTTGTCAACCGGAGCAAATCGCAATGTCTGACGACACTCCAACAAAACGCCCCCTGCACCGCAGCGGGTTATTCACCCGCAGATCGGCCCTCACAGCGCTGGGGGCATCCACTGCGTTGACCAAGACAGACTTTGCGTCGCCGGGCCAAGGCCAATCTCAATTCCGGAACCTCGAAGGAACAAACATCATGAGCCAGAGCAGTATGAACCAAAGTGCAATGAACGAAATCGGGCGGGGCGGTGGCATTCTCGTCGTCGCTCAATGGGAAGCCAAGGAAGGAAAAGCGGACGCGGTTGTCGCCACGTTGGGCCGCTTTCTGCCGCAGGCACAGGGCGAGCCCGGCGTGAAACTGTTTCTGATCGGTCAGGGCAAGGACAATCCCGCGCAGTTTCTGTTCTGTGAACTCTTTGAAAACGACGACGCCTTTTTGGCCCATCAGGCGAGCGAGTATTTCAAGAGCCTGATCGTTGGCGAAGCGCTTCCACTTCTTTCCAGGCGGGAACGCAAACAATATTCGCTTCTGTAATCGATCCAGAGGATCGCGTTGCGGAACCGAAGCTTAGGCAGCCCGGATGGTTTGAGCTCAATCACGAGCGACGCTTCTCCATGTTTCAGCTGTTACTTTAAAGACCGCGCGCGTGTGCATCCGTTTGCCGGCAACGGCGGCTCATGGCGCAAGGTGGACATTCGCCAAAATAGGCCATGGTCAATCGCAAGAAGCGGTGTCGGCCGTTCCACCGGCAACCCAGCGTTCGAAGAGTGCAATCTTCTCCTTGGGCCATGCGCCATCGCATGGCATCGTGCCGGCACGTAACCTAAGCAGAATTTGCTCTCCGTGCTTGATCAAATCCGCCTCCTTCCAAAGGTCGAAGGCGAACAGCATCGCGTTGCGATCCAGCGGTCGAAACAGCGGGCGAATATGGTCGTCGAAGCGAATGGCGTCGTCCGCGCCCGGCAATGCCGGATCGGTGTTGACATCGCCCGATTCATTGTCAGCCTTCGCGGTCGGACGTGAACCGGGCGTTGCGTTGCACACCCACCACCATCGCGGCACCGGCATATTGGCCGGTGGCTTGACCCCGGCGCCAGAATTCTCCATGGCGATCCGCGATCCCCACTCGAAATAGGCGACGAAGGCGGCGCGAAATTCAGCGTCGGACGGCAGTCCCGCATCTTCGGCGCTCTGCAGCATGTAGGTGACCCACCGCGCGCGCTGCTCCGGCGCGATCTGCTTGCCAATATGCTGCGACACCATGCGCCGGTAGCCGCCATACCGTTCTGTATAGAAGGGTGGCCCTCCAAAGACCTCACTCAACCACGCGGCGACGCGCTCCGGATGATCTGGCGACATTTCCGCAAACAGCGGCCCGAGGAGCGGATCTCCTGGGACGTAGCGAGAATAGAAAATCCGAGTCATGTCGAGAAGCGCGGGATACCCTCCGGCCCACTCGAACAACGTTGGCTCACGCAGCGGATCGGGCACTGGATCCTGAAATTCGACGCTCCAGTGCATTCCGCTGCAGAAGGGCTTGTTGAGGGACGACCCGCATCGGCACAGGCTGAAGTGCTCCCGTGACGCACCTTCGTTTTGTGGAATGAGTACGCCGTTTTCGTCGACCAGCCTGACGTTTCCCGTGACGCGATAAGGGCCATCTCTGGTGACTTCGATCTGCGGCGGACGTTTCGTATCAGAAAGGTTCGGATCGCGTACCGCGTCGATGCCAATGCCAAGCGCGCCCGAAGGACACTTGCGCACCGCATTCACCAGATCGTCCAGTCTCGCGCCACTCGGTGAGACGAAGGGCTCCTTTCCGAGGTGGAATGCCGAGCTGAGGCGATTTGTGCAGAACCCCGAATGTGCACATGTCCCGCGGTTGTCAAACACGTAAGCCTGCTGGCCCTCATGCATGTCAAGCTTGTCCGGCACGCGCTGCGGGTTCTTGTCGTCGGTGAAGCCGTGTTCAATGTGGCTATTGTCGCAGAACGGTTTGGTTTGCGACTGTCCGCAGCGGCACAGCCGGACTGGTGCATTTGCAGCGACAGGAACTCCGAGAGGGTCGACAACGGGGATGGAGCCATCGAGCAAATAGGGGCCGTTGCGGATTATGACGATGGTTCGGGCGCTGGTCTCGTGCGCGTCTTGAATGGAACTCTCGTGCATCATGATCTGGCATGTTCCTCGTCGTTCAACGGGCTCGAAAAACGTGGTTAGATGGATTGATCGCAGCCTTCAACGAACCAGATGGAAAGTAGAATCGGAGCGTGGACCATGCGTAAGGCCAAACGAAAATATGGCTGCCCCGTGGAATTCTCGATCGATCTCCTCAGTGGGAAGTGGAAGACGGTGATTCTCAGCAGGCTGAAAGTGCGGCCGATGCGCTACGGCGAATTGCGTAACGACATTCCGTCGCTGAGCGACAAGATACTGACCGAACGGCTGCGCGATCTCTGTGAGGCCGGCTTCGTGAGGCAGGAACGCTCCGGTAGTAGATCGCGGTATTGCCTGACCAGGCGTGGCGAAATGCTGAAGCCGATGCTGCAGTCGCTCTACGATTGGGGTCAGGATAACGCCGATTCGTTCGGTGTCCGGTTTCTCAGTGTAGAACTGAACTGACCGGGCAAAGACAGACCCAAGCAAAGACAGACCCATATTGTGTCGATTGGAAAAGAGATTTTGTGGGCCGGTTTTGGCGAACATTCGCCAAGACATCACGCTCGGCATGTGTTGGCAGGAAGTGGGAGTCCCGCTGGGGACACCCGAACTTAGAATAAGTCGATTCGGCGTTCTCAGGATTTGAGAACAGGACGAGCAACGGTCATCATCGTTCTACCGATGGCTGGGTTTTCCCGCCGGGGCGATCAACGTAAAAGCGCTCGCCGCTGCTACCGAACAGATGACTGCGCCCATCGCTGCGGCGACACCAAACGCTGAAAGCAAGGCAGGTCCGGATGACACTATCACAGGTCCGATAAGGGCTGTAGCAACCAATCCGCCAGTACGCGCCACTGCGCTGTTCAGCCCGGATGCTGCACCCGTGTGGTGGCTGTCGACGGACATCAACACCGCTGTCGTGAGCGGGGCGACCGCACCAGCCATTCCCAAGGCAATCACGATCATCGCGGGAAATACCCCGAGCCAATAGCTTGTGTCCGACCCGATCCGCACCGCCAGGAGAAAGCCGGCCGCGACGATGACCGGTCCTGTGATCAACAGCCATCGTGGACCCACCTTGGCCGCCAACGCACCGGCGGCAGGCGATGCCACGGCGATTACCAGCGGAAGGGGCAGGAGCGCAGCGCCGGCCTGCGTCGCGGTGTACCCGCCGGCTTGAATCAACACATAGGGCACAAGTACGAACAACCCGCCGAGAGCGCCGTACAGCAGGAGTGTCAAAAGCGTGAGGCCGACGAAGCTCGGAGATCCGAACAATGAGAGCGGGATCATGGCCCTATCGCCAAGTCGTCGCTCCGCGGACAGGAACAGGAGCAAGAAGATCAAGCCGGTTCCGAGGACGACGAAAGTGGAAGGCGACCAGGTCCGCCCGGATCCTTCGGTCAACGCCCAGGTCGCAAGGCCCAAAGCAGCCGTGACCAGCGCTCCACCTAACCAGTCGAGACTGCCGGCTGTGTCGTCGACGTTCCTGTCGACGTAGCGGGACGCCAGCACGATCGCAGCTGTCGACAGCGGAACGTTGATCAGAAAGGCAAGGCGCCAACTGCCGGCATCGATGAGCCACCCGCCAAGGACAGGTCCGATCGCGCCCGCAGCGGCTCCGGTCGCCGCCCATATGCCGATCGCGCGGCCTTTCGCCTCTCCAGAGAAACTCTGGCCTAGGATCGCGAGGCTGTTTGGCATCAGCATTGCGGCGCTCGCACCCTGCACGAACCGAGCAAGCAGCAACAGGATAAGCGTCGGCGCCACCGCGCAAGCCAGAGAAGCGATGCCGAACAGCAGGACGCCCGCGATCAAGAGACGACGGCGGCCATACCGGTCTCCCGCTGCTCCTCCCAGCAAAAGGAGCGCGCTCAAGGGAAGCAAATAGGCATTGACGACCCACTGCAGGCCGATGGCGTCCGCATGAAAGCTCCGACCGATCGCCGGTAGTCCAACATTCACGACCGAACCATCGATGAACGCCAAGCTCGACGCCATGATCGTCGTCGCGATAACGAGGCGAGGGTACACCGGCGAACGCGTCCCTTGGGCCGTTCGCGCGGTCACTGCGTCACAGGGAACGTGAAGGGCGTTGCTCATTTGCGGTCAATGTAGCGCGCGCACCTCAGCCGAACCAGCGGGAGCAGACGTAGCCGCCTTGTTCTCCGGCACGAACAGTTAGATGCTTGGCAGTCCGATCCTATCGACCAGCGCTGAGCCAGAACCTGAGAAATGGCGTGCAGGCGACCGCAGTTGGCGCAAAGTGGCCGCTCGTACGCAAACAACATCGCGTGACTAAGGAGAAACTATCAGTTTGGAATCAGGCTCGGGAAGGGGTGTTTAGCCGTTCACAGTGGGAAGCCGCGACATTGATGCGGTGGCGTGTGCGAATATCGGGGCGTTCGTCGCGGCCGCCATCATCCCCTCCGAGCCGAACGCCGCCCTA
>WNGQ01002820.1_pt1 | contig 24849 bp, 24 predicted proteins | sample 5407661 | NCBI WGS metagenome assembly WNGQ01 (sample SAMN13153382, study PRJNA577476) | soil metagenome | isolation source: 60 cm soil or saprolite under Garry oak tree replicate 2 | place: USA:California | collected 2016-06-15 | reverse complement strand
CGCCGTCGAGAAGGAGCTGGGGCTCGACCGTGCGAAGACGAACGTGCACGGCGGCGCCATCGCCATCGGCCACCCGCTCGCCGCGACCGGCACTCGCGTCACGATCCACCTGCTCCATGCGCTGCGCCGTGCCAAGCAGCGCTTCGGCCTGGGCTCCGCCTGCATCGGCGGCGGCCAGGGCGCGGCGGTGATCGTCGAAGCATTCCCCGCCTGAGGGAACACTCATGGACATCGCACTCCCCGCAGCCCTCGGCATCGTGTTCTTGTACGTCCTGTCCGGCCTGAAGGTGTTCAAGGAGTACGAACGCGGGGTGCTGTTCGTCCTAGGTCGCTCGTGGGGCGCGAAGGGACCGGGGTTGCGGTTCCTGCCGCCGCTGCTCACCAAGGTCCAGACCGTCTCGCTGCGCGTCGTGGCCATGGACGTCCCGCCGCAGGACGTGATCACACGCGACAACATCTCGATTAAGGTGAACGCCGTCCTCTACATGCGCGTCGGCGATCCGGTGAAGGCGGTCATCGGCGTCGAGAACTTTCTATATGCCACGAGTCAGCTCGCGCAGACGACGTTGCGCTCGGTGCTTGGCGAGACGGAGCTCGACGAGCTCCTGATGAATCGCGAGAAGATCAACAACATCCTGAAGAACATCATCGACAAGCGCGCCGAGGACTGGGGGATCGAGGTCTCGGCGGTCGAGGTCAAAGACGTGGACCTGCCGCCCGAGATGAAGCGCGCGATGGCGCGCCAGGCGGAAGCGGAGCGGGAGCGCCGCGCCAAGATCATCAACGCCGAGGGCGAGCTCCAGGCGTCGGAGAAGCTGGCCCAGGCCGCCCACATCATCGGCAGCGAGCCCGCGGCCATCCAGCTGCGCTACCTGCAGACGGTCACAGAGATCGCGTCGGAAAACAACTCCACGACGATCTTCCCGCTGCCGCTCGAACTGTTCAGGGGATTCTTCGAGAGTGTGACCAAGCGGGCCGGCGCTCCGGCACTGCCGGACAAGACGTCTGGCGACCCGCTGCCGGCGCCGCCGCGCAAGACGGAATCCGGCGCCTAGCGATGCCGGGCGAGCTCATCAGCCGGGAGGCCCTCGAGCGCATCATTCAGCGGGCGGCGGAGCTGCAGGCGGGGGAGCACGACATCGGAGATGGCCTCACCGAGACCGAGCTGCTCTCCCTGGGCCAGGACGTCGGCATACCGGCACGTCACCTGCGGCAGGCACTGCTCGAGGAGCGGACCCGCAGCCTCGAGCCCGCGCGGCGCGGCGTGATCGCCTGGCTCGCGGGGCCGGAGCGCCTCTCGGCCCAGCGCGTCGTCCCTGGCGACGCCGGCGCAGTGGAGCGCTCCCTGGGCGCGTGGATGGAGCAGTACGAGCTGCTCCAGATGAAACGGCGCTATCCGGACCGCATTTCGTGGGATCCCAAGGTCGGCGCCTTTGCGTCGATCCAGCGCGCGCTCGGCGCGGGGGGGCGCCGCTTCGCGCTCGCCCGGGCGGCGGAGGTCACCGGCCAGGTCACGCCGCTCGAGACCGGCTTCTGCCACGTGCAGCTCTCGGCGGACGTCTCCAACCTGCGGCGCCAGCGGCTCGGCATCGCCGGCGCGCTGTTCGGGCTCGGCGCCGCCGCGACGGGCACCTTCCTGGCGATGGCCGTCCTCACCCCGTTCGCCTGGGCGCCGGCGGCCGCTCTCGGCGTGGCGGCGGTAGCAGCGCTGCGTGCCCAACGCGGCCAGTACGAGGAGGTCCAGATCGGGGTCGAGCAGGTGCTCGACCGCCTGGAGCGCGGCGAGATCCGCCCGGAGCACGCCCTCCCCGGGTCGCGCGTGAACGCGTTCGTGCGCCTCGCCGACGAGATCCGCTCATTGATGAGCCCCGGGACACCGCCCCGCGGCTAGCAGCCAACGCCAATCCGGAGCGCCATGACCGACATCAAACGGGTGGGGGTATTGGGGTGCGGCCTCATGGGTGGCGGCATCGCGCAGGTGGCCGCCACCGCGGGCTACGACACCATCGTGCGCGACGTGTCGCAGCAGGTGTGGGACAAGGCGCGCGCCGGCATCGAGCGATCGCTCGCCAAGTTCGTGGAGAAGGGCAAGCTCCCCGCGGCCGACCGGGATGCGGCCCTCAAGCGCCTGCGGTTCACCACGGCTACCGCCGAATTGAAAGGATGCGACATCGTCCTGGAGGCCGTCACCGAAGACCTGGACTTGAAGAACACCCTGTGGAAGGAGCTCGACGGCCTGTGCCCTCCGGCCACGATTTTCGCGTCCAACACATCGAGTCTCACGATCGCGGCCATGGCGGCGGCCACCCGGCGGGCCGACCGCTTCGTCGGCCTGCACTTCTTCAATCCCGTGCCGCTGATGCCGCTCGTCGAAGTCGTCCGTACCGTCACCACCTCGCCGGACACATTCCAGCGCAGCTTTGCATTCGCCCGATCGCTCGGGAAGGAGCCCGTCGCGGCGAAGGACAACTCGGGATTCATCGTGAACCTGCTGCTCGTCCCCTATCTGCTCGACGCCATTCGGGCGGTGGAGCGCGGCGTGGGGAGCGTGCCGGACATCGACAAGGCGATGCAGCTCGGCTGCGGCTATCCGATGGGCCCGCTCACCCTGCTCGATTTCGTGGGGCTCGACACGACCTACAAGATCGCCGAGATCATGTTCACCGAGTACCGCGAGCAGCGCTACGCGCCGCCGCCGCTGCTGAAGCGCATGGTGCTGGCGGGCATGAACGGCCGCAAGAGTGGCAGGGGCTTCTACGACTATTCCGTCGACCCCCCCAAAGTAGTCGACCTCGGCATCTGACCCGAGCCCTAGTCCCTAGTCCCTAGTCCCTAGTCCCTATCCAAGGACGCGCATGTTCGGCTACGACTGGCCCCGCTTTCACGCGGCGGTGAACGACTTGCCGGCCGCGCTGCTGCTCGTGACCGTGCTGTTCGACCTCGGCGCCTGGCTCACGAAGCGCGAGTCGCTCAAGGCCGCCGCGCTGTGGACGTTGTGGGCCGGCGTGATCGGCGGGTGGGTGGCCGTACTCGCCGGCGAGCAAGCCGAAGACGCCATCGAGCACGGTGAGGCGATCCACGAGCTCATGGAAACGCACGAGACGCTCGCGCTCGTCACGATGGGCATCTTTACGGTGGTGCTCGCGTGGAAGCTGTTCCGCCGCGCGCGCCTCACGCCGCCCGAAGAGGCGGGACTGCGGCTGCTCGGGGTCGCGGGACTCGTGACGGTGGTGTGGACGGGCGCGATCGGCGGGAAGCTGGTGTTCGAGCACTCGGCGGGCGTGCCCACGAGAATGATGAAGGCGGAGATCGAGAACCGCGCGGCGGGGCACCATCATGAGGAGGGGGAGGCGGAGGAGGAGGAGCACGAGCACGCGGACTCGGGGAAGGCGCACAAACACTAAATGCGGAACGCGGAAGGCGGAACGCGGAACAGCACGGTCGGAGTCGTTGCGCGCGACCTTACCCTACTGTTCCGCGTTCCGCGTTCCGCCTTCCGCGTTTGCCTTCTGCTCGCCGCCTGCACCCCCGTCACGACGCGGCCCGACTTCAAGCCGGACCCGCGCGCGCTGGTCGTGGTCCTCAACGCCCGCCCGGAGCGCGTCGCCGTGGCGCTCGACAGCCTCGTGCCCGCCGAAAGCCTCGAGGTGGCGCGCTCCAACGTGCGGGACGGCTATGTCGAGACCGCATGGTATGACACGGAAGCGCGGCGCACGCGTCATCACGAGCGGGACATCGCGAGCTTCACCCGGACCGTGAAGATCCGGTTCTGGGCGGACCCTTGGGTCCCAGGCCAGACCCGGCTCACGATCGAGCCGGTCTACCGCCCGCGCTACGACCCGTCACGCGTGGAGCGCGACCTCGAAATGATCGTGGACAAGGACGACGATGGGTACAAACTCGCCCAACGGTTCGTAGAAGGTCTGAAAAAGCGATTCGGCGTGCCGAAGGCCGCCCAAGAACCCTCTAAGCCTTAGCTCCCACCCAGCTCTTCACCCAGCGCTCCATCGTGTCCAGGTCGAGCATGGCGTCGCGGCAGGGGCCGTTGGGGAGGCGCATCGTGAGACCGAGCACGGGGAGCTTGCCGGCCACATCGCGCAGCCCTGTCGTCATGTCGCGCTCGCACGCCACGGCCACGACCGCGCGGGGCCGCCGTTCCCGGATCACGCGCCGCGCCAGCTGGCCCCGGGTGGCGACGAACACGGGGACCTCGTAGCGGCCCGCGATCGTCAGCACGCCGTCCAACGCCTCCTTGGACAAGCAACGGGGGATGAGCACCAGGAGCTCACCCTTGCCCACGGTCCGCCGGCGTCGCTCGGCCAGGGCATTGTACACGTCGATCGCCGCGTGCTCGACCCAGTCCCGCTTCCCGAAGGGCCGGGCGACGAACGACGTGAGACTCATCAGGCCGAGGTACGGGCCTCGCTCGAGCCACGCCTCCGGCAGGAGCCGGACCCCGCCATAAAAGGATAGCAGCAGCACGCCGAACCACAGCCAGCCGAGGCCGGTCGCCGCGCCGAGCGCGAGCCACATCGCGCGCGGCAAACCTGCCCACAGATCGGCGAGGCGGGGCGCCAGGAGGAACAGCAGGGCCGCCGCCGCCGCCGTCAGGGCGGCGATGGTCAGAGCCGCGAACCGGAAGAAGAGACCGGGCTGCGCCGAGAAATCGCCGCCCCCGGGAAGCGGCTTACCGTCCCACTCGTCCCACTCGTGGCCGAGCCGGCGATCGGTCTCGATGCGGATGAGCGGGGCGCGGGAGGCCGCGGCGTCGGGGGACATACCGGGGTCAAGCATCACCTGGGGGTCTGCAGGTGTCAAGCGCGAATGGTGCGCGGTGCGCTGTGCGCAGTAGCTTCCGATGCAACCGCGCACCGTGTACCGCGCACACTCTTGAGTCCGACGCCCGATCTCCTCACCGATCTCCGCACTCGCGCCGCCTATTCTGAAGGCGCGGGGATCCATCGCATCGTCCCCACGGCGGTAGCCGTCCCGCGCGGGGTGGAAGAACTGCAACGGCTGGTGCGCTGGGCGGCCGACAGCGGCAGGCACCTCGTGCCGCGAGGGGCGGGGAGCGGCATGGCCGGCGGAAGCGTGGGCCGAGACGTGGTCGTGGACCTGAGTCAGGGATTCCGTTGGACCGCACCCGACTGGTCACGGCGCACGGTCTGGGCGGGCGCCTCGGTCACCTGGGCGGAGGTGACGGAGGCGGCACGCCCGTTCGGCCTGCGGTTGCCGCCCGACCCTTCCTCCGGAGGGTTCGCGACGTCGGGTGGGATGGCCGCGACCAACGCGGCCGGCCCGCGCTCGGTGCGCTGCGGGAGCGTGCGCCACTGGGTAGCGGCGATCGAGATCATCGGCGCCGATGGGGAGCCTCGCCGCATCACCCGGGGGGAGGGGAGTGGTGAGCGGTTCGGTCTGTCGCCCGAGCAACGCCGCATCGTGGCGACCCGCTTCCCCAAGACGCGCAAGAACTCGGCCGGATATGCCCTGAATCACTTCGCCGACTCGGGGGATGAGCTGGATCTGCTGATCGGATCGGAGGGGACGCTGGCGATCGTCACTGCGGTCGAGTGGCGGCTCGAGCCGATCCCGCCGAACGTGGCCGGCGTGGCGCTCGGGTTCCGGACACTGGAGCAGCTGACGGAGGCGGTGCCGTTCCTCGTGGCGCTCAACCCCTCGGCGGTCGAGCTGCTCGATCGCACGCTGCTCGATATCGTGCGTCCGGCCGGTGTCGACCTGCCGGAGGGCCTGCAGATAGAAAGCCTGCTGCTGGTCGAATTCGAGCGCGAGACGCAGGCGGCGGCGCGCGGCGTGGTGGGCGATGCGGTCCGTGGCCTCGCGGCGAGCACGGCGCACGTGGCCACCGCCGTGGACCGGGCCGGCCTCGAGCAGCTCTGGGCGGTGCGCCGGCTCGCGAGCCCCGCCCTGGCCCGGCTCCCCGAGACACGGCGCTCGCTCCAGGTCGTCGAGGATGGCTGCGTGCCGCTCGAGCGGCTGGGCGACTACGTCGCCGGGATCCGGTCGGCCGCGGCGCGCCACGCCATCCCGATCGCCGTCTTCGGCCACGCCGGCGACGGCCACGTCCATGTCAACACGCTCCCCGACGTGACCTCCCCGGGCTGGAGCGACGGGCTGGCGGCGCTGTACCGCGACGCGGCCGAGCTGCTGCTCGATCTCGGCGGCACGCCGAGCGGCGAGCACGGCGTGGGTCGGCTGCGGGCCGGACTGCTGGAGCGGTTCTACGGGCCCGAGGTGGCGGCGCTGTTTCGCGAGGTGAAGCAGGTGTACGATGGGGGCTCGACCCTCAATCCTGGTGTTATTATCCCCTCGGCCGACTGGGCGCCGCTCGCCGATCTGAAAGTGGGACCGACAGCGGCCCCGATACCGGACGACATCGCCGCCCGACTGCGAGAAGTGGAGCGCACCGCGGGTTGGGCGATCCCGAAGCTCGACCTGGCAAACCCTGACCCCTAGCCCCTGGCCCCTGGCCCCCTATGGAAGTCTTCCGAGCCCCCCGCGTCACGCTCATCGCCCGTCCGGAGTTCGTCGAGCCCGAGCATCTGCGGGTGCAGTGGCGAGGAGAGGCCTCGTCCGGGGAGCGGCTCGCCGAGTTCGCGGGACGGGTCTGCTACATGAGCCAGCACAACCCCGCCAACCGGTCCACGGCCGAGTACCTCGAGAACATCAAGAAGCAGGGGCACGGCTCCGTGCTGGAGCACGCCGTCTACGTGCTCCTGATCGAGGGGATCTCGCGCTCCTGCTCCCACGAGCTGGTGCGACACCGCGCCGGGTTCGGCTATTCCCAGCTGTCGCAGCGCTACGTGGACGAGTCACACGCGGCGTTCGTGATGCCGCCGGCGATCGTGGGCGACGGGACGCTCGAAGCGGAGTGGCAGGCGGAGGTCGCGGACGCGCAGGCCGCGTACGTGCGCGCGGTCGAGGCGCTCATGCAACGCTACGAGTGGGTCACGGACAAAGTGCACCGCCGGAAAATGTCGCGCGAGGCGGCACGGAGCGTGCTGCCGAACGCGACCGAGGTGAAGATCGTCGTGTCGGGGAACGCGCGCGCGTGGCGCACCATGCTCGAGCTGCGCACCGGCGAGGGCGCGGAGCTCGAGATCCGGCGCATGGCGATCGCGTGTCTGCGCGTGCTGCAGCGCGAAGCACCAGCGCTGTTCTCCGACTTCGAGGTCTACGTCGCCGACGATCGACAGGAGTCCGCGCGCGTCGCGTATCACAAAGTGTGACGCGCGTCGTCCGAAAAAAATTCCTAGTTGCCTATTGCGCATCGCTCCGGCTTTTCTTATTCTCTATTCGAGCATGCGTTTGTCGATTCACAGACCGCACCCGCGGCCTTTTTTGTAGGAGGTCACCCGAGACCACATGCGAATCGGTCTCGCATACAACGAGAAACCCGAGCCCGCGTCCACCGAAGATCCCGACAGTAGCAACGACGCGTACGCCGAGTGGGACGACCCGGCTACCATCGCCGCGGTGGAGCAGGCTCTCGGTCTCTTCGGCAGCGTCATTCGCCTCGAAGCCGATCAGTTCTTACCGCAGAAGCTCGCGCTCTCCCGCCCCGATCTCGTGTTCAACATGGCCGAAGGGTTCCGCGGCCACAGTCGTGAGGCGCTCGTTCCAGCGATCTGCGAGTACTTGAGCATCCCCTACACCGGGTCCGATCCGCTCACGCTCGCGCTCTCGCTGCACAAGGGGCGCACCAAGGAGACGCTCGCCTTCCGCGGCGTCCCCACCGCTCCGTTCGCGTGCCTGGACACGCCGGACGACGTGGACCGGCTGGCGCTGCCGTTCCCCGTGTTCGTGAAGCCCGTAGCGGAGGGATCCGGCAAGGGTGTGTTCAGCAACAACCTGTGCGACGGTCCGGCGGCGCTGCGGGAGCGCGTCGGGTTTCTGGTCGAGCGCTACACGGAGCCGGTACTGGTCGAGACGTACCTCCCGGGCCCGGAATTCACGGTCGCGATTCTCGGAAACGGCCCCGAGGCGTACTGTCTCCCGGTGATCGGGTTCGACTTCTCCACGCTGCCGCGGGGCGCGCCGCCCGTCTACGGCTACGAAGCCAAGTGGGTGTGGGATCGACCCGCGGCGCCGCTCGCGATCTTCCAATGCCCCGCGCGCGTCCCGGACGGCTTGTATCGAGAGATCGAGCGCACGGCGCTCGACGCCTACCACGCCCTCGGCTGCCGCGACTGGTGCCGGGTCGACGTCCGCGTGGACCGGTTCGGAGTCCCCAACATCCTGGAGCTCAACCCGCTGCCGGGCATCATCCCCGACCCGGCGATGAATTCCTGCTTCCCCAAAGCGGCCCGCGCGGCGGGGTTCGGCTACGACGAGCTGATCCAGGAAGTGGTACGCCTCGCCTGGCGGCGGCTCACGGGCGCGGAGATCGTCGCCCGAGCCACCGTGCGGCAGCCCGTGGCGGTCAGCGCGTGAAGATCGTCATCCTCTACGACCCCGGTGCCGAGGACTGGACGCCGGAGGACATCCGCGGCGTCATGAAAGCCGTGGACGAGATCGGCGCGATCTTCGGCGCCATGGGCGCCGGTCACGATGTCCGCAAGGTCCCGGTGCGACACGACATGCGCTGGTTCCCGGTGGCCCGCCGCGCCGACCTGGTCTTCAATCTGTGCGAAGGCGTGCACGGCAAGAGCGAATGGGAAGAGCACGTCGTGGGGACCCTCGAGTTCGCCGGCGTCCCGCTCACGGGGGCGAGCCTCTGGACCATCGCGGCCTGTCGTCGCAAACCCATCGTCAACGCGCTGCTCGCCCAGGCAGGCCTCCCGATCCCGCGCTGGACGGTGGCGCAGGGCAAGATCGAGGACGACTTTCCGCTCCCCGCCATCGTCAAGCCCGCCGCCGAGGACGCGAGCGCGGGGCTGGATCGCGGCTCGGTGGTCAGCGACCGCAAGGCGCTGCGAGCGCGCGTGGCCGCCATGACCGAGCAGTTCGACGAGGTCCTCGTCCAGGAATACGTCGCCGGGCGCGAGTTCAACGTCGGGTTCGTCGGCACCCGGGTGCTGCCGATTTCCGAGATCGACTTCAGCCGCATGCCCGAGGGGGCATGGCCGATCCTCACCTACGCGGGCAAGTGGGAAGCCGGCTCGCCCGACGATCTGGGGAGCGTGCCCGTCTGTCCGGCGAACATCCCCCAGAAGCTCGCCGACCGGCTGGTACGCGTCGCCGAGGCGGCGTGGCGGGTCATGCAGGGGAAGGGGTACGGCCGCGTGGACGTGCGGCTCGACCAGCAGGGACGCGTCTGGGTCCTCGAGGTCAACCCCAATCCCGACTTGAACGACGATGCCGGCCTGTCGCGCATGGCCAAGGCGGCGGGGTGGGATTACGCCGAGCTGGTGCGCCGCATCGCCGAGGTGGCGTTGCGCGACGCGCAGGGGGCCAAGGCGGCGCGTGAGCTGCTCGCTCCGTCCCGTCGGCCGCGCCCAACGCGCACGGCTTGAGGGCCTCACCGCGGCCACCGGTCTGTTTCGGCCGGATGAAGTCGCCATCGCGGTGCAGCTGCTCGACGACGCGCTCGGCGGCGACGAGGAGTATCGTTTCCTGGGCGCGTTCGCCGGCGAAGACCTCGTGGGCTACGCCTGCTGGGGCCCGACGCCCGGGACCACCGGTACCTACGACCTCTATTGGATCGTCGTCGACCCCGCCTGGCAAGGCAAGCGGGTCGGCACCCAGCTGTTGGCGTCCGTGGAAGACCGACTGATGACGGATCACGGGCGCCTGATCATCGTCGAGACGTCCTCCCGCGCCGACTACGGGCCCACGCGCTCCTTCTACGAGCGACGCGGCTACGCCCGCGCGGCCCTGATCCCGGGCTACTACGCCGCCGGCGACGATCTGGTGATCTATCTCAAGGACCTGACGCATGGAGTCGTGGCAAGAGCTACTGCGTAAGAAGAGCCTCGCGTCGCTCGACGCGCTCGTCGCGAGATTCGGCCCGGAGCAGTTCCCGGACCTCGAGCGGTTGCGCCAGGCCGCGCTCAACTTCGAGTTCCGCATCTCGCCGGCCATGGTCGATCTGATCAAGGCCCCCGGCGACCCCATCTGGCGGCAGTACGTGCCGGATCTGCAGGAGCTCGACGTGCGCGACGGACTGGTCGATTCGCTCGCCGAAGACGCGCATTCGCCGGTGCCGAACATCACCCACCGCTATCCCGATCGGGCCCTGTTCCTCGTGTCGCCGGTGTGCGCGTCGTATTGCCGGTTCTGCACCCGGCGCCGCAAGGTGGGCGATCCCGAGAAGATCTCGATGCGCGAGCTCGAGTCGGCGTTCAGCTACCTCGAAGCGCACACCGAGATCCGCGACGTGATCATGTCGGGTGGCGACCCCCTCCTGCTTTCCGACCGCCGCATCGACGAGCTGTGCCGGCGGCTGCGGGCGATCCCGCATCTCGAGATCATCCGCATCGGGAGCCGGGTGCCGTGCCACTTGCCGGAGCGCATCACTCCGGAGCTGTGCGACGTCCTGCGGCGCTACCATCCGCTCTACATCAACACGCACTTCAACCACCCGGACGAGCTCACGCCCGTCGCCGTCGCGGCGCTCGGCAGGCTCGCCGACGCGGGCGTCCCGCTCGGCTGCCAGACCGTCCTGCTGAAGGGCGTGAACGACGACCCCGCGGTCATGAAGCTGCTGATGCAGAAGCTGCTCGCCGCGCGCGTCCGGCCCTACTACATCTACATGTGCGACCAGGTCGCCGGCGCGGAGCACTTTCGCACTACCGTCGAAAAGGGGCTCGAGATCATTCGCGCGCTGCGCGGTTGGACCTCCGGGCTGGCCGTGCCCCACTTCGTGATCGACGCCCCCGGCGGCGGCGGCAAGATTCCGCTGCTTCCGGAGTACGTCGAGTCGCTCAGCGACGACGCGGTCGTGCTGCGGAACTACGCCGGCCAGCGCTTCGTGTACCGTCAGCCCGCCCGCGAGGAGCCGATCCTGGTCGGATAACCCCCACCCCGGCCTGTGGCAACGACGCCACATGTGGTCGCCTATCACAAGGCTGGCGCCAGCGCCACATTTCTTGCTCCGACCGGTCCCGGAGCCCCTGCGTGACCTCCGTCTGCCGTCTCGCTGTCGCCGCGCTGCTGTACCCCTGCGGCCCGATGACGCTGGCGAGCGCCCAGCAACTGGATACGGCGGGAGCCCGACCCGCTCCCGATCGCTACGAGCCCGTGCTCGACCAGTTCCGCCGCATGACCGCCCGCGGCGACTCGGTCGCGGCCGTGCGAAACGTGTCGTTGCAGCGCGACGCCATCCGGTTCCAGCTCGAGGGCGGGACGCTCTATCTGGCGACCCCCGTCGCAGGACGCACGATCGCCGCGGTCTTCGTCGGGCAGGGATCGGTGGCGTTCACACCGCCGCTCGAGATCGAGCGGCGGGAGGTGCGGCGTATTCTCGGGGACTCGGTGGTGAACGCTCGGATCTCCGCCGCCGCCTTCGTCTTCACCGACTCCACGCTGAGCGAGCTGCGGCGTCAGGTCGACTTCCACGCGGGGGGCGACGCCGGGCGGGCATCGGGTGTTCTCCACGACGCCCTCGACCACCTCGTGGACGGTCAGGACGTGCTGCAGCCCACGCTCATCGCCACCCTCATGAACGGGGACGCGGCGGGATCGTTCTACGCCCACGTCAAGCGGGAGCGTGGCGAAGACCTGATGTTCTCGATCGACCCGCGCGAAGCCGAGCAGGTATCGCTGCTGCGCGGTGGTCGCGAAGGAAGCAAGGTCCAGATCGTTGCGGTATTTCCGCGCGCGGACCAGTTGAACGACACGGTCCCGGCGGTGCCGGAGGCACGTGAGCCGCTCCGGCCCGACGCGTACCGGATCGACGCGACGTTCACCAAGGGCCTCGGATTCTCCGCCAGCGCGGCGGTGCGCCTCACGGCGCGACACGACGGCGTGCGCTGGGCTCGCCTCTCGCTGCTGTCGGACTTGCAGGTCGATACGGTGCGCGACGACGCGGGGGGCCTGCTGACGTTTTACCGGACCAAAAAGAGCCCGGCGCTGTGGATCCGGTTCGACGCGCCGGTGCGTGCCGGAGAAGCCCGCTCGGTACACGTGGCGTACCACGGCGATCTCATCGGGTACACGTCGATCGTGCAGGAGTTGACGCGATGGTGGCCGGCGTGGCTCCGCGGTCGGGCACCGACGGTGCCCGACAAGTGGTACTTCGTGAAGAGCTCCTACAACTGGTTCCCACGCTACGGCCAGTGGCCCGCCGACGTCGACCTGACGTTCCACACCCCGCAGCGCTACCAGCTGGCCAGCATCGGTCGGCTGGTGGATTCGCACACGGAGGGCGACGTCGTGACGACGCATTGGACCACGACGCGTCCCGCGGACCAGGTCTGCTTCAGCGTGGGGGAGCTCAACGAATTCAAGATTACCGATCCCCGCATACCGCCGGTGACCGTCCAGTCCAACGACGACGCCCATCGCCAGCTCGATCGATTCTTCCTTTCGCTGCAGGATCAGTTCGGCCCGAACCTCTGGGTCCTCCGGCTGCTGTCGCGAGGATCACCCGAGCAGGACGTGGGCGCCGACCTGGCCAACAGTCTGGCGTTTTTTACGCGCGTGTATGGCCCGCCCTTGTTCAACCGCTACTACGCCGCCGAGATCCCGTTCGATTACGGCCAGGCCTTTCCGGGACTCATCTACCTGCCGGTGTGGACGTTTCAGGCCGTCGGGGACTCGGGCTACGACGAGATCCTGCGCGCGCACGAGGTGGCCCACCAATGGTGGGGCATCGGAGTCGAGCCGTCGGGATACCGGGATGTGTGGCTCGGCGAAGGCTTTGCGGAGTTCTCGGGGCTCTGGTACATGCAGATGGTACTACAGGACAACCCGAAGTTCTTCAAGCATCTCGAGCACTGGCGCCGGGAGATCCGCGCGCGGCGCAACGATGCGCCGCCCATCGGGATCGGAGCGCGCGCCCAGCAGCTGAACCCCCGGGACTACACCCTCATGACGTACCACAAGGGCGCCTGGGTGCTCCAGATGCTGCGAAACATGATGCTCGATTTCCGCACCATGCGGGAGGACGCCTTCGCCACGATGATGCAGGACTTTTACCAGACGTACCGCGGCAAGCGGGCCACCACCGCGGACTTTCAACGCGTCGTCGAGCGGCACCTGGGCCTGAACATGGGGTGGTTCTTCGACGAGTGGGTGCACCGCACCGAGATTCCGAAGTACACCCTCTCCTGGCACGCCGACACCGCACCGGACCACGGCTATGCATTACGAATCCGGATCCGGCAGGAAGACGTGCCGGCCGATTTCGTGATGCCGGTCCCCCTGCGCATCGAGCTCGCCGGTGGGGGCCACGCCTATGTGCGGGTGAACGTGCGGGGACCGCTGACCGAGGCAACCCTGGCGCTGCCCGCGGAGCCGAAAGAGCTGGAGCTCAACCCCCTGGAGTCGGTGCTCGCGGAGGTGAAGACGGAAGGGTGGGAGTGACGGGCAGGGCGGGCTCGGACTCGACGAGCAACCCCGTGCGCAGCGCAAACCGCACCAGCTCCGGCCGACGCGTGAGCCCGAGGCGGTCCTTCAGGCGGGCACGGTATTCGTCTACGGTTTTCGGGCTGAGAGACAGCTTCTGACCGATTTCCCTGGAGCTGTGCCCCAGGGCCAGCAAGGCCAGGACTTCGCGCTCCCGGCGGCTCAGCCGCTCCGCCGCCGCCTTTTCATCGTCGATCTGGCCCGCCTTGCGATAACGCTGCAGCACGACCAGACGGGCCGCGTCCTCGTCGAGGAACAGCCGGTCGCTCGCCACGGTGCGAATCGCCCGGGACAGCTCTTCGACCGACGCGTCCTTCCGCAGGAAGCCGCTCGCGCCCGCTTCGAGCGCGTCGCACAACTGCTGCTCCTGGGGCAGTGCGGTGATCACCAGGACCTTGGTCCCCAAGCCGAGCATGGTGATGCGACGCGTGGCGTCGATGCCGCCTTCCCCGGGCATGGCGAGATCCATCAGCACCACGTGAGGGCGCGCGGACTCCGTCAGGGCGACCGCCTCGGCGCCGGTCTGGGCCTCACCGATCACCACGAAGCCGGGCTGCTTGTCCAGCAGCGCCCGCAGACCCGCGCGCACCACGGCGTGATCGTCCGCCAGGACCAAGCGAATCTCTTGCCGACCGCTGCCGCCGACGTCGAACACGATACACCTCACCTCGAGAACGCGGCTTTGCAGTGATAGCAAGATTTACACCTGGCGGGAAGGGTCGATCGTCCACGACGGCGCTGCCGCCATGTTGCGCGAACGCGACACGGAACGGGTCTATGGCAGTTGCCAGATCTCCACGCGATTCCCCGGCAGTGAGGGGATCAACAGGCGATTCCGCTTCGCGTCGTAGCCGATATCGGCGGGGCCGGCGATCCCTCCGATCAGTTTCACCTCCTGGCCCGTCTCGTAGCTCGACACGCTCGAATCGGCCCAGCTCGACACCAGGATCCTGCCACCCGCGACGACGACGCCGTCGAATCCACCGGGGCCCTTCGCCACCACGCTCGGCGCCTTGTCGCCGGGCTTCCAGCCGAGCACGTAGCGTCCGCCGAACTCGACGATGATGAAGCGCTTGCCCACGGGATCGACGGCGATTCCATTGGGGCGACCCAGCGTGTCGCCGCGGATCGCCTGCGTCACCGCCCGGTCCGGTCCCACCCTGAACACGCGGTCCGGCCCCGGGTGCAGCACGTTACCCACGTCGTCGAACCGGATGCCCGTGTCGGTGATGTACAGCGCGCCGCTCAAGCCGACCACGATGTCGTTCAAGAACACCGCCCCCAGCTTGCTCAAGCTCACCGTGTCGATCGCGGCACCCGTCTTCGCATCGAACGCCCGGACGACGTCGATGTCGGCGACCCACAGCGTGTCGCCTTCGAGGGCCAGCCCCTTGGGGGCGTTGAGGGTCACGCCGGTGCGGCCACCCTCGATGAACTTGAGGTTCTCGACCGCCCCGTCCGGCCGGACCCGGCTGATGAAGCCGTTGTTGTCCTTCGCCATGGGGCTGCCGTTGATGTTGGAGACGAAGTAGATGTCCTGCACGCTGTCGTGCAGCACCGATTCGGGCGCGAGAAATCCCTGCACCGTGGCCACCTTCGTCGCACTCGCCGCCGGCGCGGGCGCCGGAACCGGTGGAGGCGCCGCCGGCGGGGCGGCGACCGTCGACTCCGGGCGGGTGACGGTCGAGTCGGTTGTCGCGGGGGCCTTATCGGGCCGCACGCAGGCAACACCCAGCACGCCCAGCGCAGTCCAGAGGATCGTCCCTCTCATGGGTGATCTTCCTCCTCGGCAATGGCCTTGATGTGATGCAGCACCCGTTCGTGGATCGCCGCGACGAGCCGGCCGGCGGGAAGCGTCCAATACGCCTGCGGGAACAGGGACACCACGTATCGGGTCCGCCCTTCGAGACGAGTACGCCCGCCGGGCAGCGGGCTGAGTCGGAACTCCCCGTGGGTCGCCCGAAAGTACCCGTCGAGGTGCGGCGGGTTCACGTCGCGATAGGGGCTCCACTCCCGCATGGGCGGCGGCTGCGCCGTGATGTCGAAACCCAGCCGGCGTCCCTCCTGCCAGACGGTGACCGGCTCGACGAAGCTGCCGGTCGTGAAATCGCAGTAGCGGGTCGCCCCCACGCCACGGCCGACGATGCGGGCCGCCATCGGCGCCGCGACGCCCGCGCGGAACGGCCACTCGCGGGCCGGCGCCAGCGACGGAAAGCTGACGACGTGCCGCCACACGACCGCCGGCGGTGCATTCACCTCGATGACCGTCACGACCTCGTGCGACGGCGCGCGCTGCCCTGGGCTCACGAGCACCACGACCGGCGCGAGCAGCGCTCCGAGGCTGGCCCGTGGGAGCGGGGCCACGCTCCGCAGCGCAACGGCCCGGCCGAGTACCGCTCCCGGCAGGGCGACCAGCGCCGCGAGGGGGAACGCCATCGCTATGCACACCGCTCCCTCGAGTGCGAACACGAGCATCGCTCCGCCCGCGAGGGTGACGGCCAGGACGGCGACCTGGAGCGTGTGGCGCTCGCTCTGGGCCTGGTGCGCGTTGAACACGTACGCGCTGACGTACCCGATGCTGAATGGCGTACCGAGGAACAACCCCGCCGAGTACTGGCGCCGCAGATACACGCCGATCAGCACGGTCGGGATCGTGATCGCGAGCGCCGCGCCGACGCCCATGAGGCCGGCGCGGAGCCGGAGGCGGGCGTCGCCGGGCGACGGCGCCGCACCGGCCGTGACCGGGCGCGACGGTTGAGTCGCGAGCCACAGCATGGTGGCGTAGTTGACGAGCGGCACGAAAAACAGCAGACACCACCAGGGCGACCGTCCGGCATCCACGGCTCGCCGCAGGGTCAAGCTCACACCGATCCATAGAAACGGAAGGGTCCACACGACCAGCGCCGGGGCGACCCACCCCGGCGCGTCGCGCAGCACCTGCTGGCGGAGCGCCCAGACGGGATCCAGGTAACCGAGCGGTGTCCACCACCGGCCGGCGAACGCCCAGACGACGCTGGCGTCCACCGTGTACTTGAGCAGCATGAGGGCGGCGCCGCTCTGGAGGTACGCGCGCCGATCGACCGGCTCGCGAAACGAGAGCCAGAGCCGCAGCCAGCGGCTCACGCCTTCGCTTCCTCCAGCTCTTTCTTGCGCACTTCCGCCACTTTCTGCGCCGCATCGGGCGGGACTTCCTGGTACACGTGGAACTTCGCGCGATACGTCCCGCGGCCGTGTGTGATCGAGTGCAGCGTGGTGGCGTAGCGGTCGAGCTCGGCTTCCGGCACCAGCGCCTTGATCTTCACCTGTCGTCCGTCCGGCTCGGTGCCGAGAATCTGTCCGCGTCGCGAGGAGAGGTCGCCCATCACCGCGCCCTGGTACTCGTCGGGCGTCCACACCTCGAGCTCCAGGATCGGCTCGAGCAGCACCGGCTTGCAGTTCGGGCTCACGTTCCGGAACGCCAGGATGCCGGCCATCTTGAACGACATCTCGTTCGAGTCGACGTCGTGGTAGGAGCCGTCGTACAGCTCGACCTTGAAGTCCACCACCGGATAGCCCGCCACCGGCCCGCGCACCGCCGCCTCCTGGACGCCGCGTTCCACCGCCGGAATGTACTGGCGCGGAATCACCCCGCCCACGATCTCGTCCATGAACTGGAATCCCGACCCGCGCGGCAGCGGGGCGATGCGGATCCAGCAGTCGCCGTACTGACCGCGCCCACCGGTCTGTTTCTTGTGCTTCCCCTGGCCTTCCGCCCGGGCGCGGAACGTCTCGCGGTACGCGATCTTCGGACGCCCGATCAGCGCGTGCACGCCGAACTTGCGCGCCAGCCGCCCCACGATGATCTCGAGGTGCCGCTCCCCCAATCCGCGGATCAGGGTTTGCCCGAGCTCGCCCGAGTACTCGTGCTGGAACGTGGGGTCTTCCTCATGGAGCTTGTGCAAGCCGTTCGAGAGCTTCTCCTCCTCCCCGCGCTGCTTCACGTCGATCGCCTCGGTGATCACCGGCTCCGGGAACGGGATCTTGGGCAGCACGATCGCGTGGTCCCTGGTGGACAGCGTGTCAGCTTTTCGACCGCCTCGCGGGGGGCGTTGTACACGTCCTGGCCGTTCCGCACGGTCCCGGAATACACGCGGAAGAACGTCACGTCGCCCACGTGCGGCTCGGAGATCGTCTTGAACACTTGTGCGACGAAGTCGCCCGTGTCCTCGGCCTTGAGGGTCACGCGCTCGGCGCTCCCCCACTTCTGCGCCTCGACCGGCGGCCGCTCCAGCGGGGCGGGGAACAGCTCCACCAGCTTCGCCAGCAGCGCCCGCATCCCGTACGTCAGCTCAGCGGCGCCGCAGAACAGCGGGAACAGCTCCCCCTTCGCCATGCCGGCCTTCATCGCCGCGATCGCCTCGTCGCGCCCGATCTCCTCGCCCCCGAGGTAGCGCTCCAGCAAGGTGTCGTCCGTCTCGGCGATGCGCTCGATCAGCTCCTTGGAGTAGCGCTCGAACCGGGCCTGGTACTCGGGCGGCACGTCCACTTCCTCGTACTCGCCCGCTTTCGTCCCCTTCTTGTACATGTGGCACTTCTTGGAGAAGAGATTGATGATCCCATGGAAGGCCGGGCCTTCGCCCACGGGAATCTCCACCGGGATCACCTTCGGCGTGAGCCGCTCCTTGACCTGCGCATACACGCGCTCGAAGTCGGCGTGCTCCTTGTCCATCAGGGAGACGAAGAACAGCCGCGGGATGCCGCGCGCTTCGCAGTAGTCCCACACCTTCTCGGTGCCCACTTCCACGCCGCCGGTGGCGGAGAGCACCACCACCGCGCCGTCGGCGGCGTGCACGCCCGCCAGCGCCTCGCCGGTGAAATCGAGGTACCCCGGCGTGTCGATGACGTTGAGCTTGGTGTCGAGCCACTCGGCCACGGCGAGGGCGAGGTTGATCGAGTATTTGCGCTCGATTTCGTCGGCGGTGTAATCGGTGAGGGCGGTTCCGTCTTTCACGGACCCGTGACGCTTGCTGGTACCGGCCACGAACGCGAGGGCATCGACGAGGGAGGTCTTACCGCTCGCGCCGTGGCCGACGACCGCGACGTTGCGGATCTCCGGCGTCTTGTACACGCGCATAGGCGCACGCTACTCCGGCAGGGGGTACGGGAATATGAACCCCGCGAGCGCGGGACGGCTAGACGGACGGCGAGACGGGCGCGTGCTCCCGCGCGTAAGGGGACGTCGCCTCCAGCTCCAGACTCACCAGACCCCCGACCAGCATGACCGCGCCGGCCAGCACGAAGGCGCTGCGCGCGCCGAGCCCGTCGTACGCCCAGCCCGCGCCGAGGGGCCCGAGACTCCGGCCCAGGGCCGCGAACGCCTGGGCGGCGCCGAGGATCGTCCCCTGCTCTGTCGGGTCCGCATAGACGGACACCAGCCCCGAGGCCGCCGGTGCGAACAGGCTGTTGGCGAACGCCAACGGCACGGTCCAGCCGTAGATCCAGAGACTGCTGGTCACGAACGGTACCACGGCAATGCTCACTCCCATCCCGAATAGACCGACCACGAGCAGCCGGCGCGCCCCGATGGCCGGTTCCAGCCGGCCGAACAAGAATCCTTGTACCGCGGCGGCGATCACGCCGATCACGACGAACAGCCAGCCCAGCTCCTTCGCGCCCCAGCCCAGCGCCTTCGTCGCGTGCAGGGGCAGCGCGACGGTGTAGCCCGCGAACGCGAACGGCGCGATGAGCCACACCAGCATCAGGGGCCGCAGCTGGGGACGCTTGAGCGCCTCCGCCATGTGGCCGAAGTCGAACAGCGGCCGCGCGGTGCGGTGCTGCTCCGCGAGGGACTCGCCCAGAATGACGCCCGCCGAGACGAAGTTGATCAGCGACAGCCCGGCGGCGATGAGTCCGGGGGCGAGGTGCCCGAAGTAATGATCCGCGAGCCCGCCGATCATTGGCCCCAGCACGAACCCGATCCCGAACGCGGCGCCGAGGATCCCCATCCCACGGGCGCGCTCGGCGGGGGGCGTGATGTCGGCCACGTATGCCTGGGCCGCGGAGATGTTGCCGCTCGCGAAGCCGGAGATCACCCGGGCGAGGAACAACGCCGTGTACGACGGCGCGAAGGCGAACAACACGTAGCCCGCCGCGTTGAACAACATCGTCGTGAGCAGAATCGGCCGCCGGCCGATCCGGTCCGACAGCCGACCGAGCAGCGCCGTCGCGACGAACTGCATCGCCGAAAACACGAACACGAGCGCCCCGTACCCGATCCCCTGGGCTCCGAAGCGCTGGGCGTAGACCGGCAGAATCGGCAGGATGATCCCGAAGCCGATCAGGTCGATCACGACCGTCACGAAGATGACGCCGAGGCGCGAGCGGGTGGCTGGCATAAGGGCTAGAATCTACACGGCCTCCAACGGAAAGCGTCTCATGGCAACCTGGCACCGTCTGGGCGACGCGGCCGAGCTGCGTTCGCGCGCCCCCTTGTCCGTCAAACTCGACCGCTGGTCGGTCGCGCTGTTTTTCCACGACGGCGGGTTCCGCGCGATCGGCAACAGCTGCAACCACAAGGGCGGCCCGCTTGCCGAAGGCCGCCTGCGCGGCGAGTTCGTGATGTGTCCCTGGCACGCCTGGGAGTACAGCGTCATCACGGGCAAGGGGCCCGAAGGGTACGATGAAGAGCAGGTCCCGGTCTTCGCGATCGAAGAGCGCCCCGACGGGGTGTACGTGCAGACCCCGCCCGTCATGCCCCGCAAGCTCGTCAAGCACAAGCCGTCCCACCTGCTCGAGCAGCACGCCAAGCCCGCGGGCGCGCCGCCGCGGGTGCTCGTCATCTCCACCACCGCGATGGACGAGGTCAATCCGCGCTACTCGACGTCCGACGCCCTGCTCGCGCACGCGCTCGACCAGGCGAAGCGCCGGGGAGCGGACACCCAGCACATCAAGCTGCGCGATCTCAAATTCCGGCACTGCGAGGGCAACTACTCCAAGGCCGCCCACGCCTGCACCTGGCCCTGCGCCATCACAGAGCGCGATCCGGAGGACCAGCTCACCGCCGTGTACGAGGGACTGGTGCATTGGGCGGACGTCGTGTTGATCGGCACGCCCATCCGCTGGGGCAACGCCTCGTCGCTGTACTACAAGATGATCGAGCGGCTGAACTGCGTGCAGAACCAGGTGACCATCCGCAACCAGGTGTTGATCAAGAACAAAGTCGCGGCGTTCATCATCACCGGCGGCCAGGACAACATCCAGGCCGTGGCGGGCGCGATGTTCACCTTCTGGGCCGAGCTCGGCTTCGTGTTCCCGCCGTTTCCGTTCATCGCGCACTCGCGCGGCTGGGACGCGGAGGACATGCAGAACAACGTGCGACAGGTGAAGATGAGCGACACGCTCAGGGAAGCCGCCGTCGAGCTGCTCGACCGTGCGGTCGACTTCTGGACTATCATCGACCGCCACAAGGCGGAGCTGGACAAGCCGATGGAGCGGGCGGGACGGAAGGCGAGCACCCTGCCGGAGCCTGAAGAGATCCAGGAGATGACCGTATGAGCCATCGCCTAGACGTGGCGAAAGCGTACGAGAAGGCGCTGTTCGCAGGGAACCGGGCGGAAACGGGGAGCTACTTCACGGATGACATCGTGTATTGGGTGGCCGGTGCTCCCCGGATCGGCGGCGAATGGCGCGGCCGCGAGGCGGTGCTCGATGCCCTCTGGAACCGCGAGCCGGGACTGGGCGCCGCCGATTGGGGATACGAGGACGTGTGGCGCGACTGGTACGACGCAGAGGAGCGGGTGATCGTCGAGATCCGCGAGCGCTCGTGGTTGAAGTCCGACCCCAAGGACGTGATGGACCAGCGGACATGCTGCATCCTCAGGTTCCGGGGAGATCGGATCGGGGAGATTCGGGATTACACGGATAGCCACATTTACGAGGAGTTCTTGAAGCGTCACCGCGGCCAGCTGCCTAAGTTCAAGCAGCCATAAGACGTCGTCGTGTGATCGGCGTCACGTTGTTAACGCGTGGCCCGATGCCCGGGTCTTATCTGCGACCTTAACCGGGACCACCTGTATGCGACGTCTCCTCGCCGTCTTCGCCGTGCTGGCGCTCGCCGTGAGCGCCCCTCGAGTGCTCTCCGCCCAGGACTCGAGCGCGGTGAAGCAAGGCCACAATGAAGTCCGCCGCGACCGCCGCGAGCTGCGCGGCGACCGCAAGGACATCCGCCACGACACCAGGGACATCCGGCAGGATCGCCGGGACGTGCGGCAGGACCTGAAGCAGGGCGATACGACGGACGCGCGGCGCGACGCGCGCGACCTGCGGCACGACGCCCGCGATCGGCGCCACGACGTGCGCGACGCGCGCAGGGATCGGCGGGACCTGCGGCAGGATCGCAAGGACGTACACGAGGACAAGCAGGAGAAGAAGGACAGTACCAAAGACTAGACGGGTAGACGGCGAGCGGCGGGCAGTGAGAGGCGTCAGGAAGGATTTCCTCGCCCCTCTTCACTGTTCACCGCTCGCCGTCTCGACGTCTACCCGTCTAGTCTACCCTGTCCAAATGCCGGTCCCGCCGCCGGGCGATCCAGTAGAGCGGAATCCCCAGCAGCAGCGTGAGCCCACTCCACGCCCATGCCGTGCCGATCGATCGCGTCCGCGCGACCCAGCCCCACGCCGTCTGCCCCAGCACGCCCCCGCCGTTCGCGAACATCGAGTCGAGCGAGATGATCGTCGCCCGCTGCGCCGAGGGGATGTGCGCATTCAGATACGCCGGAAGCGCCAGGCCGATCGCCACCCCGTACAGCAGGTACAGCGGCACGACCGCGAAAAAGTTGGTGAGCAGGCCACAGGCCACCGCCAGCACCGCCTGCGCCCCCGTCGAGACCATGAGCACTCCGGTGCGCGTCCGCACGACGCGCGAGAGCGGCGCGACGAGCGTGTTGCCCACGATGAGGCTCAGCCCGACCAGCGCGCTGATCACCCCGTCCACCCACACGGCGTCGTGCCCCAGCAGATCGAGGAAGTAGCGCTGCCAGCTGTAGAATCCGAAGATCATGAAGCTCATGGACACGAGCGACGCCAGCATCACGGGCCGGACGACCGGATTGCTGAGCCCGTAGCGCAAGCCCTCGACGAATACGCGCCGCAGCTCCGCGGGCACGCGGCGCAGCTGCAGGGCGCGGGGCTCAAATCCCAACTCCGGCATGCGAAACCACGCCAGCAGAAACAGCGGCACGACGAGGGTGGCGCGCACCAGGTACGGGATATAGAGATGGATGTTGCCCAGTAGGCCGCCGCCGATCGTCCCGACCAGCATCGCGGCCCCGAAGTACATCTGGCCGCGGGCGAACACGGGATCCAATGGCTTCGCGTACCCGGTGGCTTTGAGCGCGTCCACCAGCCAGGCGTCCACCGCGCCCGTGTAGAACGTGTATCCCAGCCCGAGCAGCACCGAGATCCACAGGAACGCCGCGAAGCCCCACCCGCGCCAGGCGCAGGCGACGTACAACAGCGTCGTCGTGAATAAGGTGACGAGACACAACAGCAGCGACACGCGCCGTCCCACGGTGTCGGCTACCACGCCCGTCGGGATCTCGAACACCATCGAGCCGAGCGTGAACGCGGCGTTGGTCAAGAGCACCTGCTGGATGTCGAGCCCGGCGCCCATCTTGAACAGCGTGTCGATCCCCCAGATGAGCGACATCGCCAGGTTGAACAGCCCCGTGATGGCGAAGTAGGTGCGGATGATCCGGTCGCTCACGCGGCCACGACCGCGGTGTCGCGCCACGATTTGAGCGCCGTCGCGGTCAGGATCACCGCGCCCCCGATCGCGGCCAGCGGGCCGGGCGTCTCGCCGTGCGCGAGCCACGCCCACACCGGACTCAGCACCGGCTCGACCAGCAGGAACAGCGAGGCCTCGAGGGCAGGTACGCGGGTGATGGCGCGCGACAGGAACACATACGCGAGCCCCAGCTGAAACACGCCGAGGTAGATGACGATCAGCCAGTCGGCGGCGCGCCCCGCCGCGAAGGGCAACGCGCCAGGCAGGCAGACCAGAAAGACGATCAGATTGCCGCACGCCGCGGCGGCAGCGACGGAGCCATGGCCGGCGCCGTACTCGCTCCTTTGGCGGGCGAGCCATCGGTACCCCGTGACCGTGAACGCCCACGCCACGGCGCTCCCCGCCGCGAGCACGTTGCCGACGACGGGGTCGGGCGCCGTGGCGAAGTGCCGCTGTCCGCCCACGAACAGCAGGCCCAGGCCCACCGCCAGCACGCCCATGAACGCCAGATCAGCCGCGTGCACGCGCTCCTTCAGGAGCCATGGCGCCAGCGCGACCACGAACAGTGGGTTCGTCGCCTGGAGGAACACGGTACTGGCGGCCGTCGTCAGCTTGTTCGCGAACACGAACAGCAGACCCGCAGCGGCGTAGCCGACGCCGACGAGCCCGACGCGCCAGCTCCACCGTCGGCGAGACTCGGGGATCATCACGAGGATCGCCAGCATCGCCACCAGGGCGCGCACGGCCGCGATCTGCGGGGCGCCGAACGCGCACCACTTGATGGCGGCGCCCGCCGTCGAAAAGCAGAGCGCGGCGAGCACCAGCTGCAACCGCGCCTTCACGGCAGGTTGCTGCGCAGCCAGTCGCGCGCGACGGTGGCGATGTCCCGATGCTCCACGTCCGCGAGCGCGTTGAGGCGTCGCATCTCGGCATCCGAGATGCGCCCCGCGAGCTGGTCGAGGGCCGCGCCCACCCCCTCGTGCCGCGCGAGCGTCGCCCGACGGATCACCGGCGCGGCCTCGTACGGCGGGAAATAGTGGCGGTCGTCCTCGAGCACCACGAGGTCGAGTGCCTGGATCTGCCCGTCGGTCGAGTTCCCGGCGATCACGTCCACCTTGCCCTCCGCGAGCGCGCGATACGTGAGACCCAGATCCATCGCGATCGGGGGCGCAGCGAACCGCAGGCCGTACACGGTCGCGAGCCCCCGAAAGCCGTCCGCTCGCTCCAGAAACTCGTAGCCGAATCCCGCCCGCCAGCGGGGGGCCACGCGCGCCAGGTCGGAGATGCGCCTGAGGCCGTCGCGTGTGGCGTCGCGGCGCCGCACCGTGATCGCGAACGTGTTGTTGAAACCCAGCGCCTTTCCCCACACCAGCCCGAAGCGCCGCGCGTAATCGCTCGCCACCACTCGAGAGACGCTGTCGCGATCGGCCACCGGTGCGTGCTTCAGGACGGCGGTGTACGCGGTCCCGGTGTACTCGACGTAGAGATCGATCTGGCCAGCGGTGATGGCTTGGTGGCAGACGAACGTGCCGCCGAGGTGGAAGCGGCGTGCCACCGCG
>WNGQ01001423.1_pt1 | contig 24858 bp, 21 predicted proteins | sample 5407661 | NCBI WGS metagenome assembly WNGQ01 (sample SAMN13153382, study PRJNA577476) | soil metagenome | isolation source: 60 cm soil or saprolite under Garry oak tree replicate 2 | place: USA:California | collected 2016-06-15 | reverse complement strand
CCTTCGCCGACGAGATCCGGCGGCTGCAGTTCACCCACGTCGTCCTCGTCGGCATGGGCGGCTCCTCGCTGGGCGCCGAGGTCTTCAACCTGACCTTCGGCTCCAAGATGGGCTTCCCCGACCTCCTCATCCTCGACTCTACGGACCCGGAGGCAGTCAAGCGGACGCTCGACCGTCTCAACCTGACCCGCACGCTCTTCATCGTGGCCAGCAAGTCGGGGGCGACGGCCGAGACCATGGCCTTCTACCAGTTCTTCCGCGGACAGGTCGAGTCCTCCTCGGTGCCGCGCGCGGGCATCCACTTCGTCGCCATCACGGATCCGGGGCGGCCACTCGACAAGCTCGCCACGGAGTCCGGCTTCCGACGCACCTTTCTCAATCCCGCCTCCATCGGAGGCCGGTACTCGGCCCTGTCCTTCTTCGGCCTCGTGCCCGCCGCCCTCATCGGCATCGACATCACGATGCTGATCGACCGCGCGCACAGCATGGTCGAGACGTGCGGCAATGCCCTGGGGCCGCGCGACAGCGCCGCCGTCCGCCTCGGGGCCGCCCTCGCCGGGCTCGCCAAGAGCGGACGCGACAAGGTCACCCTCGTGCTCTCGCGCAAGCTACGGAGCCTGGGCCCCTGGATCGAGCAGCTCCTCGCGGAGTCCCTCGGCAAGGACGGCAAGGGGCTGGTGCCCATAGACGACGAGCCCCTGGGATCGCCCGCCGTGTACGGCACGGACCGCATCTTCGTGGCCATCACGCTCGAGGGTGACGGGACGTACGACGTGTACCTCGACGCCCTCGAGGATGCGGGACACCCGGTCATCCGCATCCCCATGAAGGACACCCTCGAGATCGGCGCGGAGTTCTTTCGCTGGGAGCTGGCCACGGCGGCCGCCGGGGTCGTCCTCGGCGTCAATCCGTTCGACGAGCCCGACGTCACCCGCGCCAAGGAGAACACCGCCGCCCTCCTCGCTGCCTGGAAGAAGAGCAAGAAGCTTCCCGAGTGGCCTGCGGACGCGGAGGAGAACGGCCTCCAGCTCATGGCCAACCTGGGGAAGAAGGTGGCGGGCTTCGGCCCGGGGCTGAGCGCCCACTTCGCGCAGGCCCAGCCCGGAGACTACCTCGCCATTCAGGCCTACCTGGCGCCGACCGCCGACATGTGGAGCCGGCTCCAGGAGCTCCGGACGCTCCTGCGCGATCGGCTCAAGATCGCCACCACCGTGTCCTTCGGACCGCGCTACCTGCACTCGACCGGGCAGCTCCACAAGGGCGGGCAGCCCAACGGGCTCTTCGTCCAGATCACCGGTGAGGACAGGGAGGACATGGCCATTCCCGGGATGGGCTATGGCTTCTCGACGTTCAAGGCCGCGCAGGCCCTCGGAGATCTTCAGGCTTTGCGGGAGGCTGGACGGCGCGTGGTGCGCGTCCACCTCACGGGAAAGCAGACGCAGGGCGTCGAGCAGCTCGTCCAGGTCGTTCAGAAGATCCTGAAGAAGAAATGACCGTTGCCGCGCCTCACTGCTGCGCGGGATGAAGGGGCCTGGCTACGGCTGCGCGCGCCCGGACGAGCTACTGCCGGGTCGGGGTCGCCGTCGGCGGAGTGCTGGCCGTCCCCGCCGGGGTGATCAACCGTGTCGCGGCCATCTCGACCCACGTGTAGTACCAGCTCTCGTAGACAGTCACCTGCAGGGAGCTCCCGGGCTTGTCGTAGATCTGGGTGATCCCCTTGTCCGAGGCCGTCGTCGAGGAGAGATGGCGCCAGCCATTCGCCTCGAGCGTGGTGCGGAGCGCCACGGCGAGGCTGTCCACCTCGAGGCGGCCCTTGTAGAAGATGCGGGCGGCCTTGACGGCCGGGGACTCGATCACCGTGGACCGGCTGATGTCCACCGTCAGCCCCTTCGGAACCGGGATGTCTTCGAACTCGCTGCGCTGCACGCGCGGCGGCGTGGACGCGCAGGCGGTCGCGGCCAGAAGACAGAGCGAGATGGCGAGAACACGGCGCATGGCTAGTACCTCCTGCGCGTCATCGTACAGCCGCCGGGGGCGGCCCACCAAATTTTTGGCCGGGGTCCTCGTCATTTCTCTGCTCGCGGGCTGCGCCTCGACCAACGTCCCGCCCATGGGCTATCAGGGCCAGCCGTACCGGCCTGCGGCCGACGAGCGACAGCTCTGGAGCGACGCCGAGCGGGAGGAGGAGAAGCTCGCCAAGCTGGGCAAGAGCTGGGACGACCCGCTGCTCGAGGAGTATCTCTCGAGCGTGGCCGCCAAGCTGGTGCCGGAGGAGGCGAGGCAGGCGGGCGCTCCCGCCGTGCGGATCGTCGTGCTGAAGGACCCCACTCTCAACGCCTTCGCCATGCCCAACGGCAAGGTGTACGTGCACACGGGGCTGCTCAGCCGGCTTCAGAACGAGTCCCAGCTGGCGATGATCCTCGGCCACGAGGTGACGCACGTGACGAACCGCCACGCTCTCAAGTTCAACCGAGACCCGCGAAACAAGCAGATCTTCTTCACCATGGCGGGGATCGCGGCGGCCCTGGGCGTGGCCGTGGCCCCAGGTCAGCCGCCGCGCCAGGGCTACTACGTCTCGGCCGAAGTCCTGAGGACCACTTCCAACATCTTCCTGGGGCTGGGGCTCCAGCTGGCCTTCATCGCCGCCGTCAACGGGTTCGGGCGTGACCTGGAGCGCGAGGCCGATCGCGAGGGCCTGGAGCGCATGGTGGCGGCGGGCTACGACCCGCGCGAGGCCCCCCGGGTCTTCGAGCTCCTGAGGGACGACCACGGCGACGGGAGCCGACTCGAGGACTTCTTCTTTGGCAATCACCCGCGGCTCGACGAGCGGATCGCCAACACGCGTGAGCTCCTCAAGACTCACCCCCCTCCCCCGGACGCGAGCGTCCTCGCCGCCAATGTCGAGGACTTCGCCCTCCGCACCCGCACCGTGGTGCGCGAGAACGCGGCCCTCGACATCCGGGCGGGGCGCTTCGGGCTCGCCAAGGCGCAGCTCGACCGGGTATTGCGGCTGGCTCCCGAGGACCCGACCACGCACCTTTACGTCGGCGATCTCTACCGCCTGCAGGCCCAGCGCGCCAAGAATCCCGCGGACAAGCCGCTCCTGCTCGGACAGGCGCGCGAGGCCTACGAGCGCGCCGCCCAGCTTGACGCGACCTTCCCCGATCCTTTCCGCCAGCTGGGCCTGCTCTACTACCAGAGCAAGGACCCCGAGAAGGCCATGGCCGCCTTCCGCGCGTACCTCGGGCTCAAGCCCGACGCGCCCGATGCCCGCCGCATAAAGGAGTACCTGGTCGAGCTGGAGCGATGACGCCGCGCGCGCGACGCGCGCTCCGCTGGGGCGCCATCCTGGTCGTCCTCGTTGTCGTCATCGCCGTCGGCCACGCTCCCGCTCTCCGCCGGCTCGGTACGGCCCTCGTCGTGGAGGACGCCGTCAAACCGGCCGACGCCATCGTCGTCCTCGCCGGAGGCATTCCCGCTCGCGAGGCCGCGGCGGCCGCGCTCTACCGGCAAGGGCTGGCGCCTCGCGTGGTGGTCTCCAACCAGTTGACGCCCCCGCGCGTGCACGAGCTCATCCGCATGGGGATCCGCGAGCACGATTTCCAGGGCGAGTCGCGACTCGTGCTCGAGCGCTACGGCGTGCCGCCCGCCGCCCTCGTCCTCGTGCGGGAGCCCGTCGAGATCACCGAGGCGGAGCTTCGGCGCGTGGGCCTGGTCGCGCAGGAGCGGGGCTGGCGGCGTGTCATCCTCGTCACCTCGCCCCATCATTCCCGGCGGGTCAAGCTCGTCTGGGGACGTCAGGCTCCCCCGGGGATCGAAGGGCTCGTGGCCCTGGCCCCCGAGGACGGTATCGAGGTCGACGGCTGGTGGCGCAGGCGCCGGGAGGCCGAGGCGGTCCTTCACGAATATCTGGGCCTGGCGGCCCTCTACCTACGAGTCTCCCGCTATTTCAGGTAGGGCGGCTGAAAAGCAGCCCTTCCGATCTTCGGAGTCCTGCTAGGAGCGGCGGCGAGAGGGCGCGGACGCTCGACCGTAGTCGTCATCGCGCCGGATGATATCGTCCTCGCCGAGATATGGTCCGTGCTGCACCTCGATAATGACGACGGGGCGCCGCCCGGGGTTCTCGAGCCGATGCCAGGCCCCGCGCGGCACCAGCACCGTCTCGCGCAGCTCGACGCGGCGCTTCCGCGATCCGATCAGGACGCGCGGCGTCCCCGCCACGACCACCCACTGCTCCGCGCGGAAGCGATGGCGCTGAAGGCTGATCCGATGGCCGGGCATGACCACGAGGCGCTTGACCTTGTAACCCGGACCTTCCACGACGTTCTCGAATCCTCCCCAGGGCCGCCGCACGAAGTCGCTCGCCTTCCGCGAGGCCCGGCGTTTCTTCACGGTCGAGGCCGCCATCATGCGCCCAGGCGGACGAGGCGGGCGAAGTCGGCCTCCACGGCCTTGGAGATCTCTTCGATGACCTCGGTCGAGACGTCCTCGTCGAGGAGGAGCACGACGATGGCCCGTCCGCGCTTGGTGCGGCGACCCACGTGCATGGAGGCGATGTTCACGTTGTGGCGCCCGAGGATGGAGCCGATCTTGCCGACCATGCCCGGGCGGTCCTCGTACGAGAGGACGAGGATGTGCCCCTCGGGGATGAACTCGATGTGGAGGTCCCGGAGGCGCACGATGCGCGGCGCTCCGTCGAAGACCGTGCCCGCGATGGTCTTCCGTCCCGTCCCCGCCTGGGTGGTCACGGTGACGAGATTGGTATAGCCGGACGGCGCCGCCTCGTCGGTGCTGATCGCCACCTCGAGCCCCCGCTCCCGGGCCACGAGCCGCGCGTTGACGAGATTGACCGCCTCCGCGGTAACGCCGTCGAGGAGGCCCTTGAGCACGGCGCGCCCGATCAGCTCGGGATCGCGCCGCGCAACCTGCCCCGCCACCTCCACCTCCACGCGCTCGACATTGTCCTTCTCGAGCTGCAGGCAGCAGCGCCCGAGGATCTCCCCGAGGGTCACGAAGGGCTTCTGCTCGGCCATGGCCTCCCGGTCGCCCACGGGCACGTTGACGGCGTGCTCCACGAGCTCGCCGTCCCGGAAGGCAACGAGCTGCCGGGCGACATCGACGGCGACGTTGACCTGCGCTTCCTGGGTATTGGCGCCGAGATGCGGCGTCACCACCACGTGAGGATGCTGCACGAGGCGCTGGACGAGAGGCGAGACGGGCGGCTCCTCGGTCCACACGTCCACGGCCGCGCCCGCCACGTGGCCCGAGTCGAGGGCGGCGAGCAGGTCGCCCTCGTTGATGATGCCGCCGCGGGCGCAGTTGACGACGCGCACGCCGGGCTTCATGAGGGCGATCTCGCGGGCGGCGAGCATGTTCTCGGTGTCCTCCGAGAGGGGGACGTGGACGGTGACGATGTCGGCCTGGGTGAGGAGCGTCTGAAGGTCGGTGAGGCGAACGCCCAGGTCGCGGGCGCGGCTCTCGGGGATGTACGGGTCGTAGACGAGCACGTCCATGTCGAAGGCGCGCAGCCTCGCGGCCACGCGCGAGCCGACCTTGCCGAGGCCGATCACGCCCGCCGTCTTGCGGAAGAGCTCGGAGCCGGAGATGGCGCGATCCCATTCGAGGCGCTTGAGGGCCTCGTGGGCGGCGGGGATCTTTCGCACGAGGCTGAGGAACATGCCGATGGTGTGCTCGGCCGCCGAGACCACGTTGCCGTAGGGCGCATTGGCGACCACCACGCCCTGGCGCGAGCACGCCTCGACGTCGATGTTGTCCACGCCCACGCCGGCGCGGCCGAGAAAGCGGAGACGGCGGGCGTGGCCGAGGAACTCCGCGTTCACCGTGGTGGACGAGCGAGTGACGATGGCCTCGTACTCCGCGATGGTCGCGAAGAGCTCCGCCCGCGGCATCTTCGACGATACCTGCTTCACCTGGAAGCCGCGCTCCTCGAGGTACACGATCCCTTCCGGAGCGATGGCGTCGATGATCAATACACGCATGTTCTTATGCTATCACGCGAGGCGTTCGGGGCCCGCGCGCGAGCAGCGGGCGGGTGGCGGGCAGGCATTCCCTCGGACGCTCAACCTCCTCGCCTCGCGCGCCACCTCGCTCGGGCGTCTCCGCCTGGCCCCCCATCCCCCGAGACGGGGGTCGCTCGCCGTCCTGCTTCGCAGGCCGGCTCGCGCGGCGGAGGCGCCCTGCGCTTCGGGGCGCGCTACGGCTCGTCGGATTCGCGTCCGAGGGAATGCCTGCCCGCCACCCGCCCTCTCCGAGAGGTGAAGACAACTCGCGTTGTCTCGCCGTGCTCCCGAGGCAGACCGCGCCGCGCGACTAAGAGGCGGGAACGGTGGCGCGGTGCTGGCGGAGGAAGCGGAGGAAGTCGCGCCCCTCGTGGAGGCGGCGGCGCATCAGCTCGCGGTCGCGCAACATCTCCGCGCCGAGGGAGATCATCTTCCGCGGGCGGAAGTAGAAGCGCCGGTACACCAGGTCCACCGACTGGAAAATCTCCGTCCGCGAGAGGTGCGGATAACCGATGGCGCTCGTCTGCACCCCCGCCTCGTCCACGAGCGCCTCCGCCTCGATCCAGCCGTTGCGGTGCGCCTCGGCGTAGAGGGCGGTGCCCGGATACGGCGCGGCCAGCGAGACCTGGATGGTCGCAGGATCGATCTCGCAGGCGAAGCGAATGGTCTCCTGGATGGTCTCGCGCGTCTCCCCGGGCAGGCCGAGGACGAACGTGCCGTGGATGGCGATACCCAGGGCTTTGCAGTCGCGCGTGAAGCGCCGCGCCACGTCGAGGCGGACGCCCTTCTTGATGTTGTTCAGGATCTGCTGGTTGCCGGTTTCGTACCCGACGAGGAGGAGACGCAGGCCGTTGTCCTTGAGCACCTTCAGCGTCGCGTAGGGCACGTTGGCCTTGGCGTTCACCGACCAGGTGATCCCGAGCTTGCCCAGCTCGCGCGCGATCGCCTCCGCCCGCGGCAGGTCGTCCGTGAAGGTGTCGTCGTCGAAAAAGAACTCCTTCACCTGGGGGAAGAGCCGCTGGGCCAGCGCCATCTCCTCGGCCACGTGCCCCACGCTCCGGGTCCGGTAGCGCTGGCCGCCCACCGTCTGGGGCCACAGACAGAACGTGCACTTGGACCGGCAGCCGCGCCCCGTGTACAGCGAGACGTACGGATAGCGGAGATAGCCGATGGCGTAGTGCTCCACCGTCAGGTCTCGCTTGTAGATCGGCGTGACGAAGGGCAGGAGATCCATGTTTTCCAGAATCGGCCGCTCCGGAGTGTGCTCGACCCGCCCGTTGACCCGATGGGAGAGTCCGCTGACGTCCTCGAGGGGCCGTCCCTGCGCCACTTCCTGGATGGTGAAGTCGAACTCGCTCCCCGCCACGAAGTCCAGGGCCGGGCTGGCGCGCAACGACGCCTCGCGCGCCACGGCCACTGCCGCGCCGACCATGCCGATGAGCAGGCGCGGGTTCTCGGCCTTGAGGGCTTCGGCGACCGCCACGTCTCCCGGGAACGACGGGGTGCTCGTGTGCAGCACGCAGAGGTCGTACTGTCGCGCGAAGGGCCGGACATCGTCCAGGGCCAACCCGTCGGGCGGCGCGTCGATCAGCCGGGAGCCTGGCACGAGCGCGGCGGGCTGGGCGAGCCAGGTCGGGTACCAGAAGGAGCGGATCTCTCGCTTGGCCTGGTAGCGGGAGCCGGCGCCACCGTCGAAGCCGTCCGGAGAGGGCGGGTGGAGGAAGAGCGTGCGGAGATAGTCGACGGTCATGTCCCCGTCACCTTAGCAAAAGCGGCGCGGCCTCACCACCCATTCCATCGCGCCGGACGCTTCTTCACGAACGCGTGACGGATGCCCGTGCTACCATTCTGCCGCTGTGGGTACGGCCGCTCCGCGAGTCCTCATCCTCTCGGCCAGCTACGGCTCCGGACACAATGCGGCGGCCCACGCTCTCGCCGCCGCCCTCCAGGCCCTCGGCGCCGAGACGCGCATCGTCGATCACTTCCGCGATCTCGTGCACCCTGCCTTCGATCGATTGAGCCGCCGGCTCTACGGCGCCATCCTGCGCCGGGCACCCGCGCTCTGGGGCTTTGGCTACTGGGTCGGTGACCGGCTCACCCCATCCTCGGGGCTCGTCTTCGGCATGGGCTCACTGGGAACGCCGCGGCTGCGGGCCCTCCTCGAGCGAGAGCGCCCCGATCTCGTGGTCTCCACGCACCCGACGCCCGCGGGCGCCTTGTCGGTCCTGCGCCGCCGCGGCGTCACGCGGCTTCCCCACGCCCTCGTGTACAGCGATTTTGCCGTCCACAGCCAGTGGATCCCCCCCCTGGTCGATCTCCACTGCGTGCCCGCGGAGAGCATCCGCGCCGACCTCATGGCTCGCGGCATCGCCGCCGATCGCGTGCTCGCCACCGGCCTGCCCGTGCGTGCCGAGTTCGACCAGCCCGTGGACCCCGGCTCCGCGCGCCGGGCCCTCGGTCTGGATCTCGAGCGCCCGGTCGTCCTCGCCATGGCGGGCGCGTTCGGCTGGACGGGCGAGTTGCCCGCGGCGACGCGCGTGCTTCGTGACCTTCCGGTGCCGCTCCAGGCGGTGATCGTGGCCGGTCATGACGACGCGCTCCGAGCGCGGCTGCGGGAATCCGTCCGCGGTTCCGGTCGCCGCGTGCGCGTGCTCGGCTACACGGAAGAGATGCGCAAGCTCATGGCCGCCGCCGATCTCCTCGTCACCAAGGCGGGAGGCGTGTCCCTGGCCGAAGCCATTGCCTGCGATCTTCCCGTCGTCTGCTTCGGGTCTCTCCCGGGCCACGAGCGGCGCAACGAGCGCTTCATCGTCGCCGCCTCCGCCGCGCTCAGCGCCCGATCGGCCGAGGAGCTGGGCGTCGTGGTCACGCGGAGCTTGACCGAGCCGGGTCTTCTCGACGATCTCGCTAAGCGCATGCGGGAGATCCGGCGCCCCGGCGCCGCGCGCGCCGTGGCCGAGGCGTTGCTCGAGCGGCTGGCCGGCGCCCCCGCCGCTCGCTCGTGAGCCTCGGGGCATGACCGCGCTCATCCAGGTCTACCTGAGGGCGCTCGGCCTGGTGGGGCAGTCCGTGGCGATAGGTGGGGCGGTCCTCGGGCTCCTCGTGCTGCGACGCTGGCTCGTCCGCGAGCCCGACGTCGAGCGCGACATCCGACGTGCCCTCCGGCTCGTCGCCGCTGGCGCGGGGCTCGCGGCGGCCTGCCAGGTCTTCTCCTTTCTCGTGATCGTGGCCTCCACGGCCGGCCCCGAGGGCTGGCCGATCGGCCGGGCCCTCGAGACGCCCCTCTTCTTCGCCGCGCTGGCCCGCACGCTTCTCCTGGTCTGCGTGATCGCGCTCTGCGCCGTCGTGCGCAGGAGGCCGCGCTCGCTCGGTCCCTGGATCGCGCTGGTCGCGCTCACCGCGGCAGGGACGGTGAGCGCGGCGTGGATCAGCCATGCCGCCGGACGGCTCGCCCGTGGCCCACTCATCCTCACCCTCGATGCCGTCCATCAGCTTGCCGCGGGCCTGTGGGTGGGCGGTCTCGCCCATCTCCTCGTGCTCGCATGGGCTCGTGCCTCTCGACCCTGGCCAGCGGAAACGCTCCAGCGATTCTCGCGGCTGGCCCAGGGCGCGGTGGCGACGCTGGCCGCCGCGGCCATCGGGCTGTGGCTCCTGTACATCGGCGGACCCGGCGCCGCTCTCGGGACGGCGTATGGCGCCATGACCTTGACCAAGGGCGTGCTCTTTCTCGGTCTCCTCGGCCTAGGCGCGCTCAATTTCTTCGCCGTGCGTCGCCTTCGTCGCGACGCAGAGGTGCCGCCGCTCACTCTCCGCCGGCTCGTCGAGGTGGAGGTGGGCGGGGCGGTGACCGTGCTCTTCCTGGCGGCGGCGCTGGGCTCCACGCCTCCCGCCGTGGACCAGATCGCCGACCGCGCGACTCTCGCGGAGGTGGCGTTCCGCTTCACGCCGAGGTGGCCGACGCTCTCGACGCCGACCTTCACCGAGCTCGCCCAGGCATCGGACCTCACGAACAGAGAGGCGCCCCGCACCACCCAGGACAGCCTCTGGTCCGAGTACAACCACAACGTCTCCGGGCTCTTCGTGCTGGCCATGGGCCTCCTCGCCATGATGGAGCGCACGGGCCACGCGCCGTGGGCGCGCAACTGGCCGCTCCTCTTCGTGGGGCTGGGAGCCTTTCTCCTCTTTCGCAGCGATCCCGAGAGCTGGCCCTTGGGCCCGCAGGGCTTCTGGCAGAGCTTGTGGGATCCGGAGGTGCTGCAGCACCGCCTCCTCGGCTTGCTGCCCGCGATCTTCGGCGTCTTCGAGTGGCTCGTGCGCACGCGACGGCTGCGAGACGAGCGGCTTGCTCTCGTCTTTCCATTCGTCTGCGCGGCGGCGGGAGCGCTGCTCCTGGCCCACGCCCATACGCTGCAGAACGCCAAGGAGGCCTACTTGATGGAGGTGACTCACCTGCCCCTGGCCGTGGTGGGCATCGTCGTCGGTTGGTCTCGATGGCTCGAGCTCAGGCTCCCGGGCGGGGACGGCGCCATGGCCGGGAGGATCTGGGCGCCCTGCCTCGCCCTCATCGGGCTTCTCCTTCTCTTCTACAGGGAAATCTGAAGTCGCGAGATTGCCATTCCTCCGAGGCAGAATGTTCCGCTTCGAGCCCCCTGGTTACGCCCGCGGCGGAACGTTGCTCCAGAGCCAGCGTCCCTGGCGGGACGCCAGAAGATGCACGCGCCCCCGCGGCATTCTCGCGACGAGGCTCCTGTCGGGTTCGCGGGTCGTCACGAGCAGGATGGGGCGGCTCGAGAGCCACTCGCGCCTGAGCCGGTCGGCCGCCCAGAAAGTCTCGGTGGCCTCTGGAAAGGTCGACCCGATTCCGAGCACGCTGCGCCGTCCCTCCACGAGCACCGGCCGCACGCCCGAATAGAGCTCGAGCGCGCCGGAGTTCTCGAGCGGCCCCTCGTGGACGAGCACGAGGTCAGGCTGCCAGCCGAGCCGTATCTCCGCCGCCATGCCGGAAACCGCCCGGGCCGTGGAGACGAGGGCCAGGGCCTGGCCTACGCTCGGCACGACGGCGAGCATCGTGGCGGCGACGGCGACGGCCGCAAGCCGGCCGGCCCGCCACGCGGCCGTCACGGCCAGCGCCGCCGCTCCCAGGGCGAACACGAGGGCGGTGCGCCCCACGAGCGGACGCAGGGCCGGCCACGCGGGGAGCGGCGCGACCTGAGTCGCGACCGCCTCCTTGCGCGAGTAGACGTCGGTGGCCGAGAAGATCGTCTCCATGAAGGCACGCCCGTCGGTGAGGGCGGCGGCTCCGAGGACCGCGGCAAGCAGCGCGAACATGGCCAGATGCCAGAGGGCGGGACGTCGGTCTCGCCCGTCTCGCCGCGACCACCATCGCGCAGCGAGGAGCGCGATGGCTGGATAGGCGGGCAGGCCGTAGTGCGGCAGCTTGAAGGCCGAGAGCGTGAAGACGAGAGCGAGAGCGACCGCCCAGACGGCGAGCGCCACCCACGGGATGTCTTCGGCGATTCTCCAGGCGCGGCGCCGGGCGAGCTGCCCGACCTCGAGCACGGCAGTGACCGTCCACGGAAGGGCTCCGAGTCCGGCCACGAGGAGGAACTCGAGCGACGAGAGCGACACGTCCTCGTCGGGGAAGCGGCGCAACTGGACCGCGTTGAGGAGATGATTGTCGACGACGGTGTACCAGAGAAAGCCCGGATTGCGCATGGAAGCGAGCGCATACCAGCCCAGCCCCAGGACGAGGAGCGCGGCCAGGCCAGGCGCAGGCAGCCAGCGGCCGATCGGGCGCAGCCGCCCGGCCAGCGCGAGCGCCAGCGCGATGGCGGCGAGCGGTCCCGCGAGCCCGATGACATCCTTGGCGAGCGCGGCCACGCCGAGCGCCGCGCACCCGACCACAGCCCAACTCCGAGTGCCCCGCCCTGAGGTTTCGGTGGGGGGGCCTGGGGGAGGAGCGGCGCCGCTCCCCCCTAGATCCAACTGCCCTGGGGCTGCCGTGTGAGGCGCAGCCGAAGGCGAGCCGAGCCAACCCCCAAGACGAGCGGCGCCGCTCCCCCCCAGACCCAACAAAAGCCCGGTGAAGCCCCACTGAATGGCGGCGACGAAGAGCGTCTCGGGCCGGACGTAGCGGCCGAAGGCGGCAAAGAGCGCGCACGAGAGCAGGGCTGCTCCGGCCAGGATGCCGGGCCCGGGGCCGAGAAGGCGGGCGCCGAGGAGCGTCGTCCCGGCAACGGCCGCCGCCGCCCCCAGCACGGCGGGAAGGCGGGCGACCAACTCCGAGACGCCGAAGCCCTTGAACCCCGCCGCGATCAGCCAGTAGAGCAGGGGCGGCTTGTCGAAGTAGCGGACACCGGCGAGGCGGAGGGTGAGCCAGTCGCCCGAGACCGCGACCTCGCGGGCGATCTCCGCGTGCTGCCCCTCGCCCGGATCATCGAATGGCGCCGCGCCCAGCCACGGCAGCAGGAGGGCGAGGGTGAGCACCGCCATCAGGCCCGCAATACCCACGGGCGAGCGGAGAATGCTCACGCGGCTCGAGGAGCGCTACGGGCTGGTCTTACCGTCATGAGGCGACGAGCCGCCCCTGATCGAGACGCAGCACGCGATCGGCCCGGGCGCTCGCCTCTGTCCGGTGGGTGACGAGCATCACGGCCGTGCCGCGGTCGGCGGCGAGGGCGTGGAGCTCGTCCAGGATGACGCGGGCATGATCGTCGTCGAGATTGCCCGTCGGCTCGTCCGCGAGGACGAGGGAAGGGCGGTTCAGCACGGCCCGGCAATAAGCGACGCGCTGCTGCTCGCCGCCCGAGAGCTGCGCGGGAAGATGCTCTGCCCGGTGAGCGACGCCCAAGCGCTCCATGAGCCCGAGGGCATCCCGGCGGGCGTCGTCGCGATCGCGGCCGATGTAGCGCGCGGCAAGCAGCACGTTGTCGAGCGCCGTCAGGCCCGCGAGGAGCAGGAAGGACTGGAACACGTAGCCGATGGAGGCGCCGCGCACGCGACATTGGGCGCGCCGCCCCAGATGGCTCACGCGCTCGTCGCCGATCCAGATCTCTCCCGCGTCGGGCGGCTCCAGCAACCCGATCAGGTTGAGGAGTGTGGACTTGCCGGAGCCCGACGTGCCCGAGACGGCGACGAGCTCGCCGCCCTTGACCTCGAGATCCACCCCGTGGAGCACGGGGACGGGCGTGCCCCCCGGGCCCGTGAAGGTCTTGCGGAGTCCCCTCGCCTTCAGCACCACGACAGAGTTCAGGTACCCCGCCGGATGGCTTCGGCGGGTGAGAGCCGCGCGATGCGAAGGGTGGCGTACGCGGCGGCGAGCCCGCCCAGCACGACCGAGAAGACGACGGCAAATGCCAGCAGACGAGGCGAAAAGAGGAAGAGCTGCTGTCCCTCGCGGATGACCCGCGTATCGACGGCGGTGCCGATGCCGAGGGCCAGGAGCACGCCCACCACGCCGCCCGACAGGCTGACGCCGAGCGCCTCTCCGAGGACTTCGCGAAGGAGGTGAAGGTCGGTGGCGCCCAGCGCGCGCTTGACGCCGAAGTCGCGAATGCGCTCGAAGACGGCCGCCGTCACGGTATTGGACAGCGACAGTCCGCCGATGAGAAGTCCCAGCACCCCGATGCCCAGGAGAAGGGCGGAGAAGAACGCCGTCGACTGACGCAGGAGCCGGCTGACCTCGCCGGGAATGGTGACATTGACCTTGCCTACTGTCGCCTGGATGCGTCGCGCCACGGCGTCGGGATCCTCACCGTCCTTCCACCCCACCGCCGCTCCTGTGTTGAGGTCGTTACGCCGCAGGCTGCCCGCGCCGAAGGCCTGAACGAGGAGAGGATCGCGGCGCAGCCAGAGATCGCGCGCATCGTCGATCCCCACAAGGGCGAAGCGATCCGGGGCCGTGAACGTCTTGTCGAGGATGCCGACCACGGCGAAGTCCTGGCCCCCCAGGGAGACGGAGCTGCCCACCCCGAGCTTGCGCGAGGCCGCGAAATCGGCTCCGAGCACGGTCACGCGCCGGTCTGCGGCGCGAAGGGGGCGACCGGTCCGCACGGGCAGCTCGCGATAGTGGCGATTGGGAATGGGCACGCCCAGGTCCATGCCGAAGACCAGCTCCTGGGTGAGCGTGAGGAACTGTGACGTGCTCGTGACGAGCGGCATCATGACCTGGGCCTGGACGCCCGAGACACCGGGCACGGCGGCGATCTCGGCGATCTTGGCGGCCGAGAGCAGGCCACCCGCCGTGAAGCCCGTGCCCATGCCCATGCCCTCCCCGGCCACCGAGATCTGACCGAGGACGAAGCGGTCGCCCCCATCGATGAAGCGGGTGATGCGCTCGGCCATGGCGCCGAGGGCAACCAGCCCCGCCACCCCGACCGCGATGCCCACGACCGTGAAGGTGTACCCGCGGGGAAGAAGCTCGCGAAGCCTCACGCGCGCACGCGACGTCGCCCTCTCGCCCTCACCACTCGAGCGGGGACTCGATGGGCAGGTGGCGGCGCCGGCGTCCCCATCGATTGAAGCGGGCGATCATGCCCTCGTCTCGCCCTGCCCAGACCGGCGCGCCCCCGGTTCCCGCGTCGTCGCCACGCGGGCCAGACGCTCCTGCGAATAGGCGGAGCGCACGAGAGGAGCGACGAGATCCACGCCGAGCCGGCGGAGAGCGAAGGCGGACTGGACGGCGGCGGCCAGGCCCAGGACGGGAAGCATGGCCGACGCGAGGGCGGCCCGGCGCATCACGCGCGCGCGCGGATCGCTCCACCAGCGTCGCCACGTCTCGGCGATCCGGTTGAGCGTGAAGACGCCGAGCGCCGAGGCGAAGGCGCCTGGATTGTGGCGGTACGGCGCGGTGAACCTCGCGAGCTCCGCGTGGCGCGGTCTCCGCCGCGCCGCCGTGAAGGGGCGCACGAGAGCGCGGGCGACCAGGCCGGCGTCGCGGGCCCATCGGCGCAAGCCCTGGACGACGAGATAGCCCGTGAGGGCCACTCCGTCGCGAAACGGGCGGAAGCGACTCGGCCGGCTCGCGGGGGGGAGCGAGCTGAGGGAAACTTCCCGGATCGCATAGCCCGCCGCCGCCGCACGCACGAGCACCTCTGTCTCGAACACGAAGCCGCCTCCACGGGGCGACACGCGCTCGAGAAGCTCGCGCGGGTAGACGCGGAAGCCCGACTGCGTGTCCGCGACGTGCTGGCCGGTCAGCCAGTCGATGAAGAAGCCCGCCACCCGGAGGGCGTGCAGTCGCGCCGGCTCCATGAGGCTGCCGCCGCCGCTCAAGCGGCCTCCGATCACGAGGGCGTCGGGCTTGGGCTCGGACGCCGCGAGCAGTCGCGGGATATCGTCGGGATCGTGCTGGCCATCGCCGTCGAGCGTGACCACGCGCTCCGCCGTGCGGGCAAGGGCGCCGGCGAAGCCCAGGCGGAGGGCCGCGCCCTTGCCCAATCGCCCGCCCGTCCTGAGGATGACGGCGCCGGCGGCGGCGGCCGTCTCGTCGCTTCCGTCCCACGACCCGTCGTCCACCACGATGACGGGGCCGTGGAGGGCCGCCCGCTCGACGAGTCCTCCGATGGTGGCCGCCTCGTTGAAGACGGGAATGATGGTGACGTGATCGCTCATGCCGCGCGGCCGATCAGGAGCGAGGTGCGGCAGCCACCCCGCGCGAGGCCATGAACCATGACGAGCGTCGTCGGGGAAAGAGCCACCTTGTTCAGGCGGTCAAGGGCGGCGGCCACTCGGAGAGCGCCGAGCCCGCCGTGCTGGCCGAAGCGAGAGGCAAGCGACCGGGGTTCGGGAAGGCGATCGGCGGCGAGAAGGCCGAGCTCCCAGTCGTCGAGGGCAGGATCCCCGTTGCCCGAACCGTAGCACGTCCCGACGGCCGACGGCGCAACGCCCGCCGAGACCAGGGCCCGGAGCGCCGGCGAATGGAGATCACGACGACGGCGGGGCGCGGTGTGCGGAGCCACGGGTACATTCCCCCACGCGGCCGACCGGATCTCGGCGTGGACGACCGCTCCGCGCGCGCGCGCCGATTCCAGGTCCTCCAGGACGAGAAAGGTCGCCCCTTCGCCGAGCACCACGCCGTTGTGGTCCGGCTCGTAGGGCCGGCAGCCTTCCGTGCCGCGGCCGGCCGCGGGCGACAGCATGCCCATCTCGCTCAATCGCCGGTAGACGTGCGCGAACATCTCGTCGACGCCGCCCGCCACCACGGCGAGCGCGCGGCCGTCTCTCACGAGGGCAGCCGCGCGCGCCACCGCCAGATCTCCCGCCACAGTGGCCTGGTTGACGGTGATGGACGGGCCGCGGGCGCCGATCTCGATGGCCGCCACCGCGGCCATGCTGTTCATCACGGTATTGGGGAAGATCATCGGAGAGAGCCCCGAGGGGCCGCGCTTGAGATAGCCGGTCACGAACTCCTCGCTCGACCGGAAGTCGCCATGCTCCGTGCCCACGACGAGGCCGAGCGCAGGCCCCCGCGGCACGCCGGAGTCCTCGACGGCGAGACGAGACGCGACCACGGTCAGACGGCAGATCCGCGAGAGCCGGCGCGCCGCGCCGGGATCGAGGAGACCTTCGAGCGCGGCATCGTCGACCTCGGCCCCGAGCCGGCTCGGCCAGCCCGCGGTCTCGAAAGCGCGGACCGGACGGATGGGGCTCGTCGCGCCCGCGAGAATTTGGGCCACCACCGCGGTGCCGCCGATTCCGCCCGCGCTGACCGAGCCCATCCCGGTGACGACCACGCGGCGGGAGGCGCTCATCGGCCGAAGACCAGGCTCACGTTCTGGCCGCCGAAGCCGAAGGAGTTGGACAGGACCGCGTCGAGCTCGACCGCCCGAGCCGTCTCGGGTACGCAGTCGAACGGCACCTCCGGATCCGTGACGCGCAGATTGGCGGTGGGGGGAACGAGTCCATGCTGAAGCGTGAGCACGCTCGCCACCGCTTCCAGGCTGCCCGCGGCCGCCATGGTGTGGCCGACGAGTGACTTGGTCGAGCTGAGCAGCACGCGGCCCGGGCCGAAGACCCGCGCCAGGGCCAGCGCCTCCACGCGGTCGTTCTGCGGCGTGCCCGTGCCGTGGGCGTTGACATAGCCGACGTCGCCGGGGGCGCGCCCGGCCGCGGTCAGCGCCTCCTCGATGGCGCGGACCATTCCGTCGGCGCTCGGCTCGGGCGACGTGACATGGTGGGCATCGGTAGTCATACCCGCGCCCCGGAGCTCCGCGTAGGCTCGTCTGCCGCGCGCGCGACAGTGGCCGGCCTCTTCGAGGACCACAAAGGCTGCGCCCTCGCCGATCGACATGCCTTTCCGGTCGCGATCGAAGGGACGGCACGGCTCGAGGTCGAGAAGGCGCAGGGCATTGAAGCCCATGAAGCAGACGCGCGTGAGCGCATCCACGCCGCCGCACAAGGCGAGGGGGGCTGCGCCGGAGCGGATGAGATCGAGCCCCAGCGCGAGCGAGGCCGCGCCGGAGGCGCAGGCCATGACCACGGTCTCCTTGGGCCCGCACAGGCCGAGGCGAGAGCTCAACGTCTCCGCGTGCGTCGAGGGCAGGATGGCGCGGAGGGCCCCGATCCTCGGCGAGGGGCGGCCCGTGCGCGTCTCCTCCCAGTACCACGCCTCCGCCTCGAGCATGCCGCCGCCCACGGCGCCCACGAAGAGCCCCGCGCAGGCGCGATCGGTCGGCGAGAGGTCGGCGTCGGCGAGCGCCTCGCGCGCGGCCGCCATCGCCAAGCGATCGGCGCGGGCGCGCCTCCGCGAGGGGCCCAGCGAGGCGAGTACGTCGGCGGGCACCTCCGCGCCGATCCGGGAGCGAAAGCCTTCGGTGTCGATCGCGGTCAGCGGGCGGATCGCGCACGTCCCGCTCGCGAGCCCGGTCCAGAAGGTCTTGGCGCCGGTCCCGTAGGGGCTGACGACGCCCAGCCCGCTGACCACCACGCGGGTCATGCGGTCTTGGAGAGGATCCAGCGCGAAAGGCTGTCGAAGGAGCGGAACTCGTCGGCCAGATCCTGGCCCTCGTCGATGACGATGCCGAAGCGCTCCTCCATGGCCACGGAGAGCTCGATGAAATCCAGCGAGTCGAGCCCGAGAGAGCCCTCGATGCCCTTGGGCAGGGTGGTGTCAAGCGTCATCTCGGCCGCCCGCCGCGGGTCGAACTTCAACCGCTCGACGATGATGGCCTTGAGCTCGTCCAGGATTTCCTTCTGCGTCATCCCCTCTGCCTCCGATCAGGCCGCGCGTCGGCGCGCCCGGTATGGTGCATGACTCCACCGCAAGCTCGTGGTCTCCCCGCGCCAGGCCGCGTGAATCTCTACCGGTCCCTGTCGCCCCGACGCCCGGTGGAGGGCGAGGGCGGCGAGCGGCTCGCAAGCGAGCATTTCTCCCAATCGCCGCCGGGCGCCGCCGGCGCCACCGCGCCGGCCCCGACCCCTGCTGAGCGTCAGCGCGCCCTCCCCCGGCTCGAGCCAGAGGCCGCAGGCGGCCTCGACGAGGGGCCCGTCAAGTCCGCCCGCCCGATCATAGAGGTCCGCGCATTCCTCGAAGATCTCGACGCCGAGCACGAGCACCCGTCGGCATGTCCCCGCCTCGAGCATCTCGGCGGCGTGAGCGATGGCGTCCGCGCCCGCCGTGGGCCCGCCGATCAGGATGCCGTAGGGTCCCCGGATCCCGTACTCGATGGCGACTTCCCCGGATATCGCGGCCGGCGCGGTGTACGGGAAATACACGTTCGAGCCGCGAGGCTCGATGTGCGCCCTGTTCGAGGCCGCATAGGCCGCGGCCGTCACGAACACGAACCCGGTGTCCTCACCCGCAATGGCCTCGGGCCCCTCTTCCGCATCTTCGAGCATCGCGGCGACGGCCGCAACTCCAAGCACGCATTCCCGGGGCGAGCGGCGGAAGCGCTCGGGATCGAGGGCGGGCCGCTCCAGGCTGAGCACGCGACGTCCCCCCGCGGCGGCCACAGCATCCGGAGGCACGGCGCCCGCCCCCACGCCCCAGCCCGTGATGAGCCCGATGGCGCGGATCGCCGGCCCTCGCATCACGCTGCCCCCTGCAGCACCAGCGCCGCATTGCATCCGCCGAAGCCGAGTGACGTGCTGAGCGAGAGGCGAGGCCGGAGCGCCCGTGGCGCGCCCTGGATGAGATCGAGCTCGCAGGCGGGGTCGAGCTCTTCGAGGCCGAGGGTGGCGGGGACCTGCCCATGGCGGCCCGCGAGCAGGCAGAGGATGGCTTCGAGGGTGGCGGCGGCCCCCATGGTGTGGCCGATGGCGCCCTTGATCGAATTGACGGGGACGCGGCGCGCGCCCAGCACGCGTCGCAGCGCCTTGGCCTCGCTGGCGTCGTTGAGCGTGGTCGCCGTACCATGCGCGCTCACGAAATCCACGTCACCCGCGTCCACGCCGGCTTGAGCGAGCGCGCCCCGCATGGCTCGCTCGATCCCGCGGCCCTCCGGATCGGGCGCCGCGATGTGCGCGGCATCGCTCGCGCTGCCATAGCCCAGCAGCGTGCCCAGACGCTTGGCGCCCGCGTCACGCTCGCGGCACAGCAAGACCAGCCCCGCCGCCTCGCCCAGGAGCAGTCCGCTCCGTCTCCCGTCGAATGGACGAACCCTGTCCCGGGTGAGCGATCGGAGGCCGTTGAAGCCCCGCAGGACGAAGCGGCAGAGGCCGTCATAGCCACCCGCCACCACCATGTCGGCCTCCCCTCGGCGCAGAAGCTCTGCTCCGAGGCCCATGGCCGTGGCCCCCGAGGCGCAGGCGGTGGCGACGGTGATGGCGGGGCCGCGGGCGCCCAGCCAGCGCTTGAGCGCATGCGCCGGCGCATCGTAGAGGGCGCGGGGCAGACGGCCAACCTCGCCCGCGAGCGCTCGCTCGCCCTCTTCGACACCCCCCAGCGCCGTGCCCACCACCACGGCGAGACGCTCCGGGGCCACGGGAAGAGGTCGCGCGCCCGCCTGACTCAGGAGGTCGTCCGCGGCGGAGACGAGCAGTCGGCTGGCCCGGCAATCGGGCACGCGAGACCACTCGATCGCACGGGTGAGCTTCTTGATCTCACCGCCGTTGCCCACGCGGAGATCGTCCACCGGGAAGCGCTCGATGCGCGAGATGCCGTCGGCACCGGTGAGCAGGGCAGACCAGAAGGCGTCGACATCCTGACCGATCGGCGTGCACACGCCGCCGGCGAGAATCGCGATGCGCTCCAGTCTTGGCGTCGGCCGCCCTTCCGACGAGCTCCCGGCCAGGTCCTGGACCGCGCCCATATTAAAGGAGAGGGGTGTGGTACATCCGGAACGCCCGTATATCGCCCGGATTGGTGTCGAAGACTTCCGACGCGAAGAAGCGGCGCGCCACGCGGTCAAAGGCAATGGAGCCGGGCTTGGAGGGATCGTTGGGGTCGTAGACGCGCAGCTCGAGAAAGCGCCCCTCGTAGACCCGGTAGTCATAGACGATCACGGTGTGGTTGAGCTCGACGATGGGGAAGTTGGTGACGAGAAGCTGCACGGGCCGCCCCGCCTGGATCTCGGCCATGGTCTCCAGGACGACGCGCTCCTGTCCCGCTGCCGTCACGGGAAAGGTGACGCGCCAGTTCGTCCAGTGCACCCATCCCCAGAAGCGGCCAGGCAGCCCCGCCTTGACCGCCTGCTCCTCCGTCTTGGAGAGCTCGTAGAGCGAGGCGAAGCCCGGAATGACCACGCGCTCCTCGAGGGGCAGCGGATCATGCCACGGCGGCCGGGACGTCGCCCGGCGCACCAGCTCGGTGTACTCGGCCGAGGTAACCCGGGGCGCCTCCGGCGCGAAGCGCGCGAAGTGGTGGAACTGCGTGATGGCGCGGGCCATCACGAAGCAGTAGTTGGCGTAGAGATCGGGCTTACCGGCATTCTTGGTTCGGCTCTCGTTGGGAAAGGCAAAGGTGTCGACGCCGAAGCGGAGGACGGGGAGGGGCGCGGGGCGGCCCATCGAGGCCTCGAGATGCCCCGCCGAGGCGCACCCGGTGAGGGCGACGGCGAGAAATAGCAGAAAGGGATGCCGAGCGCGTCGACGCATCGCTTTCGTCGATTCTAGCGTCACTCAGCCCTGGATGGAATAGCCTCCGTCCACGGGAATGGCCGACCCGGTCACGAAGTCAGAGGCCGGGCTCGCCAGGAACACGGCCACGCCCGCCATGTCCGCGCCCGTGCCCCAACGCTTGGCGGGGGTGCGGCGCAGGACATTGTCGTGGAGCCCTTCCACCTCCCGACGGGCCCGCTGGGTCAGCTCGGTATCGATCCAGCCGGGGAGCACGGCGTTGACCTGGATGTTGTCGAGCGCCCACGCCGCCGCGCAGGCTTTGGTGAACTGCACGATGCCGCCCTTGGAGGCGGCATAGGCGGGGGCGAAGGAGGCGCCGAAGAGGGACATCATCGAGCCGATGTTGATGATCTTGCCGCCGCCCTGCCGCTTCATGACCGGATGCACGGCGTGGCTGGCCATGAAGGCGCTGGTGAGATTGGTGTCGAGCACCTGGCGCCATTCGTCGAGGGAAAGCTCGTGCGGGGGCTTCCGGATGTTCGTGCCGGCATTGTTGACGAGGATGTCGAGCCGACCGAAGCGCGTCATCGTCTCCTTGACCATCGCCTCCACCGAGGCCTCCTCTGTCACGTCCACGGTCACCGACTCGGCGTCGGCGCCGAGCGCCTTGAGCTCGGCCACGGCGCGCGCGCTCTTGTCGCGATTGCGCGCGGCGACCACGAGCGCCGCCCCCGCATCGGCGAGCCCGCGCGCCATGCCCAGCCCGATGCCGCCGTTGCCCCCCGTCACCACCGCCACCCTGCCCTTCAGGTCAAATGCGCCCACGCCGCGTGACCTCCTCTTGACTTGCCTTCTCGTGCTGCAGGTGGGGCGAGTGTAGCATCCCGTGAAACTTGCTTCAGACCGGCGCCTCGCCTAGCATGGCGACCATGTGGCAAGGATCCGTGGTCTCGATCCACATCACGCGGGCGGCCGGGCAGCCCATGGAGACGGTGGCCCAGGCGCGCGCGGTCGTCGGGCGCGGCCTCGAAGGCGACCGGTACTTCCTCGGCACGGGCTACTACTCGGACAAGCCGGGCGCGGGCGGCCGTGAAATCACGCTCATCGAGACGGAAACGCTTGACGCGTTGCCCGCCGAAGGCCCGATCAAGATCTCCGCGACGGAGAGCCGCCGCAACATCGCCACGACCGGGGTGCCACTCAATCACCTGGTCGGGCGCGAGTTCTGGGTAGGCGACGTCCGCCTGCGCGGCACGCGGCTCTGCGAGCCGTGCCGGTACCTGGACGGCCTCACCCACTCCGGCGTCATGGCCACCCTCGTGCATCGCGCAGGTCTACGCGCGCAGATTCTCAACGACGGCGTCATTCGCCCCGGCGACACCGTCAAGCCGGCGTAGCCGGCGGATCAGGCTTTCTTCTTGTCCTTGTCGGAGTAGGAGACGGAGAGACCTGCGCCCGCGTCGCTCTGGATGCCATACGGCGGCACGGGATAGCGGAGGCCGTTCTTTGACAGGGCGGCCAGACCTTCGAGCATCTTCGGCAGGTAGCGCGGCGGAGTCGCCATGAGCATCTCGTCGTCGGCGACGCCGCCGTAGCGCCGCTCCGCGTAGCACGGGATGGTCAGGGCCGGCTCGCCCGTCTTGAGCGCCTTGCCCCATGAATCCGCGCAGGCCGATTCACCGACCGAGGTGAAGGCCATCTTCTTGTAGCCCACCCACTGCAGGCCGTTGATCATGAAGATCATCTGCCCCGGCGTGCCGTAGAGCAGGCAGATGTCCGGCGGATCGAGGCGGTTGGAGGCCAGGGGCGCCACGGCCATGGCGCGGTAGCGTCCATAGGGCACGCAGTCCATGGCGTGCTGGTGAAGGCTCGCGTCCGCCTGCGTCTTGAACCACACGCCGGCCATCCGGTGCCCGGAGAGCCATTCCTCGTCCTGGGGATGGAGCCCGATCACCGCGCCGCACTGCGCCCCGATCAGATCGTCCATGGTGATGCCCACCGTCCAGCCGAGCTGGCGCGCCTGGGCCACGATCTGGTCCGTGGTGTGCTTGCTCTTCGGCCGGCGGATCTTCGGGATGGCCTCCATCTCCGCGACGGTCTCGAAGAGTTTCATTCCGATGGGGATGCTCCGGAGGCGGAGGTACTGGTTCAGGCCGGTGATGATCGCGTCCCAGTCGTAGCTCTCGGTGGTCACCCTCGTCTCCTCCGGCATGGCGTCACGGCCTTGCCCAGCGGCGAGCGTACCACACAGGCGCCCCGCCCCTCACTGATGGGCGTGGAGGAACTCCCGCCAGGTCACGCGATGCCAGCTCAGGAGATAGCCGAGCATCACGCCGGCGGCCAGAAGGTTCCCTACCAGGATGGTCCACCACGCGATGGTCTCGAGCAGCCAGTACGCGAGGGTGGCGATCATGGCGAAGACGAAAACCTCGAAGCAGCAGAACAGCATGATGAAGGCGAAGAGCAGGCGCGGCTCGCGATCGGCCAGGGCGACCAAGCCGGCCGCCAACCAGCCGAAGAGAATGAAGGCGAGGCCGTGAAAGAACGTGTACTCGAGAACGAGCGGCGTGGTGATGACGAGCGCCGCGGGATCGCGCAGGCCATGGAAGAGGGCGGCCCCGAGAAGGGCCGGGGTCCGCAGGGGTACGCCGGCCACCGTGTCGTAGATGAGGAACCACACGGCCACCGCCGCCGCCCCGAGCAATCCCGCCCCGAGCCCTTCGCGCGCGATGCGAACCCACGGCCCCATGAGGTGGCGTCCGAGCGGGCGATAGCCGACGAAGAAATAGGCGAGCATGCCCACTGCGGCCAGCGCATTGCCGATCAGGATGGCCCACCAGCGCACCGCGGTCACCACCGGATGCGCCCACCACGTCAGCACGGCCAGGAAGGCGACCTCGAAGCACAGGAGCGCGATGAAGACCACGAGCAGACGGCTGGGCTGGCTCTGGGCCGACACGATGAGGAAGGCGATGAGAATGCCCACCATGGCGAAGACCACGCCGTGGAGCACGGTGTACTGGGCGACCAAGCTCGGCGAGACCGCCACCGTCCCTGGATCGCGCACCCCTTGAATCGCCGCGGCGCCCAGGAGGGCCGGCGTGCGGAACGGATACCCGCGGGCGGCGTCGTAGATGAGGAACCACACGGCCACGATGGCCGCCCCGATGAGACCGGCGATGATGCCGTCACGCAGATAGCTGGATCGGGAGTCCATGAGAACCCTCCTCTCCATTGAGTGGGGCCGCGAGCCGAGCCTATTGCTGTCCGTGTACCACCGTCGGGAGGTCACCGCAAGCGAGCGTGACGCGACTCCGTGCCTTCAGGACGCGAAGCACGCGAAGGACGCGAAGCGCGCGAACGCGGGCGGGAGCGGTGGCCGGCATCCCTCGTCCGCTCAACCTCCTCGCCTCGCGCGCCTCCTCGCTCGGGCGCCTCCGCCTGGCCCCCCATCCCCCGAGACGGGGGTCGCTCGCCGCCCCGCCTGCGGCGGGGACGACTCGCGCGGCGGATGCGCCCTGCGCTTCGGGGCGCGCTACGGCTCGTCGGATTCGCTCCCGAGGGATGCCGGCCACCGCTCCCGCCCTCCCCTTGGCGGTCTTACGTCGACTCGGAGGCGAGCTTCACGACCATCTTGCCGAGATTCTCTCCCGAGAAGAGACCCAGGAAGGCCCGCGGCGCGTTCTCGAGCCCCTCGACCACGGTCTCCTCGCGCTTGAGGCGGCCGGACTTGAGCCATCCTCCCACCTCCGCGAGGAACTCCGGATAGAGATTCAGGTGATCAGAGATGATGAAGCCCTGCATGAGGACGCGATTGCCGATCATGGAGAAGAGGTAACGC
>WNGQ01002933.1_pt1 | contig 24864 bp, 21 predicted proteins | sample 5407661 | NCBI WGS metagenome assembly WNGQ01 (sample SAMN13153382, study PRJNA577476) | soil metagenome | isolation source: 60 cm soil or saprolite under Garry oak tree replicate 2 | place: USA:California | collected 2016-06-15 | reverse complement strand
CACTTGCTCACTACCTGGGCACCTGGAGAAATACATGGCAGGACTGGAGGGCAAAACCCTCGACCACTATACACTGGAGCGATTGATCGGCAGAGGCGGCATGGCCGATGTCTATGAAGGCTATGACCCATTTTTTCATCGCAGAGTGGCCGTTAAAGTCTTCAAACGCGAGGACGAAGAACTCCTTCAGCGCTTCATCCGCGAAGCAAACCTCATGGCCTCGCTCAAAAACGAGCATCTCGTGCCCATCTTCGGCTCTGGCCAGACCAGCATCGATGGTTTCACCCAGTACTACATCGTCATGCCTTTCATGGATGGCGGCACTCTGCGCGCATGTATTCGCCGCGCTCCCCTTACCTTGACCGAGGTGTGCCAGTACCTGAGCCAGATTGGTGAAGCCCTGGACTATATCCACAGACAGGGCATTGTCCATCGCGACATCAAATCCTCCAACGTCCTGCTCGATGCCGCCGGTCACTGCTATTTATCAGACTTTGGCATCGCTCGCCTGACTACCGATATAACGCGGCTCACCAGCACCGGTGACGTACTGGGCACGGTCGATTACGTTGCCCCGGAACTGTTTGAGGCGGATCGCAAAGCCGATGCCCTCAGCGACCTGTATTCGCTCGGCGTCTTGCTCTTCGAGATGGTCACCGGGCGCCTTCCCTTCTACGCGGAGAACCAGATAGCCGTCGTGACTATGCACGTCAACAAGCGCCCGCCATCACCGCGGGTTTTGAACTCGAATGTCACTCCGCAAGTCGAGCGCGTAATGCTCAAGGCGCTGGAAAAGAGGCCTGAGCAGCGCTACCAGAGTGCCACTGAACTGGCTGAGGCCTTCTGCCGCGCCGTTACGGCAGGTAACAAGAATGGCATCTCTGAACGGAGAGCCGAACCCCTTACCCCATTTATCGGCGCCAACCGTGCTGAGCCGCCGCTGATCTTGCGTGCTCCACCCATGCCTGCCCTGCAGGAAGCACCGCCTGTCTCTCCTGTCCCTAACTGGGTGAACAGACCTTTAGAGAGCAGTCCCCTGCTCAGAGCCCAACGGCGACCGAAACCCGCTAATCCGGCACGGCGGCGCGCTCTCGTAATTGCTGTGTTAGCTCTGCTTGTACTGGCTATAGCAGCCGTTCCTGCTATTATCCTGTATACCGGTAGCAATACCAACACGGGAGTGTCCTCTCCTGATCAGACCGCGACGGCAACTGGCGGCACCCAGGTCGCAGGCACGACCCCGAGTCCGACGCCCAACCTGACGGCTACTGCCCAGGCGGTCGCCACCGCTACAGCCGTAGCCCAGCAGCATGCCACCGCCACCGCTATTGCCTACGCTACCGCCACTGCCCGGGCACAGGCCAGCGCTACTGCGGGAGTCATCCGAACGGCGACCGCCGGTACACCAGCCTATGAGGATCCTTTGACCGATCCGAACAACCCGAACACCCAGGCCGCGCAGTGGGACCAGGATTCTCATTGTACCTTTGCCCAGGATGGCTACCATGTCACCGAAGGCGTCAATCTCGTCAACCTGCACGGGTGCCGCGAGTCCGCCAACCAGTATTCAGACGCGGCCATTTCTGTAAATGTACGCATGCACAGTGGGCACTCCGGCGGCCTCTTCTTCCGCGTCAGCCTGGATGCCCTGGGCAACTACAATGGCGGCTACCTGTTTGAGATAGACAGTAAAGGTCACTACAAAATCTCGGCCTTCAACAACAGTCCGCAGCCATTACAGGATTGGACCTTCACTTCTGCTCTTAAGAAAGGCTTTTCTGTGAAGAACACCCTGCAAGTGATAGCGCGTGGCAGCAAGTTACTCTTCTACGCCAACGGCCTATTCTTGATAGCCATCACCGATTCAACCTACTCGTCGGGCCTGATCGCCTTTCTTGCTACCACCAAAGGCACAGATGCTGATATCGTCTACACTAACCTGAAGGTCTACCCATCTTCATAACCTGGCAAGTTTCCCACATGAGTACAGGGACTCCTCACTCGCCTCCAACTTTCTGCTCGCGTGGCGGCACTAACTTGTGCTCAACGGCGAAAGCGGCGGCCTCGCTGCGGCGTGCAAGACCCAGCTTCTCCAGGATGTGGCTGACGTGGTTGCGGGCTGTCTTCTCCGTCACATACAATGCCTCCGCTATCTGCTTGTTCGTATAGCCACGCGCTACCAGGGCCAGTACCTCACGTTCTCGCTCGGTCAATTCACTGCCGGGAGCCTGCACCTGCAAGCGCTCCATCACCTGCTTCGTCACGTTGGGGTCGAGCAGCGATTGGCCGGCCGCCACCAGGCGCATAGCCCGCAGCAGTTCGGCGCGGCTCACATTCTTCAACAGGTAGCCGCTGGCCCCCGCCATCACAGACGCGGCCACAGCCTCATTATCTGCATAGGAGGTCAGCATCAGGATGCGGACATCGGGATAGCGGCTCTTTATCTCGCGGCAGGCCTCGATGCCATTCATCTTATCCATGCGTACGTCCATCAGGATCAACTCCGGTGCCAGCACGGGTACCTTCGCCAGCGCCTCCACCCCGTTACTGGCCTCGCCAACCACTGCCAGGTCCGCTTCCAGTTCAAACGCCGCGCGCATCCCCAGCCGTACAACCTCGTGATCGTCAACAATCATAACTCGAGTCTTTGACATCCTTGCCTTCCTTCATTTATGCCGGGATGCGTGCCCACACGCTGACACCCCCGCCTGGTGCCTCCCGGACTTCCAGAGTCCCTCCCAGTTCTTCGGCTCGTTCGCGCATACTGCGCAGTCCATGGCCGGAATAAATGCGCCGCTGTTTCCCGTCACTGCCAAGATCATAGCCGTGGGGCAGCTTCTCTAAGCCCTTGCCGTTATCACAAATCTCGACCTCTACACTTCCCTGCTTATAGCGTAGCTGGACCTGGACCGCTGTAGCGCTGGCGTGTTTATACGCGTTGGTCAACGCCTCCTGCGTGATGCGGAAGACAGCCGTTCCCACCAGCGCCGTCTTGTGAGCCTTGTGGTGGTCTTCACCAGGCTTTTCCTCGCTGCCTTCCACCTCCAGTTGCACGGGGAGTCCGCTGATCGCCTCGAACTCGTGTACCTGGTTGGTCAACATCTGGGTCAGCGTAGCCGTTCCACTGATGAGCGGCTTCAGTGTGAACATATAGTGGCGCGTCTCCCACAGGGCCTGCTTCGAGATTGTAACCAGCTTCTCCAGGCGCTGCGTGAGCGGCGAGATCAGTTCTGCATCCTCCTCGGAGGCCTCTTCAATGCGATGGGCCAGGGCTACGCACGTCTCTGTATTCAAGCTCATCATATAAACGAGTTGCGCGATGCCATCGTGTATCTCCCGCGCAATACGTCCACGCTCGGCTGCCGTCGCCAGTTCAGCCGTCTGTTCCGTCAGGCGCATATTCTCCAGTGCAACCACCAGTTGTGCTCCTGCGATAGCCAGGAACTCCTCTTGCTTCTGGTCAAAAGGCATTTGCCGTATGCTCTCTGCCCCCAGTATCATGTACACCTGCCCATCTTTGAAAAACGGCAGGTACACGCGGGCGATCTGGTAATCATTCCCATCGACCCCTGTGTTCAGCGTTTCAAACGCGATCAGTTTTTCACCCGCTTGCACCACCTGTTCGAGCAGTTTCTCGCTGCTGTCTGGCGCTGCTGCCTCGACCACGCCCACTTCTACCCGGCTGGCAATTCCTGGCCGGCTTCGCTGATTGCCGTCCACACCGTCAACTCCACCGGCGAGCAGCGCTACTACCAGGCGCCCGAAATGCCCACCCTTGCGAATCTGTTCCGCGCTGCGTTGCAGGAGGGTATATCGGTCACTGGCCCCCTGTACCAGCGTCTCACCCACGCTCATCAGCGCTCGCCGCCTGCGCGCGTTGTCTTGCTCTCGCCTCTTGCTGCGCGTATAGCTTCCAAGCAGGGTAGCCAGGTAAGCAGCCAGGACAGCCACCACGGGAGCATCCATCAAGGAGCCGATTAAATCTCGTGCTACGGGCGCAAAGTGCGCGTGCAGGAAAAGCGGCGGGAAAAAAGCTCCAAGCACCATGAACAGGTCATAGCCAAGCGCTGCCGCCAACCCTCCCCGGTAGCGATAGGTGAATGCAGCCACCAGCACTGTCGAGAGACCGTAACGGTAGAAAGGACTGCCCACGCCGAAGGGGGGAGTCCAGAAAGGAGCGCTGTAGTATACGACTAGCCCACAGATGAATACATCCAGTCCCAGTACGAGAATATCCCAGAAAGGATTCTGCGTACGTGCAAGAGGGGTCAGGATATCTGCCTCTTCGTCTGAAGCCAGTGGACGGGGATTGCGGCGATTCCACACCCTGCTCCGTGGCCATTGCAGCGAACGCGTGTTGCGCTGTTTTTGCAGGGGTAACCTATCCATCCATGGCAGCCTGGGCAGGAAAATCTGAAAGACAGGTGTGTACAGTGTCGCCAGCAGTGTCTGCACCAGTGTAATCGCAAGGAGCAGCCGCTCGACACTTAAATTGAAGGGTACCGCGTGCAGCGAGAACAGCTCAGGCGAACTTGTCCAGATCCAGGCAAGCGCGTAGAGCCAGAAACTCCAACGCCACACAATGAAGAAGTAAGTGGGAGTATTGCGTAGCCTGCGCAGTGTCGTCTGCGGTATGGCTCTGAATGTCTTCCTTGCCTGGCTCATAACTTCCTTGCAGCAGGTATCAACAAATCTTCTTCGTAGTGTACTCTATAATAACTGCTCAGCTACAGGGTCATTTGACCCATTTCGCGTAGTACGTTCTCGACACAATAAACCCATAAGGCAGTATGCGCCCTTTTGCTGAGCCTGTCAATGTACTTATCTAAACAAAAAATGAAAGAAGGCCATAAAAGTATCTGGCAGCATTGCAAGTACCTCAGCTTATCCACCTCTTTCAGATACTGGCGGATAGTGTTGCGGATGTGGTATGGTATGTATAAGCATAGGATCACCTCCTCTAGAAGTTTGCGAAAGAATAGTGATCTGTACTTTCTTTCATAGACGTAATCTATGAGGAAGAGAAGGAATCTATTGTTGTCCTGATACAGAAAGGGACGGTTCAAGCCATGAAAAAGGCCGAGCGGAAGCGTGCATCGTTGCGGGCTAATCTGGGCGACCTCAACCGACCTTTGCGCGTTCGACCTGTGCGTGTGATGGGGCGCGAGTGGTGGGCAATTGATCCTGAAGACACCTGGCCTGGTATGGTGATGGACCTGCGCCGTCTGGGCTTTGAGTCGATGGCATGGGAGAACGAGGTACTGGTGCGCGAGAGCTCACCAGTCTACGATTCGCGTATGGATGGCCCGGTCATACCGGAGGGGTTGAAGCCCTTTCCGCTTATCCACCCGACCATCCAGATTTACAGGGAGTCGTATTCGCTCGACTACGGAGATATTTCTCCGGACGAATACAACGATGACGAGGATGTAGACGAGGAAGACGAGTTTGAGTCCGATGACCTTGACGGCGAGTAGCTGAGCAGGGTCTTTTGAATAGATCACAAAACAAAAACACCTCATGTCCCCTTTCGAGGTCAATGCCTGGAAAGGAAGCATGGAGTGTCTGTGTTTTATCCGCTAGGCCAACAGCTCTTCGTAGAGCGGATTAAAATATCCATCATTTCGCTCGATCACGCCTTCCAACCCCCGCCCCCCTTCTGGTGAGCGCTTGATATCGGCGAACAACCCGGCCTCGAGTCCCTTGAACAGCCCAAGACTATCCATCTGCCGCAGCAATGCAACAGCATCGCGCAGAATCTTATCCGCCTGCCGTGCCACCAGGCTATTCTCGCGCCATTCGAATTGGTTCCCTAGATCGCGAGCTGCATTAAATACGTATAGAGCACTGCGGATCGACAGGAAACGATCTTGCAGCAGCGGTGTGTGAATAGCCTCCGTCGGCATACCCAGCAACTGGATTCCCTGGCCGGTCAACACACCTACCAGGTTGAAGAAGCTATCGAGCACGTGCCCGCGAAAAATATCGCCGTCCATGTGTCGAGTAGGTGGCATATACTTGACCGGGTAGCCGGGGAAGAGATCGCGAACCAACTGTGCAGAGGCAATCTCGTGCAGCAAATGATTGGGGGTAGCAGGATTGATTTCAAATGCATGGCCAAGCCCCATCTGCTCAGCTGGAAGACCAGCAATCAGCGCGAAGCGCTCATTGATAAACTGCGAAGCTACTACAGTATGCTCCTCCTCCAGCGCATCAGCAGTCGTCAAATAGTTATCCTCCCCTGTATTGATAATGATGCCCGCAGCCGCGTTGATGCGCCGGGAGAAGAGCTGATCAACGAGCGTGCGCTTCATATTGATATCGCGGAAAATAATGCCGTAGAGGGCATCATTCAGCATCATATCCAGCCGCTCTAAGGCCCCCATGGCAGCGATCTCTGGCATGCACAGCCCCGAGCAATAGTTGGTCAGTCGCACATAGCGGCCTATTTCTTGGCTGACCTCGTCCAATGCAGTGCGCATGAGCTTGAAATTGGCCTGTGTAGCGTATGTTCCGCCGAACCCTTCAGTGGTGAGGCCAAAGGGCACGTAGTCGAGCAGACTCTGCGCCGTGGAACGGATAACTGCGATTACATCTGCTCCCTGCCGCGCAGCGGCCTGCGCCTGCACGATATCCTCGTATATGTTGCCCGTCGCCACAATTACGTAAAGCCACGGCGTCGGTGGGTCGCCCAACTCTTTCACCATAGTAGTTCGTTCTGCCCGCCGCGCACGAATACGCTCCACGCCTTCGCGCGCTAGTCGCCTCACCCCGGCATCGATCTCAGCAAGCTGCGCCTGCCCGGTTCCCACTTCCTGCACTGCGCATTCGCCACGTCCTATAGCCTCGGCAGTGATCTGTACATCCTGCTTGCCGTGCAGCATCGCAGCCACGAACGGGCGCAGAATACCGCCCGGGAGTAATGGCCGCGCGTCCTCGACAACGCGATTTGGCAGCGGCACTCCTTCCTCGTCAACGCCGTCTACGCCTACCAGGCGCAAGGTGGCCCGCTCGATAGCGACCGTCGTATGCTTGTTAATAAAGTCAATGACCGGGTTGACGATGTGCTGAGCCAGCGCGCGTGCCTCGTCTATCAAGCCCTGGTCAAGTCTGAGATGAGGCATCGCGAGTTACCTCCTTCGCTAGCGCCTTGAAATGCCCATTCGTGTAAGATCACAATGGATCCCTTGCATAGCCCATCCTGCATAGGCTGAGTATAAACTGGCACTATCGATATTACAAGGATCAGGTATTTGAAGAGTTGTTTCATTTTTTGCAACCAGCGTAGTTCCGTCTCATAGTAGTGCACCCCTTGTGCGTGCCTTCTTGCGGGCACCATGGGTTCCCATGCAAAAAAAAGACATTACAAGTCATTTGAACATTCTTGCTAGAATCTGCTATAATGAAAAACAACGTTGGGAATTGGACAATACCAGCAAGAAGGAGATAGAAAGTGATTGATGTTGTGGTCGAAGGTATTCAACCATGTTCAAGTCATCTCCATTTGGGGAAAGCGTGATCGAGAATGCTCCTGTGCAAAAAGATCAGACTTGAGGTCTCCGAGCAAGGCGCTGCAACCCTTGAGTTCATGCAGGGAAAGTGCCGAGGCTTGTACAATTGGCTGGTGATGCGCCTGCGCACTGGGGAAAAGTGGCTTGGGGTGTATGAAGCTAAGAAGACATTGCAGGCCAGCAAACAGTCCGACCCTGAGCTTAAGTATGTCTATAGCAAGCTCTTACATGAGGTCTATTACCGTTTGGATGGGGCCATGCAAGCCTTTTTCCGACGACTGGCAAACGGCGAAACTCCTGGTTTCCCACGGGTGCGCCCACGCCACTGGTTCTTCACGTTGTGCTATCCGGCCATGTACTTGAAGGTGCAGGGTAAGAGGCTCATCTTGCCAACAGGCGGCAAAGGCAAACACAAGCAGTATCCCAATATCCAGGCCGTCTTAACCGAGACGCCACCAGAGGACTTTCGGGAAGTAGCCATCAGTCGAGATGTACGCGGGAACTACTACGCTTCCTTCAGCTACCAGACCCAGGAAGCCGAACCACAAGCAGGGAACGTGGTGGCCTTTGATCTGGGCATCAAGATGTTGGCAACGGGGGTGAACGAACAGGGGCGGGTCTATCACATTGACGGCTGCAAAGGCGCTCGCTGGTACAATCGCCAACTCGATAAGATCAGGTCAAAGCGGGACCGTTGCAAGAAGAAGTCTCGGCGCTATCTCCATTTGAGCAAGGTCTACCAGCGCGTTGCTGAGAAAAAGCGCCACAAGCAGCGCGATAGCTTGCACAAAGCCTCGCATCTCATAAGCCACAAACTGGTTGAGAGAACCGTTGTGGTCGGGGATTTATCTCAAAGACAAATGGTGATGAAAGAGCATCAGCAACGGAATAAGCACCTGAATCGGGCCGTCTATAACGATTGGGGGCTCTATACGTTCGTTCACATGCTCCTCTACAAATGCCAGTTGTATGGGACAGCTCTCCACTTCTTAGATGAAAAGCATACGTCCAAGATGTGCAGTGGCTGTGGCAACCTCAAGCCGATGCCGCTGTACAAACGAACGTATCGGTGCGAAACCTGCGGGTTGGTGATGGACAGAGATGAGAACTCTGCTCACAATATTCTCCAACGGTTTCTTGCCCGGCTAGGGCCACACGCGGGCGGTCCCGCGCGGTGTGCGGACGTTTTCACCGCAATCGAACATGTTTAAACATATTTTGAAAGGCAGCGCAATCAATGCAGGACGCTACTCAAAACAACCCTTCATCCGAGCCGATTGTCACTGGAGACAGCACCGTCTTGCAGCCAGGCCTCTTCACTGGCGCACCTACAGTCATCGCAGAGCCACCAGATCCTACCGCAACACCTTTTCCGCCATTGGTACGCACTAATCCGCTCACCGATCAATCCAGCCTGGCCGGCTGCGCGCTGCCTTACCGGCAGGAACTAAAACTGCGCGGGAAATCAGACTACACCATTACCTGCTTCCTCTCCGACCTGAAAATGTTTAGCGACTTCGTTGGCCGTGATATCCCCGTCGGCCGCATTGACAAAGAGCAGGTCACCGATTGGCTGATGAAACTGAAGTTTGGTACAAAAGGCCAGACTCCCGCACCTAAAACTATGGCGCGTCGTGTCACCTTCCTCAGGAATTTCTTTTCCTGGCTTGCCCGTGATGGCGTCATCCGTGAAGACCCATCCGCGAGCCTGACGCTGGAGCGGCCGTTGCCACCCTTGCCAGAATTGCTCTTTGACGATGAAGTGCAGCGGCTGCAGGAAGCTGCCGCTCAAGACGCTCGCTGCCACTGCCTGGTTTACCTGGTATTGCATGCAGGACTGAAAAAAGAGGAGGTTATGGGATTGAAGCTCGATCACATCGACCTCTCCGATCCCCAGGCGCCCATGATTACTATACGTTTCAGCGCCTCGACCGGAAAACAGCATCGCGAACGCAGCCTCGCGCTCCCTACCGAGTTCGCGACCATTCTCAAACAGTACCAGGCGCAGTATCACCCCACCAATGAACTCTTCGCCTGCACCGACCGCAATCTGAACTACATCCTGGCGCGGGCTGTGAAACTCGCCGGCATCAAGAAGCGCGTCACCTTGCAACTGCTGCGCGATACCTTTGCTGTACAACAACTGCGTGCCGGTATCCCTTTGGAGACGCTGCGTGAGAAGCTGGGCCTCTCCGACGAGGCCTGGATGGAATCGCGAGAAAAGTATCGCCGCCTGGCGTTCCCCAAGTGAGCGCTACTGGTACGGCGGATATCGCGGCGGCATCGAACTCGCCTGCACCATAACCATCTGCGCCGCTTTGCGATTCAAACGATTGTTCAGCAGGATGGCATTGGCGATGATCGCACCGATCGCCATTGGACCCAGGCAAAACAGGCCGAGGCCAAGCGTCAAGATGGTGCCCAGTATCATGAAAGGCCAGTAGACAACAAAGCTACAGATGAGCAATACGATACCCGCGGTTGTCTCTCCCGCCATCAGCCAGCCAACACCATAAATCCCTATCAATGAGAGCAGTATTTCGGCGATCAGTGACCCGCTATCCTTGTTCGCAGCCGGCAGCGCATTGTTTACAAAAACGTTGACGGGGCCTGGCTGGTATACCACATTAGGCTGTGGTGCGTAGCCGTAGCTCTGCTGCGGGGGTGGAGATGACCTGTAGCCAGGCTGCGGACCGTAACCTTGTCCATACGGTGCCTGCTGTTGTTGCGGGCCGGAGTAACCTCCGGGTGCATACTGTCCATAACTTGTCGTAGGCGGAGGCATTGGCCCCTGCGCAGTCGATGTGATCGTCCCGCACGTCGGGCAAATAACAGCATAGTCGGGTAACCCTGTTCCACAACGCTCACAGTTCATATTGTATGTTTCCCCTCTACAATACTGCTCAGTAGCTATCTTACGATGCTATAAAACCGCTGAGTATCATAACATAGACGACTGACCTGTGCAATGAAAATCTAATTACTCCAACGTTTGCCATTACGCAGCCTGGATGTTCCATCCAGTATCGCTGGCATCTACCTCTACCTCCCCCACCTGCGCTGTTTGGATCACCTGCAAGCTTGATCCCTCGAAAACTAACCCTGATGGCGGAAGAATGGGTGTAACGCCTGCCTTGCGCTGCTTTGTGGTCAGCTCCCCAGGTGTAATCACCAGTTGCGATGGATGTGCTGCTTGCAAAACGGCGCTCAATTCGGTTGGAAAATCTTTGCTTGCCTCAGCAGCGACCTGTACAATATTAGACTGGAGATAATGCTGGTCGATACCAGTCAACAGCCCTGCAAGCGCGAATTTGCTCTCGGCTGTATCCCCCAGTAAAAGCATACTTACACCAGGAGCGACGAGGCGCAGGGCCAGTGCATTGTCCCTCTCCTCGTTACTGCTCTTGTGTAGAGGTGAGGATGGCCACAAAACCTGTAGCATGAACTGCCTTCCTACCATAAGTGCTGCGCCCTGGCGTACCTGTAAATAACGCAGTCCGCGCTGTTCGATCGTGCGCCGCCACAGCGCGTACGCGCTATTTGGATGCAGCATACCTGCATCTACCACCTCGCCGACCTGGTAGCGGCTGACGATGTCTTGTAGGCCTCCTAGGTGATCACGCCGTGAGGAGGTCAGCACAACCATGTCAAGCGAGCGCTGCCAGAAAGGAAGGCGACTGTCCAGTTCCTCTCCCAGCGGCGTAGGGTCTAAACCCCCGTCGATCAGGATAGTCTTCCCGTCCGGCGTAGAAATCAAGATCGCTTCTCCCAGTGATGCCTGCTCCCCGGAGGAAGTAAGGCTGAGAAATGTGATCGTCAAACGCCCACTCGGCTGGGCCGCCAGCGCCATGGTTCCGGTTGCCAGGACCATCGCCAGCGCTGCGCCAAATTGGATGACTCGCCACGTGTGCCGCGACGGCAGTAGTGAAGCGTTCATCAACTGCTTTTGCAACTGCCCTGGCAATTTTTTCACTACGGTACCTGTGAGTAGCACGAGTAGCCCGTAATAGGCCCAGGACAGGACGCTATCCACGCTGCCCACTTGCATGTAAGCCCCTGGAATCGCCGAGCACCATGTGATGATATGATCTGTGTACCACAGCAGCGGCCAGGCAATCCAGCCGCACACCAGCGCCAGTGATGTGAAAAGCAAACCGATCCCGCAAATCACCATGCCCAGCATAATCAATACCCCGAGCAGAGGAACCGTAAGCGCGTTGGCGAGTGGCGCAATAAAGGAGATCTGCTTAAAATCTAAGGCAAAAATAGGGAGCGTTGCCACTTGAGCCGCCAGAGTGACGGCGATCAGTTCCGCCGCGTGATGCCCAAGGGGCAGGCGTTCCAGCTGTCTAAGCGGGCGCTGGAAAAGGGGCGTGAGCAGCGAGATGCCGAGTGTACCGAGTAATGACAACTGGAACCCCGCGTTCCATACTGAGAATGGGTCGAGCAGGGTCATTAATAGGGCTGCCAGCGCCAGGGCCGTGTAGATGTTGTAGATACGATCGAGTCTTGGCGCGACGACCAGCAGCATGCCCATAATGCCTGCGCGTAGTGCCGCCGGTCCAGCTCCGCTGAGAATAGTATAGGCGGCAATGCTTGCCAGCACCACCGCTGTCGCTATCCAGCGCCGCCACCGTCCCTTTTTTCTCTGAGCAGGCAGCAGTATCATTGTCTGACTACGTTCTTCGTCGTCATATAGCCATTTCATACTGCTGGCGACCAGTCCCGCCAGGATCGTGACCTTGAAACCAGAAGGCACGATCAGGTGTGCCGTGCCTGTATGGTTAAAAGCGTCGATCAGCGGTTTAATCGCCGGCGTCTGCAAGCCAAGCACTATAGCGGTAAGCAGGGCAGCCTCGGGCTGTGGCAATGCCCGCGCAATGATCCCTGCCAGCCATAGCCGCAGCTTATACAGTGCGGCAAATACCGGGTTGCCGCTCCCACTGTGTACGCTGACGCGTGGAAAGACCATGCTGGCGAAAACCCCCGGCGCGCTGTGCGGCAACGGAGGCTGCAGTTTGCCCTGTAGCTCGACACTATCACCGTAATTCGCTCCGTAAGGATCTTCGATCAAGGTGCCGAGCGTCTGCACAGTCATTTGCCCATGTACGTTCTGCCAGGTAGTCCCTGCATCCCTACTAATGGCGCTCACGTCTACCAGCAGCAGGCGCGTGAGCCCTTTCAGTTTTGGTTCATCAGCCACCATGCCGCGCACTTCGAGTTTACTTGCCCCGATGAACGCGCTGATGGCCTGCGGGTCGTTGACGGGAGAAACGCTGGCATAACGCCACGCGCCCAATAAGAGGCAGAACAGGGCGAGCGCGATAAGCCGGCCCTGAGCATGATGCCAGAATATAACCACGAGTACCAGGGCCACACCTGCACTAGCCAGCAGTACAAATGAAGACAGGAGCAGCACCTGTTCGAGCAGTATGCCAGCCAGCCACGCGGATACCAGTGCAACCAGTAGCAGTCCGCGCAGGTTCGTGGTTGCCATCATGCGCTGCATCTTGCCATCCCCCTGATATATAATTGTCGACTTTTCAGCCGCCCACCGGGTGGGTAAGCAGGTGTGTTATGAACGCGATCGCCTGTGATGCCCCGTAAATGCCCGCGATGATCCCCGCTGCTATACCAGCCAGGCGCCCTATACGCCTCCCAACACGCACACCATTTGCCACGCGTGTATCGAGTGAACCCGCCACAATCCAGCCCAGCAGCGCACCCAGAATGCCACCTATCAATGAGCCTATGCCGATGCCAACGAGGATGCACACAATCCAGACCACTATCTCTATGATAGTGAGCGCGCTCGTTGAAAGTGTCATCAGACCGTTACCAGTTTCCTTATTCTGTCATATATCGATCTACTTACAACCTGTAACAATTGATCTACGGAAGTATAGTTCCCATGTTGTTGGCGGTAATCGATGATCTTCTGAGCCGTAGCAGCGCTGACGTGCAGTATCTGGCGCATCTCTTCCACGCTGGCTGTATTGATGTTGACGAGCGTGCCCGAGTTAGCAGTATTCGGATTGGCTCCTGGGACGCCACCCAGGTAGGTTGGCGGAACTTCTCCTATCACGGTCACGTAAACTTCCTGGCCATCGGTCAGCCTGGCCGCCATATTCAGCGCTACCAGGTTTGCCTTTGGCAGTGGACCGCCCGCTGCCTGCAACAGCTGGTACACGCGTGCATCCGTCGGCAGCGTATACACCCCAGGGTGTTTGACCGCGCCAACGATATACACCTGGATCATCCCGCTGGTATCCGTGGGGGAATTCGACGAGATGCTACTCAACGTCTGTTGCGTTATGCTCGGAGAGGAGGGCGTTGCCGGTGATCGCCAGATGATATACAGCGCAATCGCCAGGACGATCGTAATAGCGGCCGCGCCAGCGCGTGTATAGGTTTGCTTCTTGCCTGCTGTGGCAGGTGCATCAGAGATAATTGAGGTACCGGGAGTGGACGGGTCGACGAGTGCGGCATGAGGCATGGTCTGTTGTTGCGAGATGTGCTTCGTGACCTGCGTGTTGTCCTGCTGTGGTGGTAGTGATGCCATGGCCAGTTCCCTCCGACATATGCTCTTCCATGGCAAGCATAACAGCATAAAGAGATGAGTGTCAATGCAATTAGGAATAAAAGGTGAATGAACATCCTCTACCGTCCACCATCGCCTCTCCTACCTCAAAGCTTCTCTAACGTACGTTAGTGTCACCTACCAGTGTCAGGCTTGCATCTGCCAGGGCGTCTGCCGGGATGCGCTCGATGGGAAGATCCATCGCCGCCAGCCGGGGAACAATATTGCCATAACCGCGCTCCAGGAAATCGACGCCGGTGACAATGGATGTGCCGCGCGCAATGGCAGCCGCTATCACATAAGCCAGGCCCGCTCGCAGGTCGGGAATGGCGATATACTCAGTAGCGGTGAAAGGCGTCGGCCCCAGAATGATTGCGCTGTGCTCGTAGCTTGTCTCGCGGTAGCGGCATGGTGCCCCGCCCAGACAGTGAGATGTCAACTGGGTCCTGGCCCCCAGTGCGTCGAGCGCCTTGAGATAGCCGAAGCGCTTCTCGTAGACCGTTTCGTGAATGACCGAGACGCCATTGGCTTGTGTCAGCAGAACCGCGAATGGCTGCTGCCAGTCCGTGGAGAAACCCGGGTACACGTCAGTCTCGATAATGGCCGGGTGCAGTTCCCCGCTGCGAAAGAACCTGATGCTGTTAGCGCCCTTCAACTCGACTCCGCCGCCTACCTGGTGGAAGTAAGAGAGGAAATTTCCCAGGGTATCCGGGCGAATTCCGTGTACAGTAATATTGCCATTGGATGCGCAGGCTAAAGAAGCCCATGATGCTGCCTCAATGCGGTCTCCTAGCACCTCCATGCGTGTGCCTGTAAGTCTTTTCACACCCTCGATACGAATCTCGCGCCCCGGTGTAGTGAAGATAATGGCCCCCATTGAGCGCAGCATCGTGATCAATTCAAAGATCTCCGGCTCTATGGCCGCGTTGGAGATAATCGTGCGCCCTTCTGCCAGGATCCCAGCGTACAGGCACGTTTCTGTTGCTCCTACGCTTGGATAGGGCAGCTTGATATGTGTCCCTTTGAGCAATCCAGTGCGTGAGGCCACGAAACCTTCTGCAGTCTCTTCCACTGTTGCGCCAAACTCCTGTATGGCTTCCAGGTGGAAGTCGACCTGGCGCGTGCCTATCTGGCATCCTCCCAGCACAGGCACCGCTACCTGCTCAAAACGATGCAGTAGAGCTCCTATCAGCAGGATAGGGATGCGATTGCCGCCCGAATGAGGCGTAGGAACCCTGGACCAGCTCATCGTCGATGAGTCGATAGTAACGACGTCATCAGCAGTATGTTCAACCTTGACACCAATAGAAGTGAGCATCTCTTTAGTAATATCAACATCACCAATAGAAGGTACATTCGTTAATGTAGTAGGTGTATCGCCCAGCAGGGCCGCCACCATTGCCTTGGTCACAAAATTCTTCGCCCCCAGGCACTTTATCTCACCGACCACCGGCTGGCCACCCTCGATGCGATACATATAATTTTGCAGATTGGACAATGCTATTCTCCTCATTTTTATTGAACAAGTGTGAAAGTTCAGATCAATAAATGCGCTAGATTGCAGATATCTTTGACGAAAAAGAGCGTTGTGTCAAGCTCAAGCGTACTAAGTTTCATGGGAAGGTGCATACATGCGAACAATGGCTCAGCGGCTCATCCTCGTCTTTATGCTGGTGGGGGTACTTGCGATAGCTGCCGCTTTTGTCTTCAGGACTTTTGCGCTATTTTCCTGGCTAATAGCCCTCGCGGCTATCATCGTGGCCAGCGTCATCCTGCTGCGGCAGGATGACAAATAGATGAGGTGACGTGGGAAGCGTCCCCGACAGGAATTGAACCTGCGCACCCGGCTTCGGAGGCCGATGCTCTATCCACTGAGCTACGGGGACTCAACAGGATTATATCACAATCGTCAACAAGGAACACAGTTAGAGATGGCGATACTAGCAAAGAAAAACGCGGGATTGTTTTCACATGAGGCGACAATCCATCCGAACACAAAACTAGCGTTCCACTGACCACTCGCCCGTTTGTCAAACAGGTTATCCGCCATAAAAGTGTAGATGGACTTGGTAGTAAGCGGGCGCGGTAGTTGATCTTCCTTGCAACCTGTGAGAAGTTGCCCGGGTGATACGTATAGTAATATATGTGTGCGGGATATATAGAACCGCTTCTATGCTTCCGCATCACAGGCGTACACAGTGCCTGGACAGCCATGGAGGCAGCACTCCCGGCATGTGCAATGGTTCCCGTGCCTGCGGGTAACCCTGTTCCTCTAGCGTATTTGTTATCTTATCTCAGGAGGATATGATGCTCAAGAGACCAAGACCTCGATCTCTCATGATGGCGTTTTCCTTCCTGGCGTTGCTGATCCTGGTGCTCAGCGCCTGTGGTGCGCCGACGCCAGGAACTCCCCCGCCAGGAGGTGGCAACGCGGTCAAGGGTGGTACCTGGATCAATGACCTGTATGAAGAGCCTGATTCGCTGATTCCCAACGCCTCGTCGGAAACGTTTTCGGACATGGTCGATCAATCGATTTATGCTCCGCTCTTTGTCGGCGACTCGAAAGGCACCATTACACCTGGCATAGCGACCGTCGTTCCAACTGCTGCTAACGGCGGTATCAGCGCTGACCTCAAGACGTGGACCTTCCACCTGCGTCCTAACATCAAGTGGTCGGATGGCCAGCCCCTGGATGCTCGGGACGTGGACTTCACCTGGAAGGTCTGGACCAATCCCAAGTTCCCGGCAGCCAGTACCATTGGCTACAACCTGATCACGTCGGCAGATGTCTCGTCTGATAACCTGTCGATCACTTTCCATCTCAAGCAGCCCTTCTCGCCGTTCCTCGCGGTATGGACTGATGGCCTCAACGCGCCAATGCCCGCGCACCATTTCCAGGGGGTCGCAGTTGACAAGATTTTGACCTCTTCTGATAACCTGAACCCCCAGGTGGTGAGCGGCCCCTTCATGATGAAGGAGAGTAAGCCAGGTGATCACTACACCGTGGTACGCAATCCGAACTATTACCGCGCCTCTGAGGGATTGCCATACCTTGACCCTGCAGGCCGGCACTGTTGATTCTTCCTGGTTCCTGGACGTGACCAAGACGATTGCCTTCCAGCGCCTCAGCAACTACACGCTCACCAAGAACCCCAATGCTTCCAACTTTGAGGCAATGTACTTCAACTTCCACAATACCGTTCTGGGCAAGCATCCCGAAGTGCGCCAGGCGATGGCGATGGCGATCGATCACCAGGCATTGATCGATACCGCCCGCCGTGGACAGGCGGTGCCCTTGTGTACCGACCATGGCCAATCGTATAAGCCTGGGTACCAGGCCGATGCGGCCTGTCCCAAATTTGATCCTGCTGCTGCAAATGCACTGCTGGATCAAAAAGGTTGGAAGATGGGAGCTGATGGTGTTCGCACCCAGGGCAATATGCGCCTGGAGTTCAATTACTCCACGACGGCTAACAACCTGTGGCGTGCCGATGACGAGTTGATCCTGCAGTCGAACTTCAAGGCGATTGGCGTCAAGATCGACATCCAGAACTATCCGGCTAGCACCTTCTTCGGCCCCTTCCTGAATGGAGGCAACGCGTCTCCTCCCGCAGGAGCGGTGGCGGGCAGGGATGATCTGTTCGAGTTCGAGAATTCATGGACCTATGATGCCGATGACTCCTCGTTGTTCTCCTGCAGCCAGTTCCCGCCCAATGGGTCCAATTTTCCATTCTACTGCAACCCGGCGTTGGACAAGCTGTTCGTCCAGGAACAGGCGACGGCTGATCCGACGGCTCGCCAGCAGATCTTCAATCAGATTCACCAGATCTACCTGACGGACTTCCCGCTCATCACGCTGTATAGTCCGACGGACATCGCCATGCACAAAAATTCTGTGCATAACTACAACCCCGCTCCAGAGGGGGCATCGGAAACGATCAACATCTGGCAGTGGTGGTGTGATGGCGGTCACTGCTAGGCTGAACAACGTGTAGGGGCGGGTGGTGTGGCCCTGACTAGGAAAGCGATCTCTGGTTGGGTATGTGGTATCCAACCAGAGGTCTTCTCTATTAAGAAGGGCGTTACATCATTCCTGCGCTACATATTGACATAAGTCAAGTTAAATATGATACACTATGTTCAAGTGTTTCCCATCCTCTTCCTAGTGCTCGTCGGAGGTATTTATGGGGCGATACATTATCAGGCGCCTGTTACAGGCGATCCCACTGTTGTTTTTGCTCTCCATATTCATGTTCACGTTAATTCATTTACTACCTGGCGGGCCAGACCAGGTCTTGTTTAATCCCCACCTGAGCGCGGCCGGCAAGGCCAACTTGCGTGCCCATTTTGGTCTGGATGATCCAGTACCGATCCAGTATATCAAATGGTTGAGCAGAGCCTTAACAGGCGATTTTGGCTTCTCTTTTGCCACCAATCTGCCCGTGTCCTTTATTCTTTCCCAGCGTTTTCCCGCGACTCTTCAGCTCTTTGGCAGCGCCTTCGCGCTGGCTCTTGTGCTTGCACTTGTGCTGGGTGTCGTCTCCGGTGTACGCCAGGGCACAGTAACAGACTACGGCCTCACGGTCATCTCCTACTTCGGCATTGCAATGCCCGCCTTTCTCATCGGCCTCTTTTTGCAGTACATCTTTGGCGTGTGGCTACATGTGCTGCCCACCTCGGGAACCGAGACCCTTGGTTACACTCTCTCACCTGTCGATGCGTTTGTTGATCGTTTCGAGCACCTCATCATGCCGATGTTAGCCCTGGCTGCGCTCTCTATCGCCGGATGGAGCCGCTATATGCGCTCCAGTATGATCGAGGTCGTCAAGCAAGACTATATGCGTACGGCGCGCGCAAAGGGTGTAGGCACCGTTTCCTTGCTTGCACGCCACGCGGTGCGCAATGCGGTGATCCCCCTGATTACTGTCGTCGCGCTGGACTTCGGAGCAGTGGCCGGCGGTGCGACCATTACCGAGGGCGTGTTTGCCTGGCCAGGCATGGGCCGGCTGTTCTTCGATTCCCTGCAGGTACGTGACTATCCCGTGTTACTGGCCATTTTGATGCTCGGGGGGTTCTTCGTCGTTATGTTCAACCTGATAGCCGATGTTCTCTATGCTGTCATGGATCCGCGCATTCGTTACTCGTAGCCGGTGGGGACTTATTCCATCTGAAAGGAGACGCCAGTGGACATATCCGAACAAATCAGTGTAACGCAGGAAGAAGTCGAACCACTTCTTGAAGAAACCCCAGAACTGGTGCAAAAGCGGCGCAGCCAGGGACGCATCATCTTCGACCGTTTCATACGCAATCGCGCTGCCATCGGTGGTGCCCTGTTCCTGATCGTGCTGTTCATTTTCTGTTTCTTCGGGCCTGCGATCAGCGGCCATAACAACCCTAACGTCGTCAATGTAACGAGTGTCAATGATACCCTCGCGGGACCATCCTTGAAGTACCCGTTTGGCACCGATGATGTGGGTCGTGATCAATTTGCCCGCGCCATGGTTGGCGGACAAACATCGCTGCTGGTCGGGCTTGCCTCCATGTTGATGGCCATCGTCTTTGGCATCGGCATTGGCTCCTTCGCGGGCTACTACGGTGGCATCATTGACAATATTTTGATGCGCTTTACTGATGTTATCCTGGCCGTCCCCTTCTACCTCCTGCTCTTCGTCCTGTCGGCTTCGTTTACTGACGGCTCGCCAAAAAGTGTAATCTTCCTGATCGCCGCCTTGAGCTGGACCTATACTGCGCGCCTGGTGCGCGGCGAGTTTTTGTCCCTCAAGGAGCGGGAATATGTGCTGGCCGCGCGCACGATAGGAGCGCGCAATTTCCGCATGATGTTCCGCCATATCCTGCCCAATGCTGCAGGGCCGATTATCGTGAGCGCCACGTTGCTTGTCGGGGCAAATATCATTGCAGAATCGGTCTTGAGCTTCTTTGGCTTTGGTATCCAGCCGCCGGTCGCGAGCTGGGGCAGCATGACCGCCACGGGCCAAGAAATGATTGATGTGCAGCCCTTGCTGGTGTTCATTCCAGGTCTGCTCATCTTCTTCACCGTACTCAGCTTTAACCTGGTGGGCGATGGCTTGCGTGACGCACTGGACCCCTACATGACAGAACGTTAATTTAGGATCGGCGTGGAAGGAGTCAATTCTTGGAAGAGAATCTCTTAGAGGTACAGGACCTTAAGCTTTACTTCAAGGTGAAGGCTGGTCTGGTTCGTGCCGTCGATGGTGTGGATTTTACGGTCAGGCCAGGGGAAAGGGTTGGTATAGTAGGTGAAAGCGGCTGTGGCAAAAGCGTAACGGCCCTCTCGATTATGCGCCTGATTCCTCAACCACCGGGTATATACGCTGGTGGTAGTGTATTGTTCGAAGACCAGGACCTGCTTGATACTACGGAGAGTTACATGCGGTCCATCCGCGGCGGCAAAATTGGCATGATCTTTCAGGACCCGATGACTTGCCTTAACCCTACCATGACCGTGGGCAACCAGATCGCCGAGGGCTTGCGCATTCACCTGAAGCTGGGCAAGGATGAGGCACTGAAACGCGCCCAGGCCTTACTAGAGCAGGTAGGTATTCCCGCCGCGGCTGAACGTATCAATTCTTATCCGCACCAGTTCAGTGGCGGCATGCGCCAGCGCGTGATGATCGCTATGGCGCTGGCGTGTAACCCCAAATTGTTGATTGCCGATGAGCCAACGACTGCCCTGGATGTGACAGTACAGGCTCAGATCCTCGAACTGATCAATGGTGTCTGCTCCGACTTTGGCACAGCCGTCATCCTCATTACTCATGATCTGGGTGTGGTCGCCGGTATGACCGACCGCGTCGTGGTGATGTACGCTGGCAAGGTTGCTGAAGAAGCGCCGACAGATGAGTTGTTTGCTAACCCACGTCATCCATACACATTGGGCCTGCTCGCCTCTGTGCCCCGCCTGGATGAGGCGCGGCATGCCACGTTGAGGACCATCGAAGGCGCCCCACCTGATTTGCTGAAGCCTCCTCCTGGCTGCCCCTTTATGCCGCGCTGCGCCTTCGCGCGCAATATCTGTCGCACTATGCCCCCGCTTGACCCGGTTGCCGGTAACAGCTCGCACCGCAAAGCCTGTTGGGCTGATGTCACCGACCCGAGGGAACAGGCATATGCGGAAAAGCGGCGCAAGGCCAGGCTGGAAGCTATGCAGGCTGTCATCAGTGGATCGGCAGATAAAGCTGTGCAGACATCGTAAAAGAGGAGAGATGTAGATGGCAGATACCCTTGTAGCGACCAACACCCTGGTCGATGTGCGCGATCTGAAAATGCATTTCCCGCTCACCCGGGGTATTGTATTACAACGTGTAGTAGGCTATGTGCGTGCAGTTGATGGTGTCAGTTTCAGCATTGAGCGCGGACAGACACTCGGCCTGGTGGGTGAGAGTGGCTCAGGCAAGACGAGCATCGGGCGCACCATGGTGCGACTCTATAAGCCGACCGGCGGACAGATCCTCTTCGAGGACCAGGACCTGGCCAAACTGGAAGGCGAGCAGATGCGGCAGATGCGCCGGCGCGTACAGATGGTGTTTCAAGACCCTTTTGCTTCGCTCAATCCTCGTTTTACTATCGGCTCGTTAATCGCCGAACCAATGCACATCTATGGCGTCGCCTCGAAAGATGAGATTCGTGAGAGAACACTCGAACTCCTGCGCGTGGTTGGCCTGCGCACCGAATACATCGACCGCTACCCACACGAGTTCAGCGGCGGGCAGCGACAGCGTATAGCTGTCGCTCGCGCCCTTTCCATCAATCCCGAGTTTGTTATCGCCGACGAACCCGTCTCGGCGCTGGATGTCTCGATCCGTGCGCAGGTGCTTAACTTGCTGCAGCGTTTGCAGCGGCAATTCAACCTGACCTACCTCTTTATCTCGCATGATCTCAGCGTGGTACGCCACGTGGCCGATCGTATTGCTGTGATGTACCTGGGTAAGATCGTAGAGCTGGCAGACCGCGATGATCTCTATGCAGCCCCGAAGCACCCGTATACCAAAGCTCTGCTCTCGGCCGTGCCTATCCCTGACCCACAGATTGAGAAACGGCGGCAGCGTATTATCCTCGCCGGTGATCTACCCAGTCCCATCAATATCCCTTCCGGCTGCCGTTTCCATACCCGCTGTCCCATGGCGCAGCAAATTTGCCGCGAGATTGAACCTGCCTTCGAACTTAAAGCAGGCCATTCGCACTACGCGGCATGCCATTTCTCCGAGAACGTCAGCCCAAATTAATCCTATGATCTTTCTGACCCGTGGGAGACAATCCTACAGGTCAGCTCCTACATCATTTTAGAGTGGCAGTGGCGGAAGCACTCCGTTGCCGACCATACCCAGCGAAATGTGAGAGATTCAGCCACGACGAGACGTAATTATAACGTGCTGCATTTTAACTCACCAGAAGGCCTCTCTTTGAGTTCGCTTCGATGGATTATTTCATAGTTGAGTGAAAGGAGGTGTTACTACAGGAACTGACAGTTGGGGAACTGATTCTGGAACAAAGGAAAGTAACACTCCGTTCTCTTTATCGCGGTAGTTCTTCATATACGAAGGAGAAATCACCTATGCGATCGAGCAAGAAGCTCACAGTAACGCTCTTCCCAACGCTCCTTTGCCTGCTGGCGATGCTGCTTGCCGCTTGCGGCAGCTCCAACCCTGGTCCTGGCACTAGCGGAAAAGGACCGGCCTCGCCTGACAAGCAGGTTTTACGTTGGCCCATAGGAGCCACCGACTTTGGCACCTTCGATCCGGCCCTTGTGCAGCTGGCTGTCGATGCAGAAAGCCTGCAGACGGTCTTTACCGGCCTGGTCGAGTTTGACTCCAAACTGAATATACGCGACCAGTTGGCCCAGTCCCACGACATCAGTGCCGATGGCCTCACCTACACCTTCCACCTCAGGCCCAACCTCAAGTTCAGTGATGGCACGCCGCTGACCTCGCAGGACGTCGTCTACTCCATCAACCGTGCCTTACTGCCCGCGACCAAGTCGCAGGTGGCCTACTACCTCAACCTGGTCAAGGACTACGACAAGATCACCACCGGCAAAATCCCCACGCTCATCGGCGACAGCCTGCTGGCGCCTGATCCCAGCACGGTCAAGATCATCATCAGCACCAACGCGGCGTATTTCCTGGCGGCGCTAACCTACCCCAACAGCTACGTGGTGGAGAAGAGCCTGATCGACAAGTATGGCGCCACCTGGACCGATCACCTGGATCAGGGGGGTGGTGATGGTCCCTTCAAGGTGCAGAGTTATAACCATACCAAGGGCATGATCCTGGTGCCCAATGCCAACTACTATGGTCCTCAGCCTAAAATCCAGAAGCTGGAGTACCTGATCTCGGGCGACCAGGACACCACCTACAACGCCTACCTGTCCCGTCAGTACGATACAACGGCCAATGGAGGGCTTCCGCCAGCGCACCTTGCAGGTTCCAGGTCGCGACCGGATTTCGTCGAGTATTATAGCCTCAGGATCAGGTACGTGACGATGAACTACCTGGTCAAGCCGTTTGACAACATCCATATCCGCCAGGCCTTCGCCCTGGCCGTCGACAGACAACATCCATATCCGCCAGGCCTTCGCCCTGGCCGTCGACAAGGACCTGCTGGCCAAAACGGTGTTTCGAAACGCCTTCGTTCCCACCAACCATGTCATCCCGCAAGGCATGCCCGGCTACGATGCGAATCTGAAAGGGCCTGCTGGGGTGAGCAGTGTGTCGGGAGATAAGACGATGGCCAAACAACTGTTCCAGCAGGGCATGCAGGAGGAGCACCTGACTAGCTTCCCCTCGGTCACCTTCTCCTACTACACCGACGTGAAGTCGATCGTGGATGCCTCGCAGGCCATCATCCAGATGTGGCAGAGCGTGCTGGGCGTCACGATCAAGAGTGAGGGCTTTACCTTCGACAAGCTGATCACCCTGGAGAATGCTACCGTCGGCAATCCCAAGGGCCTACAAATCTGGATCTCGGGCTGGTTGGCCGACTATCCTGATCCGCAGGACTGGCTCTCCACCTTCTTCCAGAAGGGGTCGGGCTACAACCAGATGAACTATGGTCAAAACAACTCGAGCGACGCGGCCAAGCAACTGCAAGTCCAGCAGGTGTTGGCGCAGGCAGACGTGAACCATGACCAGACCGCGCGCCTGCAGCAGTACAACCAGGCGGAGGAGCAAATCATCGATGACGTGGGCTGGTTGCCCATCTACCAGGGCAAGATTCAATCCCTGCGGAGCACTAAATTGGTGGGCATCGTGAACAATGCGTTACAGGTCATCCCACCAGATGATTGGGGCAACATTTACTTCACGCAGTAGTCTGTCATCGGGATGCAGAAGAGCCTCAACAGGGTCTTCTAGACGCGGAGCAAGCTCGGGACAGCGGTCGCTTGATCGCTGTCCTTCGTGCGCATATGCAACGTGTGACAGAATAACCGACAGATAAGCTTGACAGTAATGTAAATGTCACATAAAATATATTGCATATAACCCGCATGGCTAGTCGCCGGTGGTCTTTCTTCATAAAAGGTGCCGTTTTATGAGCGAACGCCCGGTTACAGAGCAACGATCCATGGGCAACTTCATCATTTCGTCCAGGACCGTAACCTTGAACGAGAGAGCGAGGGGCAACACATGGTCCAATTTATCGCCAAAAGACTGATCGGTCTGCTCTTTGTGGTGGTCGGTGTCACCTTCATTACCTTCATGATGGGCTATCTCGCTCCCGGTGATCCGATCCGTA
>WNGQ01002628.1_pt1 | contig 24871 bp, 23 predicted proteins | sample 5407661 | NCBI WGS metagenome assembly WNGQ01 (sample SAMN13153382, study PRJNA577476) | soil metagenome | isolation source: 60 cm soil or saprolite under Garry oak tree replicate 2 | place: USA:California | collected 2016-06-15 | reverse complement strand
ATCCGGCGAGCACGGCCTTTGAGCTGCTTAGCGGTGTCCCTCAAGATGCTCTTGAGCGAGTCCGTTAGTTCCATGCTTTCCCTCCAGCTTGTTCTTGTTGACAGTATAGCACAGTCTGGTGGGGAATTTAATCTTTTTAGGCATGGTTCAAATGAACTTGACACTTTTCTGCTCACATGAGGCAACCCTTGTCAAGCAAAATGGCCTCTCTTTGAACCTTGCCTTACTTCCCTTAGTGGCCTTGGGCTTCTGGAATGATGGCAGCGGGAGGCGCGAAGTGCTGGATTGGCAGATAGCAGGCAGTGAAGAGCACACCGAGTGGGAAACGCTGCTTACCCGCTTATGGCAACGGGCGTGCGGCCTGAGAAGGGCTTGCAGATGGTGGTGCGTAATGGGGGCGGTGGGTTAGGAGAGGCCGTAGCTCTGGTGTATGGCTCTGAGGTGATCGAGCAGCGCTGTCTCTTTCACAAGCTGCGCAATGTGAGTGACAACTGCCGTGGCGAGTTCGCAGGCGAGGAGAAGCGTGAGGAAAAGAAACCGTTCTTGGAGCAAGCCAGGGCCATTTACCAAGCGGAAAGTGCAGCCGAAGCTAGACGTCGTTTGGCCACCTGTGCTGACACGTGGCGTGAGCGGGCACCCAAGGGGGTGGCTACGTTAGAGCGAGACGCGCGAGCAGACGATTGCCTACTACGCCCTACCCGCTCTCGCCCGTCAATGGACGCGCACGACCTCCTTGTTAGAGCGAACCAATCGCGAATGACGGCGCAAATTTCGGCAAGTCGGCAGCTTTGACAGCCAACGGGGAGCTCAAGTAGCCATCTTTTTACAGATCAAGCGCCTCAATGCTCGTTGGTCAAAGAAAGAGTGGTGGGAAACCTCGACCTCTCTCTATTTTGACTTTCTCAATCTCAACCCTTAGCGAAGGATACACTACCCAATAGAGCACTGATTTGACTGATGCCGCTGCTGCCAGTCAAGGCTATTCCTGCGCTCCAAAGCACTAAGCCATGCACTTGCGCTTTGCTCAAATGGAGAGAAGGATGTCAGTCCCAAGCATCTAGAAGCAGCCGCAGAGCTGCTCACCCTTCGCCGCGACGCGCTTCGGGTCATGGATGCCGTCGGGCGGAAAGAGGAAGACAAAGACAGGAAACAGGAGGCAGCATCAGTCTATTTACCACCTCCGCCACTTACACCAGCACATGCACTATCACCCACGCCACATAGCTTAACAACAACAAAGCTCCAACTATACGGTCGACACGCCTCCTTAGCACACAGAGCAATCCCGCTAGCGTCAGTACAACCATAAGCGGAGCATCCAGCCATAAGAGAAGCTGATCATGGACTACACTATGCCAGAACAGCACAGGAAGGGCAATACCCAGCGTAGCATTAATACTATTGCTACTAAATATCTCCTCCACACACGATGCTTCCCTATCTGTGCGTGCTAGAATGAAGGCAACGATAGTATTGGGGAGAGAAGTGGCTACCGCCAGCACGAGCAGACCAGCTAATACCTGGGGCATATGTAATGCCGAGGTAGATCAACAACTGCCGTAGGGGAACAGCACTTACCCATTTTTGTCGGGCCATACGCCATAGCATCGGTACGGTCAAGCTCTCATCATGATCATAGTGGGTGCGTCTCAGGGCGTGCAGTATCAGCCCTCCAAATAATGCGACCATAGTCACCATCACTGTAGTGAGTAAGATAGTGAACAGCAAAGGAGCACGAAACTGACTAACTAACGGCGTTCCTGGTAGTAACCATACTCCGCATGAAGTGGTGAACATGCCTATCAAGGTATAGAGTGCCACGGTACGTACATCATGTGCCATTCTCACCTTTAAGACAATACCGTCTCTATGGGGGACAGCAAATGTGACTATACCCAGAATGATAGCGATATTGTAGATATTAGAGCCAATGATAATTCCGAGCCCCACCTCCATCTCATGACCAGAGATGGCAACAATTGAGGCAGCATAATTAGGAATGTTCGCTCCCAATGCTCCCAACAAGCTCAACAGGCTCGGCGGCCAGTCCAGAGCTGCGCAGATAGCCTCCAGACGGCGCGTGAACCACGCCGAGCTACCTATAGCTATCAGCAGCGAAGCCAGAAATACGACTGAGACGATGAGCAATGACTGGAAAATGCTTCACCCCTTGTGTGATAATTGCTATGAGCATACATCGTAGTTTAGACTGGCGTCAAATGAACGCCTCACATAGTAGAGGCGGCATTCATGACGCCAGTCAGCACGCAGGCAGACCCTTTCATCAGAGATGGACTGGCGTCATGAATGCCGCCCCTACCATGTATCTTGGATTCGTGCAAAAAAGTGAACTGCACCCGGTAGCAGGGAGTAAGGGAGCATATTCAGCAGGAAAGGCAATCCATGACAGATACCATATTAGTAGTACGTATCCTTGTCGTACTGTTACTGATCGCCCTGGCGGTCATTTTAACAACAAAACGCCTATCTGTGCCCTACACCCTTGGACTGGTGATAGTAGGTTTGCTCATCAGTATCTTTAACCTGTTACCAGCTATCCGCCTGACGCCTACCTTAGTCTTGTTTGTCTTTTTACCAGCCCTGCTCTTTGAAGGCTCATGGTCGAGCTCCGTCCGCCAATTACAGGCCAACTGGCTAACCATCACCCTGTTAGCAGGCCCCGGTATTCTATTGGAGCTCGTGTTGATTGCCATTCCCCTCCATTTTCTGGCAGGTCTGGACTGGAGTATCGCCTTTCTCTTGAGTGCTATTCTTTCACCGACTGACCCCATTGCGGTGCTGGGCCTCTTCAAACAATTAAAGGTAAACGCCGACCTCTCCACAATTATCGAGGGTGAAAGCCTGTTTAACGATGGGGTGGCTGGCTCACTCTACCAGGTGTTTCTGGCTCTCATTCTCGCCTCTATTCACGGATCGCCTGTAACCGGTATACAGGCATGGCTCACCGGCATTGGCATGTTTCTGCTGGAAGCCGGTGGTGGTATACTCCTTGGCCTGCTCTGTGGCTTCATCATCAGTCGCATTGTGAGGCGTATCGATGATCCTTTGATCGAGACGACCATCACACTCACCACAGCCTATGGCGTCTATCTCCTGGCCGATACCCTGCACACCTCCGGTATTCTGGCTGTTATTCTAGCAGCCCTGGTCCTTGGCAGCTATGGGCGCAGCATCGGCATGTCTGAACAAACTCGCGAAACGATTGACAACTTCTGGAACGTCATCGCCTTTCTTGCCAATGCTCTGCTCTTTCTCTTAGTAGGCGTAGAGCTTAACCCGGTACGCTTTTTCACCACTCAATCCATTGCATCTTTTTTACTTATTGCTGGCATCACCATCGTAGCCGTGCTACTGGCACGCTTCGTGATGGTACTCGCTCTTCCTCGGCATGCACCACCCGCTCGTGGCAAACTTCTCCCCTCGTGGCGATTCATTATTTTCTGGAGCGGCCTACGCGGTGCGCTCTCTCTAGCCCTCGTTCTCGCCCTCCCATTTGACATACCCAATCGCGAGCCTTTAATCTTCTCCACGTATGCGGTCGTCCTCTTTACTTTGCTGGTGCAGGGTTTTAGCCTGCGGCTCATTCTCAAGCGGCTACCTTTGACGTAGAGTCGGTATGAGTACTACAAAGGGTGGCATGATGACTGCCATTTCATGATGGTAGCCTCGTCCACGATGACCGCCGCCCCTCCATGATGACCGCAAGAGTCATCACTACTATACGACGGCTTCATAGACCGACGCACCGTATATAGTAGTGATGGCCCTTGCGGCCATCATGGAGGGGCGGGCCGCCCATCATGCCGGATACGAAACCATACAACACTTCCCAAAACGCGATATAATGACAGCACTCTTGCCCTATTTACACTCTTCGTGAAAGGACGATATCGCCTATGACAACTCACCCTGACTCCTCCAGCACAACGAAAGCTTACCGCCAGCGCGTCGGACTGATGGCAGAGCTACCCAATTTCCCTGGCCCCTGGAATGAGGTGATGGAAAAGATCAAGATCGCCGACGAACTGGGCTTCAATTCTATCTGGCTGGCCGAATCGTGGGGCTATGAGCTTTTCACCTCCATGACCGATGTAGTACGTGTTACCAAGCGCATTCAGGTTGGAGCAGGCATCGCCAATGTCTTCTCACGCACTCCTGCTCTGCTTGCCAGCACCGTTGCTACGCTCGATGAACGTTCCGGCGGACGTATCATTCTGGGGCTAGGGCCATCGGGTGCCAATGTGATTGAAGACTGGCACGGCGTCCCCTTTCAAAAACCTGTGCAGCGCACACGCGAGTATGTTGAAATTATCCGCATGATTTTACGTGGGCAACGCCTAGTCTATCACGGCGAGATCTTCAACCTCGAACGTGGTTTCAAGTTGCGTTTTACACCTCTGCGGCCAGACCTGCCTATTTATATTGCGGCCATGGGACCGAAGAATGTCTTGCAATCCGGCGAGATCGCCGATGGTGTGATGCCTATCTACTGGCCCGGCAATAAATGGGGTGAACTGCGCGAACAGTTGGACGAAGGTTCACGCCAGGCTGGACGTCCACCACATAGCGTAGCCATTGCCCCATCTTTAACGTGCATCCTGCTCAGCGAACAGGCCGACGAGCAGGAAAAAGCGGCAGCGCGTCTAGCGGCAGCCACTCCACTCGCCTTCTATATTGGCAGGATGGGAGTCTATTATGCACAGATGCTCACTCGTCATGGCTATGGCGAGGATGTCGAAACAGTACAGGAAGCCTGGAAACACCGCGACAAAAACCCTGCCGAGGCCGTCCCCCAAGAACTCATCGACGCAACGGCTATCATCGGCACACCTCAAGAGGTTGTAGCGAAACTCGATCAGTGGGCCGAATCGGGCCTGGACGAGCCGCTACTGGGCATGCCCAGCGGCTCTATTGACGAAGTGGGAGCCAAACTCTCCGCACTGAGAGACGCATTGAGAGCATAACGCTCGGCGAAGGCATCGGCATGTTTCAGCCGCTTGCCGATAGAGGGATGGTCGTGGAAGAGGATTTCAACCAGCGGCGATGGCTCGACGTCAGCAAGATTCTGGTTGGCGAGACGAGTCATCGCACTTTTGAATACTCCCACCATCTTCGTCGTTTGCAACGCGTACTCATCGGCCTGATACTCGATAGCCCGACTTAACCCATTCCCAATGGGCATGACAATCAAGCCGAACAGGCCAGTGAGTACCAGCACAAAGGGAATAGTGGCAACATCAGTCAAACTGAGATAGTAGTGTTGTACATCCACCGTCCAGTGCAGAGCTAGATTGACCAGATAGAGGCCACCGAGCGTCAGCACCGACTGGCTGACAATCATTTTCCAGATATCGTGATGCACATGATGCCCCAACTCATGAGCCAGCACCACTTCAATCTCATCCGGTGTGTAGCGATCCAGCATGGTATCACCCAACACAATACGCCGCGTGTTACCCAGCCCCATCAGAGCCGCATTGGCTGCCGTCGTCTTGCTACTCATGTGCATGGTAAAGACTCCCCGCACGCGGGTGTGAGCCCGATTCGCCAGGGCCAGGAGTCGCTGCGTCAACTCGCCTTCCGGCAGTGGCGTAAATTTGTAAAACAGAGGCAGAATGAGTATCGGTGCCAGATTCGCCATTACTACCGTGAAGAACAACAGAATCAGCGCAACTTCCAGCCACCACGTCTGCGGCTGCGTTGCCAGCAAGAGATAGATCAGTTCGACAACGATGGTTTCCAGAATTAAGCCCAGAACGAGGCCCTTCAAGAAATCAGCTAGCCAACTGCGCAGGGTCATGGTGGAAAGCTCATAGCGATGAGGCAGCGTGAAGCCGCCGTAGTAGACAAGGGGAGATGTGATGATTTGGTAGCCTAGCATTAATATCAGGAAGTAGGCCGCAACCTGCAAGGGATACCAACCGGCCACCGGTTGCCACGAGAGAGGCTGTAGCCAGTCACGCAAGCCAATATACAGTTCACTCCAAAAGATAAAAATGATACCAATGACGGCTATACCCATATTAATAAAGCTCAATTGCCGCCGTAAACGCGCATATTCGCGTGCCTTTTCTTGCCGGCCGCTGTCGATTTCCACCTGTTGCTGTGTAGTGTCAGTTTCCATATCTGCACTTTCCTGATAGTATTGTTCTTACCATTCTATTTCATTATAACACCCATGGGATCATCTTGATTTAGTATGAAATATTAAAGATGCCCATGAGGCTCTTGAAGGGCCTCGTGAGCATCTTCCCAATTTCTCAAGCAAGATCACGCTTTCTTAAACGTGCAACTCACCTTACCAAACTCAATCTTATCGCCCTCGTTCAGCGGCATGGCCTTATCCGGTTCGAGGCGTTTGCCGTTGAGGCGAGTAGCATTGGTGCTATTCAGATCGGTCACGGTATAGGTGCTGCCAATGTGTTCGAGGGCAGCATGAATGCGCGAGACGGTATCTGACCCTTGCACATCGCTCAGGTCCACCTCTGGTTGCAGGCCACCGATATCGTGATCGGCGCGTCCGACCACGGCCCGTTCGCCGGAAAGTTTCATCTGCTTGCCATCACTAAGGGTGAGATAGCCCCAGATAGCCTTGGGATCAAAGGCCGGTCGTGCCGTCGTTTTGGGCTTAATCGGCTGCGGAGCCACAGGCGGCAGGTTGGCAGGTGGTGTATAGTAGGGCACATCGGCCTGTTGTGACTGCGCAGGTTTTGGCGTGGCAGGCTTTGGTTTGACGGGCGGCGTCTGCGCCGGAGGCTGGGAAAGTGTTGCGTGCAGGTCGGGCGGCGGCGTATAGTACACCTCTGGCTCCCGTTGAGGCTGCGGCGGTGCAGCTTGCGGCTGCCGGGAGGCCGCCGGTGTATAGGTGATCGTCGTTGGCGACTGTACGGGCGGTTCCTGCGGCGTAGGCGGCACATATGGCTCTGGTGGGGTAGGTGGTGTATATACCGGTGTCTGCTGTACAGGCGGCGGATTATACACTACCTTTGGCTGTATAGGTGCCTGAGGCGGTGTATAGGTCGGCGTCTGCTGCACAGGTGGTACCGGAGGGGGTGTATAGGCCGGTGCCTGCTGCACAGGTGGAGGTGGCTGTACAGTTGGCGTGGTGTACGTTCCGCTTGATGATTGGAAAAGAGAGGCACCACACTTGGGGCAAAACGAAGCGTTATCTTTGATCTCAGTTTTACAATTGGGGCAAAGCGTCACTAAGGGCTTGCCACAGCCCGTGCAAAAGGTATCCCCTGGCTCGTAGGGTGTGTTACAGTTTGGGCAACGCAATTTCTTTGAGCTAGGAGCTGGTGCTGGCACAGCATCAATCACAGGCTGTGGTGGTACATATTGTGGCTGCGGCGGTGGTAGATAGGCCGGTGCTGCATATTGCGGAGGTGGCACATAGAGTTGTTGCATCTGCGGCATGATCTGCACAGGGATAGGCCCTACCTGTATCCCTGGACGTTGCTGTCGTACCAGACCATCCACAACATTCAACACTTGGTTCGCCAAGCTAGCCTGCCGTATCGCACCTGCTCCTGCTGTAAGCATCAAAGGCCACAACACGGGTGCAGCAATGATACCAACGGCACCAACAGCGGCCTTCTCTATCCACTTTTGCTGACCAATCGTGGCAATGACACCACCACTGGAGCGTTGGATGATCACACTCAATGCTGCCTGCATCCCGATCAGGGCTTCAAAGTCACTACCCTTTTTCAGCTGTACCATCATCTGGTCGCGGTTGCCAATCTGCTGCACTTGGTAGCCTTGCGACCGGTAGAAGTTTTCGAGATTGTTGGCAAGCTGTTCAATATCTATCTCATCTGAATTATAAAATCGCGCATCCATCCGAATCTCTCTTTTCTCTTTGCTAATAAGACCATACTCGATAAGAAGTATTATTGCATGTTATCCCATTAATATCAACTTGCAGATTGGCTGTGTTTGGCACGACTCCAGAGGGTGCGATCAATCGGGCCGCTACAAATTGCTCCCTGATGTTGGGGAAAATTCGGTTCTCACACCGGGTTGTTGTTGATGAACCAGTCCATCTAGTATAGTCATTACTTGATTGGCAAGTCCAGCCTGACGAAAGGCTCCGATGCCAGCAGTGACCAACAACGGCCAGAGGGCTGGAATAGCAAAGCCGACGACGCCTGCCGCTGCTTTATCCACCCATTTCTGTTGACCAACCGCCACCATCACACCGCCGGTGCTGCGCTGCATCGTGACTGTCAGAGCCGCCTGCATTCCAAGCATCGCCTCTAAATCGCCCCCCTTCTTGAATTGTACCATCATCTGGCTTTCGTCGCCAATATGCTGTACCTGATAACCCTGGCCACGAAAGAAGTTCTCTAACTCAGTGGCAAGCTTCTCAAGCTGTAAGTTCGCGCTGTGGTAAAAACGAGCATCCATATGTGCTTCTCCTTACAAAATGTCGCATTGATTTGTTCAGGATAGTAGAGGAAAATATACGCCAGAATGCCCTCTGGCAAAAGTGTCATTTGTCCTATTCCTTAGCTTCAAGGTTTATTCCTGATTAACTCAGCGTGCTTTTCGTCAAAATATACGAGTGGAGATGGATAAGGTTGGAGGAAAGAGAAGAACTATAGGATGAGAGGAGACAGGATACTCCATATACACCCCTGTACAGATTGCGGTGACTCCGCTATACTTTATTTGAGCCGCTATGACGAATACACGCGGAAAGCCCATCGTCTTAGCGATGATGCCCTTGAAGCCGCTACTCAACAACTTAAGGAGCTACGTACCAGAGTCATGACTATCCTGGTGGACAGATTTCAACTCGTATGGGGACTGACAACGGAGGAAGTGCTAGCCATCGAGGATATACTCGTCAAATTAGAGCAGGATGCCCGCATATTTGTTAGTTCCAAAGAAGTGATTCAAAAGATACTTGCCATTGTCAATATGGCACGCCAACGCAAGTATCCACCCAGGTCTAAAGCAGCGTATCCTATGATAAATCTTGATGAGTTCCCTGCCATCAGCGAACCTCTAAAATCCTACATTGATAAAGGATTTAGCTGGCATGAACGCCAGGCTCTCTTACGCCATGACTATCGGCAAGATTTACGAGTTTACGACGACTATATTACCTGGAAATCTCTTGTGCAGGAAACCATGCTTGGCACATTAGATGAAGATCAGCATCGGCAGGCCACTATCAGTAGCAACGTCTATATTCCAGGCAAGTATCCTACTACGCTTGTATTGAGGCATAACAAATTGTGGTTCGAGGTGCCAGAGGATGAGGTAAGGCGTTATCTGCTTGGCTACCTCAAACGCCCACAATGGCAGGGAAAAACATGGGATGAAATTAAAAATAGTGTGCTCATTCCCGAAGATGCTACCGCCTTCAAGACTTTCTTCGCTGCAGAAGAGCGGCAGATACAATACATCGGCCAGATGCTGGATGGCATCAAGCGTATTGATAGGGAGATTGATGAACGAGTGCTCGATCTCTATGGCATTATAAATACGGCAGACAGACAACGTGTTCTGGGTAGTGCGCCTGTAGAAGAGGATGAGGAGGAAGCAAACAATGATGAGCAAGCATAGCATAGACCTTCACTCCCGCTGCCACTGATTCTTCCGGTAAATCTCCAATGTCTGCATATCCCCAGGCACATAACTAACCATCGAGTAGTTAGCAATACCGGTGAATACCGTGGTGGCCGTACGCAGCGTCAATCTACCTAGTTCGCTGTGCTGCACCTGGAAAACGAACGATGGCTCCGGTCGAGCTTCAGCATAGGTTGCCGCCGCTATACGACGAAATTCTGGCAAGGTGCGTAAATACTTCCATAATTCTTTGTACTCAGACAGGTGCGTCAGGGTACGTGTGTTGTACTGAAAATCGCTCACTAAGCGGCGTGCCAGGTTCTCCCAGCCATGAAAATGCCAGCGACGTTGTGACTCAAATATTAAGACCAGCAAGTGCTGTTCTTCATTGCGCTCTATCTCCTCCTGGACCTCAAACAATTGGATCGCAGCCTTGTTCCAGGAATGGAGGAACCATAGTCGATCTAGCGAATGGGCGGGATAGGAAGTATTGCGAACCAACAAACGCGCCATATCGCCGAAATCAAGGGGAGTACTCTCGTTCTGCTCATTATCTAGATAATGGCCCGTCAACTGCGTATATGCCTCGGCAAACTGGCGTACATCTTCGCCATGCAGTTGTAAAGCCCGCACAATATTCCCGGCCACACGTGGCGAGGGATGGCCGCGCATTCCCTTTTCCAGGTGATAAACATAGGTACGCGAGAGGCGCGTCGCCTGCGCCAATTGCCCCTGCGACATACCTCTTTGCTGCCGGTATTGTGTGATAAGCTGTGCAAATTGTGATGCCATTGTATACCTAATAACAACTCCTCAATACTGGACTGCTCGCCGCCCGCGGCTCGCACAATAGCAAAAAGCATTTCTCGTTAGCTACTCCCACATTATGCATCAAAATTTGTTAGCTGGCAACGTATCTTTCTCTTGGGTTCCGTTTTATAATACAAGCAATGGGGACTTTATTATTGTCATCGCTCTGAGAGGAACTATATGTCAGACCCATATACAATTCATAATCCACAAGCAGAACATCTTTCTTCCGCCTCAACCGAAAGAGAAAAGACATCTAACGATAGTATCGCTACCACAGCAACACATCCCTGGTTACGTTTTTATGAACAGGGCGTCCCTGCACAACTTGATATTCCCGACCAGCCCCTGACATGGCTGCTCGACTCGGCAGTGAGCCACTATCCTGGACAAACCGCCATCATCTATTATGGCTCAAAACTTAGTTATGCTCAGCTCTCGTCACTGGCCAATCGCTTCGCCACTGGACTACAAAAATTAGGTATTCAGAAAGGCGACCGTGTAGCCGTGGCCTTGCCCAACATTCCACAGTTCCCCATTGCCTTCTATGGAGCATTAAGAGCCGGTGCCGTAGTTGTGCCCACTAATCCTCTATACACCGAGCGCGAGATGCAGCATCAACTGGCCGATTCAGGTGCACGCATGCTCATCATGCTGGATGATTTCTATCCTACTGTACGCGCAGTTCGTGCCAAGACTGCTCTCGAACACGTTATTCTTACCAGCCCAGCCGATTACCTGCCGTCCGTCCTACACACCCTCTATCCTTTAAGCCAGCGCAACGCTAAACATCCAGAGCCGCGCCTGACCGATAAAGAGCGGCGTGAAGATAAAACATTGCACAGCATGAGTGAGATTCTCCATGTTCATGCCACCAAAGGTATTGAAGTCTTCAATCTGCCTGTACAGGCCACCAGCGACGATCTGGCCGTGCTGCAATACACCGGCGGTACCACCGGCCTCTCCAAAGGGGCCATGCTCACACATCGTAATCTGCTTGCCAATGCTATGCAGACGCGCTACTGGGCCCCTCATGTCCAGAATAGTAAGGAGACAACCCTGTGTGTGGCTCCCTTCTTTCATTCGTATGGCTTGACAGTGGGTATGAACCTCTCCATTCTAGCGGCAGCTACCATGGTACTTCTGCCTCGCTTCAAAGCTGATGATGTTGTCAAAACGATCAGCCAGTACCGTCCAAGCATGCTCCCCGGCATTCCCACCATGTATATCGCCATTATGCGCGAGGTGGGCAAACACACGGAAAAGCTGAGTTCTATCAAGTACTGCATCAGTGGAGCCGCCCCCTTACCGGCCCAGGTGCAGTCGGATTTTGAGAAGATCACCCATGGCAAACTCGTCGAGGGCTATGGACTGAGCGAGGCATCTCCAGTCACCCACTGCAACCCTCTGAACGAAAATTGCCGCAACGGTAGTATTGGCCTACCTTTGCCCAACATCGAGGCCACTATTCTCAACCCTCAGACAGGCGAACCCATGCCTGTTGGCGAAGTTGGAGAGATCGCTGTCAAAGGGCCAAATATCATGCAAGGCTACTGGAACCGCGAGAAAGAAACGGCAGCTATCTTTCACAACGGCTGGATGCGCACCGGCGATCTCGGCAAAATGGACGCCGATGGCTACTTCTATGTTGTCGAACGCGCCAAAGATCTGATTCTGGCCAGCGGTTTTAACGTCTATCCCCGTGAGGTAGAAGAGGTTCTCTTCCAGCACCCATCCATCGCCGAGGCAGCCGTAGTCGGCGTCCCCGACGCATACCGGGGCGAAACTGTAGCTGCTTTCATCGTCCTCAAACCCGGCATACCCGCCTCAGAGGAAACTCGCCAGGATATCATTGCCTACTGCAAACAGAATCTAACCGCCTATAAAGTACCCAAAATCGTAGAATTCCGTGACCATTTGCCCAAGTCTCTCATCGGCAAAGTCTTGCGTAGAGAATTAAAAGGTAGTAGCCAATAAATGTAGGAGCGACCCTCGTGGTCGCCCACCATCCAAACCAATAAATCTAGGGCCGACCCTCGTGGTCGCCCTCCACCCATCAACCGAAGGAGAACCCATGTCAACCACCATGCAACCGACCGAAACAGGCACAGCCTTCTTAACCACGCCGGTCAGCGAAAGTGCTAACAAGATATTTACCCTGGAACAGCGCGACGAAGAGCAACGCTGGATTGAAGAATCGACCGCCACCTTCATTAAGCGCGAAGTCTTGCCCAAAGTAGACGCCATTGATCACCAGGAGCCAGGCGTCATGCCCAGCCTTGTCAAGCAAGCCGGTGAGCAGGGTCTGCTGATGGTCGACGTGCCAGAAGAATATGGCGGTGCGGAACTAGGACTACTCACCAGTTCTCTGGTTGGCTCTCAGTTGCGTGAAGCCTCATTCAGTGTGGCCTTCGGAGCGCATACTACCATCGGTACGCTGCCCATCGTCTTCTATGGCAATGAAGAGCAGAAGCGCAAATATCTGCCTAAACTGGCCACAGGCGAATGGATCGCCGCCTATGCTCTGACCGAGCCTGGTGTTGGCTCCGATGCCATGGGGCTGACCACACGTGCCGAACTTTCTCCCGATGGCAAATACTACATCCTCAACGGCACCAAGCAATGGATCTCCAACGCCGGTTTTGCCGATCTGATGATCGCCTTTGCCCGTATCGGCAATGAGAAACCCTCAGCCTTCATCGTCGAAACCAGCTGGCCAGGCATCTCCACAGGTGCTGAAGAGCGCAAGATGGGCATTAAAGGCTCCTCGACCCGCCAGGTCTACTTTGAAGATGCCAAAGTGCCGGTCGAGAACTTGCTGGGCGAGATTCACAAAGGCTACAAAATCGCCTTCAATATCCTCAATATTGGGCGTCTGAAACTCGGCGCCGGTACTGTCGGTGGCGCACGCTCGGCCCTTGGATTGGCAGCAACGTATACTACCGAGCGCAAAGCCTTCGGGCAGTTCATATCTTCGTTTGGCATGATCAAGAAAAAGCTGGCACGCATGGCCGCCGAGACCTACGCTGCTGAAAGCGAGGTCTTCCGCACCGCCGCTAACATTGAGCAAGCGCGGCGCAGTGCCAGCGATACCGAGGAAGCCTTCAAAGCAATCGAAGAGTATGCCGTTGAAGCCTCTATCGCTAAAGTGCATGGTAGCGAAGTGCTGGCCTACGTGGTTGACGAGGGTGTACAAATCTTTGGCGGCTATGGCTTCATGCAAGAGTATCCCATCGAAAAAGCCTACCGCGATGCCCGTATCCAGCGCATCTTTGAAGGCACGAATGAGATCAACCGCCTGGTGGCCTCCGGTACGCTCTTTCGCCGTATTATGACTGGCAAGGTCAACTTGATGGCGACCTATCCGGCCATTAGCATGCGTGTCGAAGCCGGTCAGCCACTCAATAATGCTGGTGAGTCCATCCCCACCGAACTTCGCCCTGCTGTCAATGCCCTCGAACGTGCGAAAGACGTCACCATCTACACAGCCATGAAGATCGCCATGAAGTACATGCAGGCCCTTGAACAGGAGGAAGAGTTCATCGAGTATCTGGCCAACCTTCTGATCGACATCTATGCTGTCGATAGTGCCCTTGCCCGTGCCACCCAGTCCGTTCAGCGCGGTGACGAGAATAGCAGCACGCATGTGGAGCTGGCCCAACTGGCAACCTGGTTGGCCTTCTCCCGCATGCGTCTCAACCTCGATCAAATGATCATGACCAACACCAACGAGGACGAAGTCGGAATCGAGCTCCAGCGCGTGCGTACCTACATTGGCGATTATACACTCAACGGCGTGGCTCTCCAACGCGAACTGGCCAACATTGTCGTTGAAAAGAAGGGATATCCTCTAGAAACAGCACGAGGCGTATGAGCTAGCAGTACATACGCCTCGTGCTGTTTCTAACAGAGAGAGGTAATGCCATGAGCCTGAGTTTTTGTCCTGCGGCGACAGTCGCAGCTCCTATCGAGGAAGTATGGGCAATCCTCTCCCAACCGTCGCGCTATGACGAATGGTGGGATGCGCAGACCGAACGCATCGTGCCAGAGGGACCGGCTACTGCCGGACAGGTGATCTATGCGAAAAGTAGAGCCTTAGGCCGAGACTGGCATGTCACTCTGACAATTCAGCAGATTTATCCAGATAAGTACCAGATCGAGCTATTGGTAACGCTCCCTCTGGGCTTGCTAAACCATGAAACTATGTCTTGCACGCCTATCGACGCCATGTCCTGTCGCGTGCAATATGGCTGAGATATCAACTTCCCGCCTGGATGGCGAGGCTGGCTACTCGAAAAGTTCGGCGCGAAGGCGATGGAGGCCAACATCAACGATTCGTTACAACGACTCAAGCGTAGAGCAGAGGAGTCATACAAAAAGGAGTTATAGCACATGGCAGAAGCAGTAATCGTGAGTGCAGTACGCACTCCTATTGGACGGGCCAACAAGGGCGCACTCAAAGATGTACGCGCCGATGATCTGGCCGCTCTTGCCGTCAAAGCCGCAGTTGAGCGCGTCCCCCAACTTGACCGTTCCCTTATAGAAGATGTTATTTTAGGTTGTGCCTTCCCCGAAGGCGAGCAGGGCATGAATCTGGCACGGCTGGTAGGGGCATTGGCCGGTCTGCCGGAGACAGCTGCGGGGGTCACCGTCAATCGCTTCTGTGCCTCCAGCTTGCAGGCGGTCAACATGGCTGCGCAGAATATCATGCTTGATCTGGGCGATGCTTTTGTAGCAGGAGGTGTTGAGAGTATGTCGCGGGTACCCATGGGAGGCTTCAATCCCAGCTTTAACCCCCGCCTCGTCAAACCTCAGAAGGGTGAGGAGAACGTTTCACCTGCCTCTCCCGGCGTGATGGAGTATGCCTATTCCAGCTACATTCCTATGGGCATGACGGCAGAGAACCTGGCCCGCCAATATTCCATCAGCCGCGAAGCCCAGGATGCCTTTGCCCTGCGCAGCCATCAGCGTGCTATTGCTGCTACCGACAATGGCACCTTCAAGCGCGAGATTGTTCCCGTACCGCTTCCCGACGGCAAAACTATGACGATCGATGAAGGCCCACGCCGCGATACCTCGCTCGAAAAGCTCGGCAGCCTCGAACCGGCTTTCATCAAAGATGGCACTGTTACCGCGGGTAATTCCAGCCCCTTAAACGATGGAGCCGCCGCCGTGGTACTCATGTCTGCCGCCAAAGCTCGTGAGCTAGGCATCACTCCCCTTGCCAAGATTCACACCATGGCCGTAGCAGGTGTGCGCCCCGACGTGATGGGCATTGGTCCTGTACCAGCCATGAAAAAGGCCTTGCAGCGAGCAGGGATGCAGTTGAGCGATATCGACATTATTGAACTCAACGAAGCCTTTGCCGCCCAGAACCTCGCCGTCATTCAAGCGATGGGTATTGACGAAGAGAAGCTTAATCCTCATGGCGGGGCAATCGCCCTCGGTCATCCGCTTGGCTGTAGCGGTGCGCGTCTCATCGCCACCTTGATCAACGATTTGCAAACTGCCAACAAAACAATGGGCCTCGCTACCCTTTGTGTCGGTGGCGGTCAGGGCGTTGCCACGATTATTGAGAGGATGTCATAAGATGCCATATCACATTCGTAAGGCGGCAGTTCTAGGTGCTGGTGTAATGGGTGCAGCCATCGCAGCCCATCTTGCCAATGTCGGCATTCCTAGCCTGCTGCTCGATATCGTGCCGCCCGACGCAGGCAAAGACCGCGACAAAGTGGCGCGTACTGGCTTAGAAAAAGCCCTTAAAGCCCGTCCGGCTGCCTTCTATAGCAAACGCGGAGCCAGCCTGATTACCGTGGGCAACATCGAGGACGACCTGGAAGAGTTGGCCGATGTCGATTGGATTATCGAAGCCGTGGTAGAGCGTCTGGATATCAAGCGCAACATCTACACAAAGATAGAGCAAGTATTGACCCCTGGCACCATTATCAGTTCCAATACGTCCGGCCTTCCCGCGCATATGCTTACCGAAGGACGCAGCGAGGATTTCCGCCGCCATTTCCTCATCACCCACTTCTTCAATCCCGTGCGTTACATGCGCCTGCTGGAACTCGTCCCCGACGTAGACACCGATCCCGCCTTGATACCGTTTATGCAGCAATTTGCTACCGAGGTGCTGGGTAAAGGCGTCGTGCTGTGTAAGGACACGCCCAACTTCATCGCCAACCGTATCGGCACCTATGGTTTTATGTCAACTATCCACTATGCTCTCACTGAAGGGTATACCGTCAGCGAGGTGGATACCATTCTGGGTACACCGATGGGACATCCCAAATCAGCAATCTTCCGCACCGCCGACCTCTCCGGCCTGGACACGCTGGCCCACGTGGCTGACAATCTCTATGAGAACGCGACGAATGATCCGCAGCGCGAAACCTTCCGTCTGCCGGAAACAATACGCGAGATGATCCGGCGCGGCTACCTCGGCGAGAAGAGCGGTTCAGGCTTCTACAAGCGAGTTAAGAGTCCCGATGGCGAATCAATCATCCTGGAACTGAATCTCAACACATTGGAATACGAGCCACAACAGAAGGTTCGTTATCCGTCCATCGGTGAAGCTCGCAACATTAGTGATCCCGCGAAGCGTATGCTGGCCATTCTCGACGCCGATGATCGCGCCGGACAGCTGGCCCGGCAGACTACCGCTGACGCGCTTATCTATGCCGCTCTAATGGCACCAGAGATCGCCGATAGCATTGTAGCCGTGGATGAAGCGATGCGCTGGGGCTTCAACTTCGAGATGGGCAGTTTTGAGGCATGGGATGCGCTGCTGCAACATCCTGATATTCTGCACAAAGTGCTGCAAGATCGGCCATTGCCGGAGCTTGTACAGCGCGTACAGAAAGAGGGGCAGGGAACCTTCTACATTGGCGAAGCCCGACAATACTTCGACTTTCATACTGGCACCTATACGCCCATACCAACGCCTGAAGGCGTTATCTCGCTGGCTGCGGTCAAATCGCATAAAAACAATATCGTGCATGACAACGGCTCAGCCGCCCTCGTCGATCTGGGTGATGGCGTCGGCTGCATCGAGTTCCACACCAAGATGAACGCCATCGACGATGGCATTATTGAGATGCTGCACTATGCTGTTGAGGAAGGTCAAAAGCAATTTAAAGCTCTGGTCATTGGCAACGAAGCCGCCGATTTCTCGGCGGGTGCCAACATTCTCCTGATGTTGATGGGTGCGCGTCAGGGAGAATGGAAGCTGTTGGAAGGGGCTGTCAATGCTTTCCAACAAGCCAATCAGATGCTCAAATACAGTTCCATCCCCATTGTCACCGCTCCTGCTGGCCGTGCTTTAGGTGGCGGCTGTGAAATAGTGATGCATAGTAGTCACGCTCGTGTCCATGCTGAGACATACATCGGGTTAGTCGAGGTTGCTGCTGGTCTTATCCCTGCTGGTGGGGGCTGTAAAGAATTCCTCTTACGCCATGGAGCCAGCCTGGCAAGTCAGCAGGCGCATAAAACCGGTGGCCCCTTCACGCCATCGCGCAAAGCTTTCGAGATTATCTCCTTCGCCACTGTCTCCACCAGTGCCGTCGAGGGCCAGGAGCTACGCTTCTTGCGGAAGACAGATGTGATCACCGTTAACCGCGACCTGCTGTTGCGTGATGCCAAAGCTGATGCCTTACGACTGGCTGAGGCGCAGGCCGTCGGCGAGTGGCAACCAGCTCAACCAACGCTGATGCTACTACCAGGGCCAGGAGCACGGCTTGTACTCGAACAGCAGATTGAGAACCTGCTGTTCACTGCTAAAATCAGCGAACACGATGCGGTAATTGGTCGCCATCTTGCCCGTATTCTCACAGGTGGTGATTGCTCACCAGTCACACCAGTAACCGAGCAACAGGTGCTTGACCTGGAACGCGAAGCCTTCCTCAGCCTCTGTGGCATGGAAAAGACCCAGGAACGTATGCAGACCATTTTGATGACAGGCAAACCTTTACGCAATTAATAGTCTTAGCACATGGTCAGTACTGTCGCCGACAGCACTGACCATGTGCTAAGACTATCGCCTCTAAAGAAAGGATCAGCATCTCGTATGAGCATCGACATCGCAAAGACATCGCTACGTGAACTTGGCGAAATGGATGGGGACCGGATCATCATCGGCGAAATCGATGACAAACTTGCCAGCCTGCCCAGCTTCGGCATGAACTCTCTGCGCAAGAAGCTCAAAGTTATCGGCGTGAAGCACAATTTTTAACATAGTACGAAACATTGTCACAACAATATTCTTCGAAAGAGATCAAGGGGTTGGCAGATAGAGAACTTACCTGCTAACCCCTTGACCTTTTCTCACAAACCCAAAAGTACCAGCATTTTTTCATAACAGATAAAGTTTGGTCTATAAAAGCAAAAAACAGGCAATCCTCTACTCTCCCATCTCGACAGGCTGCTTCAACAAAACATTTTCCTCAAACAAATGGGAGCAGAAGTACATAAAATATAAATATTTTGTGAAAATGCAAAATATAGCCTAAAAAGGGTAGTTTTCCTCTAGACAAGAGCTTATGTTATCGTGCATACTATTCATGTGCGCTTTTTCAGATGCTCTAACAAGTAATGTACATTGTAAGCACATCTTGTCTTGCCTGTTACACTGAAGCAGGCAGAACTGTTAATACACTTGTATAGCTCAGCGTCACAAGGAGAGGGGATTTATGCTTGGAGCTCACGAACAGCGAAGCGAGGTAGCACGACTGCTCGAGCAAATTACTGCTGAATACGAATCTGCTCAACGAGGACTCACCGGCCTAGCCTACGGCACCTCACAGCATGATTTTATTACCAGACGTATGGAGCATATGGGCCAGTTGCACGGCGAACTACAATCATTGGTTGGAGATATCGCTATTGCCATGATCGCCGAACAATTAAATAATATTGGCTAATTGTCCAACATTATTTTCAGTACTCTCGACGGCCTGTATCAGGCCATTTTTCACGTTCACAAGCAGCATGCATAGTATGACGAAGCAACTAAGCACAAAACAAAGCGGATAGGAGCAAGTCCTACCTCCATGATGGCGAAGCGACCCCCCGCGTACGTTCATCATAGAGTAGAGCCTGCCTCTATCCGCAATACTTCCCCCTCCTTTTGACCGAGCTAGTGAACAGTTTCTAGCTTTCGATGGATATGCATATCCACAATCCGCCCCGCATTTCGTCTATTCCAGACGCCCGATACCACAAACTCCCTCTCCTCGCTCATAAAATTCTCTGCATCCAGCACGTTGTCTGCTTCATCTAGGAAGCAACGCAGCCACTCCTGCATATCCTCTCCAGCGAGTAAAGGAGCACCTTCACACACGAACCACTCCGCGATACCTTGCAAATAGTAGCGGAAATCGCTAGGCAAAGGATGTCGACGTACAATCTGATAACTCCTCTCCTCTATCTCTTCATAGCCAGCGGCCCGTAGATACCCGGTCAGTTTGGAGCCCACCCAACTATCCTCAAAAATACACGAGTTTGTAGACAGGTATCAATATTATGGAAACGCATCGTCCCAAAGTCGATATCTTTGATTACCAGACGCCCACCCGGTCGCAAATAATGTCCCATAGCCTCAAATGTTGCCACTGAATTCGGCAGGTATTGGCTGACATTCGCACTAAAGATTACATCTGCCGTACCAGGAGCAAGAGGAAGATTTTCCAACGAGGCACGCCTGTACTCTATTTGTTTGCGATACCACTTCCCATAACTACGACGCTGAGCTGTTACCAGTGCCTCTAATGAAATATCCACCCCGATGATACGCCCACGTGGACCGATCGCTTGCGCCAGCAGCGGCGTCCATAAACCGGGACCACATCCCGCATCAACTACTAAACTATTGGCTTTTAGATCTAGATCGTGAATCATCTTTTCCCGCTCCAAAGCCTTACTTCGATGATGCGTCTCTAACCATTCAATTGCGTTTAACGGCAAGCCACACTCGTTAGTATGTACAAGCTTATCTACTGCCATAACACTGCTCCCAACTGTGATGATATACACAGCAAAAAATATTTGTAATGACAAACTGAGTATAACATGTGTAAATATGGGAAAGCAATAGATATATTACATTGTAGTACTTTCGTATGTACATTGTAAAAAATACGTATTGATAAGATCTTCTTTCGTTCATCATAAAATATGAGAGACAGGAAGTTCCTGAGGGCGACCACGAGGGTCGCCCCTACATTTCAAGTCGAACAGGCAAAACATGTAGGGGCGACCCTCGTGGTCGCCCTGCCAGCCGATTGCATCCCTCACGTGCAAAAATCGCACGCGCACCCGAGTAAAAGCCAGGGGGTAAAAAAAAGAACCAAACTCTGCTATACTGGCAAAAAACAAAACTATCCAGAAAACAGAGGAAGACTCATATACATCTCAGAGCAGTCGGCTCTCCGGCTCCCCAAAACTCTTACAAATGTACGTCTTCTATGATATACTTAAATATATCGTTGTACTAAAGTAAAAAATTATTGCATAATACGATCCTCTTCGACATTAGCAGTTAGGAAGGAACCGTAGATATGAGTCCAAAGGATGACTCAATTCAACAGCCTAAGCGTCGTGGACGCCCTCGGAAGAGACAGCCACCCGCACAAACACCCCCAGAAGCCATTACACCGCATGCAGCAGAACCCCTACCAGCATCTTTCTTTCAGCAATCAGCCGATGAACAACTTGCCTATACTATTGCCGAGGAGCATATCTCGGTCTTCAGTAGTCTCCTGCGCCATATCTTACGGCATGATCGTATGGAAATTGCACGAGTAGCCAAAGAATTGGATATCGCTGAAAACACTATTTATCGCTGGATGAACGGCAACTCAGAGCCTCGCCCAATGTACTTGAAAAGCCTTCTTGAGGCACTGCCCGAACATCGTAATAACCTTACAGACGCCATCAACCAAACCTTCCCTGGTGTCTTAGACTCTCTTGAGACCGGCATTTGTGAAGTACAAAAAGAACTTTATCGTCGCGTTTTGGAATTAGTTACAACTACTCCGGAACTGGATGCGCGTCGCTGGCAGATTCCTCAGACTATCTTTGAATATGCCCTCTTGCATCTCGATCCCGAACGTCGTGGACTCGCCATCACCTACGCTAAATTGATGCCTGCCCGTGCTGACGGTATTCATTCACTCTGTGAAGCAACCATGCGTGGCAACTATCCCTGGCCCTTTGCACTCGAAGATCACGCCTATCTGGGCAGCACCACCCTAGCTGGAGCCGCTGCTATGCTTGAACGTTTGCAAACATGGGATAATCTCAGCGAAACTGAGCGCCTCCAATTTGAAGTCGATGAGTTCGAGCGTAGTGCCTGTGCCTACCCTGTCTTGCGCGGTGGACGCATCGCTGGTGTCCTGATCGTCTCCAGCACCCAACCTGACTTTTTCAGGAATCCTATCGCTTGTCAGGCTGTCATCGAATATGCCCAATTGCTCTCCCTGGCCTTCCACGAAGAAGAGTTCTACCCCTTTTCCGCATTAAGCCTGCGACCCATGCCCAACTTGAAATGGCAGCGTGCCGAAGTTGGCCGTTCCTACGTCAACCGCATCATCAACTATGCCCGTAAAATGGGCATCTCACGGCAAAAAGCTGAAGTGCGCGTTCGTTCAGATATGGAACTGGAGTTTGAGGAGTTCGAGCGTCTCCAGCACGAGCAGCACAACGCTTCATCCTCCCCGACCGAACAACATAATGTGCAGTAACGACAAGAATAAACGTCCTCATCAGAGACAAGCAGGCTACTTCTTCCTGATGCGGACATCTTCTTTCCTTGCGTTTCCCTCCACAAACCGCTATACTTTTCTCTGAATAGCACATACCATTTCCTAACTATAAAGGAGCCTTATCGTATGCAGTCCTCCAACCCAGACCAGCAACCACGGGATGAAGAGAAAGAATACAGTAGAGATGATACAGAGAAAAGTAGACAGCTAACGCAACAGGAAGCTCACCCGCTCTACGAATTTCCCGCTAGTGGGCCACTCCCTTCTGCTGGAGAGGTTCAAGCTACAGCAGACACAGTAGCTCCACCGCCAACGGAACCAGCAGCAGCAACTCAAGGGGCAATCAATCCTGGCTTTGTCGGGTGGCAGGCAGGCAACCCCTCCTGCTTATAATTTCACGCCAATCACTCATCCTCGCCTGCGTTCAGGTAATCTATCCAATGTGCCACCACCCACATTTCAGCCAGACCAGCCAGCACAAAAAAAATCATATAAATGGGTGTGGATCGCCGTGAGCATCATCAGTATCTGCGTCCTGACTGGGTGTAGCTTAGGTGTATGGGGCATCTATACCATCATCAACGCCAGCTATCAGCAGATCTCAGGCTCTATCGACGTGGTCAACGACTACTATAGCAATCTCCAATCCAAAAACTATACGGCTGCATATAACGATCTGGCTCCCCATGGTCAAATCAGCGGTCTTACTCAGGCTCAATTTGTCAAAGAGGCCACGCAACTTGAGCAGCAGTACGGGCCGGTCATCTCTTTTGTGCCATCACAACCCAACCTCAGCACAGATCCCAATACCGGCACCAACTTCACACACCTGACCATCACCGTTGATGTTAAACGCACTCATGATAGTTACACCGCTCTTCTTACCCTTGATAAAATAGGCGGCAACTGGAAAATCACTGAATACGATCGCATCTAATAAGCTTTCATCCAATCGCAAAAAGGGGAACACGAGCTATCTGCTACGCTTGCCCGCGTTCCCTTCTTGCCGAAACCATGCCAATGTCTGCTTCCACGCTGCCCCCCCTGACAGCGTGGGATAGACTCGTCGTATGAGCGGTACAGCCTGCAGTTGCACCGCTCATCAGACCTCCGCCTCTGGATACCCCTGGCTGGAAGCACTGGGGAGGAAAGAGGCGTTGCTTGTTTGGGGCAGGGATGGGCCTGCCTGGACAATAAGCCCCTTGCAGGGATGAAATTAATAAAAACGATATTATTCAGACTCTGCCTGTGCAGAGATCAACTGTTTTTATGATAGCAACAAAATGATGAAGTATGAGCGCGAAAAGAGCTAATCTAATTGGCAGAAATATTCGCTGGCATCGTCGGTATACCTGTCATTGGTATCTCACGACCAACACAAGCACGCAAATCTTCACGATAGAACCTCCAGGTACTACCCACCTTGTGACCGGTCAGTTGACCAGACCACATCAAACGATAGAGCGTCGAGCGGCTGACCCGTAAATAACTCATGGCTTCTTTGAACGTTAAAAGGACCTCTTCGTGAATCATCTGTACAACCATTGTGTTCTCCCCTCAAAGCTAGAGATCGATGTCTACACTTGATACCGACGAGCAACATAATGCCTCGCTTGTATCCGACGATACAAATCATTGTCTCATCGCATATTATAGTAACCTATCTTGACCCATTTTTGTATTGAGGTTCAGTTGCGATCCGGTTAATTTTAACGGTTACAGGGTTACATGTTCATCACCGCATGTCTATGAGCCACCTTTAGCAGACTACAATCATTGCCCTACCATTTATTGGTCAGGAGCGCGTTTAATGCCGAGGGATCGCATGCCACCGGAAAAATTGTCAGACCAGTTAGTTCACGTAAATAGTGTACGTCCTTTCCATTCCCAGGATCGGCCATAGCAACTGTCAGCCACTGGTGATCACGCCCTACAGGAGCACAGCGCAACTCGCAGGCCACATGATACGGAACAAGCTGCTTTAAGCGTGTTGGCAATTGAGCTGGCAATTTCATATAGGGCACGTTCGGTACGACTTTCGCCAGTTTCACCGTCCCGCGGTTCTCATGCCTCACATGGGCATGCCGCGTTCCTTCCTCTCCTTCGCTTCCTGCCACTTTGACATCCCACAGATGATTTGTAATCGCGGGACGCAAGGTAAAGCGCCGAGTCGTCACACTCGCCTGATACAACAACTGCTCTAAGGAAGTTCCTGGTTCTGGATAAGAACTGATCCCCATCATCACATCCGTCTCGTGTTGCAATGGTGGAATAACCGTCTCTGCCTGCAAAAGGCTGACACTATTGTAGATGCGCTCTAAGATGTTCCGTATCCCTTGACGATCAACATCGGGAAAGATAATCGCTGCTCCTACACCTTCATGCACAAATATCTGATCGTTGTCACGAATCGCCCGACGCACATTGATCATGACTTGTTCAAGGAAGCTTGCCGGTGCATGATAGCGTTGGCGTTTATGCACGATAGCTCCCTTTGGTGCAACAGCAATGTGCTCTAACTGGGAAACATGTAAAAGGAAAAGACTGAGGGGAGTAGTACGTGGAAAGAGAGCCTCTAGATGTGTACGTATACACATATTGAATTCTCGTGGAGCCAGCGCCATCCTCTCGCCAACTTTCTCCTCGTCCTCATCATTTCTCAACAGCACCTCTGGTAGCGAAGAGAGTGGTAGACATTGGCA
>WNGQ01001422.1_pt1 | contig 24873 bp, 20 predicted proteins | sample 5407661 | NCBI WGS metagenome assembly WNGQ01 (sample SAMN13153382, study PRJNA577476) | soil metagenome | isolation source: 60 cm soil or saprolite under Garry oak tree replicate 2 | place: USA:California | collected 2016-06-15 | reverse complement strand
GACAAGGAATATTCCTTTTTCATGCCCTATGAAGCCCTGTGAATGTATTCACTCTCTATAGAGAGTAAAGAAGAGAGAGGTGCACGTATCATGCTCTCAGAAAAGAGCACGCCGCACAAGTCTCTCCTGCAAGCCATTGGAACATCCTTTTCCGACTCCATGGGCGATATCGTCTTCGGGATGGAGGATGGATTGATCGTATGAGTACCGATACAGCACAACTCCTTGCAGAGATACCGCTCTTCTCCACCATGGATGACGAAGAGCGCAGGCAGCTTCGTGCGATCATGAAGGAGCGAAGCTTTCAGCCTGGTCAAATCGTCATGACAGCCGGTGACCCAACGGCCACCTTCCATATCATTGAACAGGGGGAAATGGAGGTCTGGCTCACCGACATTGCCTTGCGATCAGCATAGGCAAACGCACTTCAAAGTTTGATGAAGTACTGGGTTGTATCCCAGAGAAAGTTCTGAAGGTGTTGCTATGATTTCATTATGGAAAGCTTCTCACGCGAAGGTAGTTCATCTATCTGCGCTCTTCCTCACACTGCTCTTCTCGCTCGTCTCACTGGTCAGTTGTAATCAAGCCGAGCCCCTGTATACCTCGATCAATCTAGGTATCCCGGCTGCGGCGCTGCAATCGCCCGTGAAAGGCCATTTGCCCGACTCTACCGAGTTGCACGTGGGCATCACTTTCAAAATTGATCCCCGGCTCCTTCACCAGGCCGATCACCAGCGACTCCATCCGGGACAGCCCTCCCAGCCACAAGGCGTCGGCATTGACAACAGCTTCTATCAGAAGATGAAGGGATTCTTCCAGGGGATAGACCTGCGACTGAGCAAGTTACGGACCTACGTGTCATTTCAAGCCAAGGCAGCAACCCTTGCCCGGCTGCTGCAAACAACGTTCGTCATCCACCAGTACAAGGGCCGGACCTTCTACGCGCCTGCCACTCCACCCAAACTACCTACGGATTTCGCCCAAACTATTGACGCCATTACCGGGCTGGACAACTACAGCCTCCACCCCAAGCACGACCTGCATATCACCTATCCACCAGCATCGCAGGTATCCCGGTATGGAACGCGCGATTGCAGCCCCCCTGACCAGACGCTGACGTTAGGAGAGGTTGCTGGGGCCTATGGTTACAACCAACTCTGGCAGCGAGGCGTGCATGGGGAGAAGATGACGATCAACCTCGTGGAGATTGATGGCTCCTACCAGGATGATATTCAGAACTACCTGGGCTGTATCAACTTCAAGGGACATCTCTCCTTCGTCAACGTCGATGGCCATCCATCGAATGCGGAGGGTGAATCGACGCTGGACATACAAATGGCTGCAGGACTGGCCCCAGCTGCCTCGATCAAGGTGTACCAAACCGATGGCAACGCGGACAATGATACCTGGACGCAGGTGAACGATGAACTGCAGCACATCATTGATGATAATACAAGCAACGCCAATGCGGGGAGCGTGGTGAGCGTCAGCCTGGGCATAGACGAAGCCGATATCTCATCCGATGATGTCCGCGCCCTCGATAGTAGCCTGCAACAACTGACGAAGGTGGAGCATATGACGGTCTTCGTCGCCAGCGGCGACTGCGCAGCATTTGCCAACGAGACCTATGGGGACCTCTCGGTGAGCTTTCCCGCGAGTGATCCGTGGGCTGTGGCTGTTGGGGGGACCGATCTGAACGTCAATGACCAGCACAACCGCACAAATGAGGTGGCGTGGTCGCAATTTCCCAACATTTTTAAGTGTAACAATAGCTGGGGCAGCGGCGGTGGAAATAGTAGCCTGTTTCACAGCCCAGACTGGCAACATGCCAACGGGGTTAATAATAAATAGTTGCTCATTTTATGGACATGTATTCCAATGTTCACAGAACTCGCTTTAACCTACGTCCGTTGACGCCTCTGAGCAAGCCCAAAGGCCCAACTGGACGGGAGGCACTACTACGGAGTGCCTGAATTTCTGCTTCCACTGCTCATGTCTTCTCATGAGCAGTGCTTTGACTTCCTGCCGGTTCTGGCAGGCGCGCAATTCCAGATCACCGAGCCGGGACGCGATATTCTGCGAAGCATTTGTGTCGGCATGTGTTGTGTGACCGCAAACTCGACAGCAAAACGTTTGCTGATTGGGCCTATTTTTCCGGTCCACGTAATGGCACATATGACATTCCTGTGAGGAATAAGCACTCTTCACACGCGTGGCAAGTACACCACGCTTTGTCGCGTTCCAAGTAATGTGATCTGGTATATGCGCTAAGTTCGACGCCCGCATGTAGGCGTTCATAGTGCGGGCCTTAAAGCGCATGGAAGCCACGGAAAGCTGCTCGTAGGCAAATTGGCAGTCCTGGTGCTCATCGAAACACAGATTGACTGCTCTGTTTATCTCTTGTCTGACGTGGCGTATGAGCCTCTGCCCGGTGGCGCTGGATGTGGATGGCAGCTTGTCTTTCGGCACGCCTCGCTTCTCCAGGCACTTTCTGAGCTTGGCTTTCCTGCGGCGTTTTTCACGGTCCTGCTTCTGCCGCTTTCGTAGCTTCCCGTTGAACGTGCCGTACTGCTTGCCATCCGAGGTGGTGAGGAAATTGGCGATGCCGACATCGATGCCAATGACTGGCGCGTCAGGCGAAGTCGCAACGGCGACCGTCTCATCGTAGGTGAGCGTCAACCACCAGACCTCATCCCGTTTGTTGAGCGTCACGCTGCTGTTGATTTTACGGCGTTTGCCGGTTTGGGGATCGGTGAGCTGCTCTTTGTGGTAGTCAGCGAGTTTGACCGGGATCAAGAGGGGATGGCCCTTGTCCAGCGTGCTCACATTGAGCCAGTAATCAAAAGTGCTGTCCTCGGCCTCCTCTAGCTTGATGACATTCCCGTTGGCTTGAATGCAGGGCTGGCGCAAGGTCGGAATGTTCCACTCGCGCCACTCCGGTTCTTTTGCCTGATCCTCAAGGGTGCCATCTGTCTTCTGCTCCTGGTATTCGGAAAGCTGGTCAAGATAGTCTTCATACGCATTGGCCCGATTCGACCGCCAGGACTTGGCGATGCCCGCGGCCTGTTGAATCGCGACGCGATGCCACCGCTCCGAGAGGGATGTGAGGAAACAAGGAGCACGAAAACCATTCGGCACCTCGTTGCTACAAAACAAGGTGACGTACTGCTGAGTCAGCGCAAGATACACCTCGGCAAGCGTGTCCAGGGTGGTCAACTTCCCTGGATTGGGAGCTTCTAACCCGATATGGGTGACTGCTTTGGTAATGACCTGTGGCGAACCCGCTTTCGTGCGCTTCCTACGCTTCTTCATGGTTTTCCTGTTTCAATTCCTGCACAATTTTTTCCGTCTTCCGTTTGGCGCGCCGTTGCCCGTAAAGTCTGGCACAAAACGAGTACACAATGCTGCTCAGATCAGCCAGCAGGTCTTCGGTGCTGTTCTGCGCCTGATTGACCACTTCGATCTCCCGCCCGTAGGTTTTCAGCAGCGTTTCGATGTAGCGAAAGCCAAAACGAGTCCCACGATCTTTGTGTTCAATGACAATGCGCCCGATGCTCGGATCAGCCAGCAGCGCGAGAAACTTTGGTCGATTGTCATTGACGCCCGATCCGATTTCTTTGACCACACGGCTCACTTGATAGCCACGAACCGTACAATAGGCCACCAGCCGCTCGGCCTGGCTGTCCAGATTCGCTTTGTTCTCCGAAGAAGACACTCGTGTGTACACCGCGACTTTGGCAGTAGCCGGTGCCTCTCGAACTCCCACCGGCTCTGTCACCAGAATCGTGCCGGTATCCATTTGTTGGCCAGCAATTTTGCCTGCTTTGTACCACCTCCAGGCGGTACGGTAGCTGATGCCCTGGAGCCTCGCGTAATCGATCAATTTCATACCATTATTCTAGCATACATGGCTGCGTTTGTCTATAGCTGTTCATTGATCGAGTGAACGTTTTCAATACTCGAAAAACGATCGACAAGTGCCAGACGTGTCAGCGGTCGCAGATAACCTCGCCGTCTACTTCCAGGGATCATGGGGAGCCGTCGGTGGAACAAGCGCCGCCGCGCCAATCTGGGCAGCAGGTCAGGTGCTGGTGAATGAAGACACGATGCAGCGGCTGGGCACCTTCGGGTATTCACCGCGGCTCTATTATGCAGTCGCGGACAAGAATGCTGGCGGAAATGCCTACTTTGACATCACGAGCGGCAATAACCTGTACTATCAAGCGATGCCAGGCTGGGACTTCGCAACAGGTCTTGGCACACCAAACCTCGTCAGCTTTGACCGTGCTGTATCCAACATTCTGGGATAAAATTATGAGTGCATTGTCTAACCCTTTACCAGGGAAGGAGATTGTGCGCACCGTAGCTGATCGCCGTGCTGCTGGCAGGTCTCTCCGTAAGGAGGTGCCTCGCTCCAGCCACGCGGAATGGTCGCCAGCCTCTGACCGACCCGATCAGACTGCTGGAGGAACAGAACCTTTCCCGGCAAGCACAACTCGTGCCGATCCGCTACAGTCGCATGGCCGCCTCTCCCTTTGGCTTTCTGCGCGGCGCGGCAGTGGTTATGGCCCAGGACCTTGCAGCGACGCCTGTTACAGGGCTGCGAGTCCAGGTCTGCGGCGACGCTCATCTCAGCAACTTTGGCGTCTATGCTACCCCGGAACGGAATCAGGTTTTCGATGTGAATGATTTTGATGAGACGATCCCAGGCCCATGCACGGTCTGGCGATCCTGCTGAGATCAGTGGTTACCTGGGGCGAGGCGATAGATTCGAGCGCGCTCTTGCTGCCTTGACAGTCTCATCCTCCCTGGAGGAGCTCCACGCGAACTCAATTCCAGGTGATACGATCACGGTGATCGCCGCCGATTTCTCGCCCAATGGCCTGGAGGAAGTCATCGGGCAGTTGGGGCTGGAACTCCCATAGGATAGCTTCTCACAAACGCTGGCTGCCACATCCTCATCTCCAAGGAATCTGTCAGCCTCTTTTTACGGTTTCATGCACGCTTGAGCGACGGACAAACCTACAAGTAAACAAGAGAAGAGGTCATAAACTCTGTACCAGTACACTCAGCGTCGACGAAGCCGGCATAAGGGAATCTCTTCACTGATGGCCTCCTTTACGCCTGACCCAACTGAGCGCTCTTTCTTCCATCTCTGGATCACGCATCACCTGTTGAGGAAGAGACGGGAGCTGTGAGAAACTGGTCGACGACCTGCGCGAGTTCCCGCGCACTCGTCCCCAGTCCCAGGTGTCCATCGTGGAAGATGTAGAGCTTTGCATACGGGATCAAGCGATGCATGATCTTCGCGTTGACGAGTGGGACCAGCGGGTCGTCATCCCCGTGCATGATCAGTGTTGGTTGCCGTAAGAAAGGAAGCCACGGTACACTGGTCCAACCCACCCCTCCCAGCATTTGATAGAAGTAGCCTTGTAGGCCACCCGAGCGAACGGAACGGGCGAACTCGTGCGCTAGCTCTGGATGGGTACGTACCTTTCCCCCATAGAGTGCTGCGGCGTTCTCCTCCATGTAGGCCGGGTCCATATAGCGTCGTGGCGTGGCCATTTGAGCCAGGGCCCAGGGACGACCGGGGACCATGAGCGCCCCAGTGCCCGTGCTGGCCAGGATCAGCCGCCGACAACGAACAGGATATTGAAAAGCGAACTGCTGGGCAAGCGCGCCACCCCAGGAGACACCCAGCACATCGACCTGCTGGTAGCCCAACTGATCGAGCATCTTCGTCACCAACCAGGCGTACATCGAGAAACGGTAGGGGATGCGCGGGGCCGGTGAGCCGCCGGTGCCCGGCACATCAAAGCGAATCACTTCGATGGCCGGATTCAGGGCGTCGACGAACGGCTGGAGCACTTCGAAGTTGACCCCGATCCCGTTCACCAGTAGCAGCGGCGTGCGGGTGCTGTTGCCAGAACGGATGGCGACCCGCAGTCGCTGTTCGCCTACGGTGATAATACGTGTCTCAGCCTGTGGCCTGCTGGTTTCTGGTGCCATGAATCATCCTTCCTACATACTTTACGCAAAGAGAGCTGAACGCGTTAGGGCTCGAACACGTAGGAGCCGGGTGCTGGTGTTCCCGGCTGATACTGCTCGTTGCCCAGTTCTCGTGGTGCGGCCTTCTGCTCACCGGAGCGCTGGCCCAGCCAGTCTCGCCAATCCTCCCACCAGGAGCCTGAGCGCTTCTGGGCCATGGCAAGCCATTGTTCGGGATCAGCCGGGTAGCGCTCATTCACAAAGTACGACGCCTTTGGGTTCCCTGGTGGGTTCAGCAGGGCCTGGATGTGGCCACTGTTACTCAGGATAAACGTGACCTGGCCCCCCAGCAACTGCGTGGTTGCATAGCAGCCCTGCCATGGCGTGATGTGATCGGTGATACCTGCGACGATATAGGCATCGTTGGTCACTTTGGACAGATCAATACGCGTCCCCAACACCTCGAGCGCGCCCGGACGGGTAAACGCATTGGTTTCGTACAGGTTGAGCAACTCGCCATGCAGTTTGGCGGGCAGGCGCGTCGTGTCGTTATTCCAGTAGAGCACGTCGAAGGTCGCCGGATCATTGCCGATCAGGTAATTGTTGACCCAGTAGTTCCAGATCAGATCGTTGGGGCGCAGCCAGGCAAACACGCGGGCCATTTCCTGGCCCTCGAGCACCCCTCTCAAGCGCGAGGCCTCCCTGGCGGCCGCGATCGTTTCCTTGCTGGCGAACAGCCCCATCGTCGACTCGACGTTAGTATCGAGCACCGTGACAAGGAACGTCACGGCGTTCACGCGCTGGTCCCCCCGCGCTGCCAGATGACCCAGCAGCGTGGAGAGCGTCATGCCCCCCAGACACGATCCGGTGATATTGACGTCCGGGCTTTCGGTGATCGCGCGAACGGCCTCCATCGCTTCCAGGATGGCTCGGTCATAGGTTTCGAACCCCCATTCGCGCTCCTGGGGCGTGGGATTGCGCCAACTGATGGCGAACACCTGCTGTCCATTGGCGAGCAGGTACCGCATGATACTCTTGTTTGGCGACAGGTCCATGACGTAGAACTTGTTCACCTGAGGTGGGACGATGAGCAACGGGCGACGATAGACCTCTTGTGTCGTCGGCTGATATTGGATCAGCTCGAGCACCTCGTTCTGGAATACGACGGCTCCCGGCGAGATGCCCAGGTCCTTGCCGACCTGGAAGGCCTTCATGTTGACCTGAGAAGGCATACCCCCATTATTGGCAAGGTCTTCGAGCATGTGAGTGAGGCCCTTCACCAGGCTGGCTCCACCCGTCTCGTACATCTTCTTCATGGCCGCCGGATTGCCCAGCAGGGTGTTGGTCGGGGCCACAGTATCGGCGAAGAGCGAGAGGACGAAGCGCGCCCGGTCGGCATCCTCTTTGTCCAGATCGGCATCGTTGAGAAAGGCCTTGAGGCTCTGCTGCCAGGTCAAGTAGGTTTGCAGGTACATGCGGTAAAACGCATTCGTTTTCCACCCTTCGTCGGTGAAGCGTTTGTCCTTGGCATCCGGCTCGATAGTGGATTGACCGGTCATCACCCGGCCCATCTCCAGCAGGAAATTCGTGTAGTGCTTCAAAGCTAATGATGGTTGCTTGATCGCTTGCGCGACCATCTGTTGACTGATGTTGAAGAGATCTGTGCCACGAAAGCCAACAAGCGGCATGAGGCCGAAGGCAGCCTCCCCACCCGGCATCTGCTCCGTTGTTTGTTCGGAGGTCTCAGCGTGTGTGACAGCGGCGGACCGCTGTTCTGCGAGTACCTGCTGCGCCTCGGTGGTCTTTTGTCGTTCTTCAGCGAGTGCTGACTCGACGGCAGCCAACCGTCGCTGCAAGTCCTCTACAGCCGCTTGTGCTGCGGCAGCTTGGCGTCGTTCCTCCTCGAGTGCAGCGGGCGCCGTCTCTTTGGTAGTGATCTCCTGCTTGGAAGCGTTGCCCGCAGAGGCTGGTTTCTTCCCGCCCGGCTTCGTGGGCTTCGTGAGAGGCGGAGTGGCTGTAGTCCCGCCATTCTGGCCGTCAGTTTCTGTGTGAATCAAATGCTGTGCATCGTTCTCCAACGTTGTCCTCCTTCATTCAACTCCAATCCTCTGGAGTCCGTGCAGAGTTGGCACAATCAGCTACCCACGAGCGATGAGCCTGACCCTGCTGCGAACAGTTCAAGGATGCTGGTTACTCCTGCTTCCTTTTCGTCTGTCAGCAGCGCGCGGGAAGTGTTTCTCCATGCTCCACGATGACCATATACGCCGTGCGTTGCAGAATCAAACACTCGCCAGCGGCTTCATACGACAGGTCAAGTATAGTTGACGAGCGTTGGTAAAAGCGTTTGCCGGACGAGTACTGTTGTTGGACAATCGTTTGTTGTGACAACACGGCAGCAGGCGGAGCATAAGGTGATGAGGTTCCTTCATCAGAGCAATGTGCCAGTCCTGTTCGTAACTATGTGAGATACCTGCTATGGCAAACCCGGAGCAACTGGAATATCTTCAGGACACTGCAGAAGATTGGAATCCCTATCGGCCGGAGCATTCAATAATGAAACGTCCCTGTGTGAGAAAATGCTCGCGCATTTCGTCATTCGTGATGTTTCCAGCAAGCTGCTTGATAGCGGATGCAGCACGCGTAAAGGCCTGCTCGGCTTGCTCGTGTTCTTCGCGAGCGAGGTACAGCTTTCCCAGGGCCGCCTCCGCCTGCCAACATTCTCCCGGAAGGCCTATTTCTATCGCTCCCGCTATGGCTTCCCGCAAATACACTATCGCTTGTTGGCTTTCGCCCTGCGACTGGGCTAGCACCGCCTGCGCGCGGGCCAGGACAATGTGGCAGCGCTTCTTTGTGCCGAAATGTTCGTCAAAAAGATGGAGGTCTTTGGAGGCTTGCTCGCTGTCGCCAGCATGCAGCAGTGCCGCGGTCTCAGGCCAGCGAGGAGTTTCGGCAAAAATCACCTCGTGAGGGTCTCTTGCAGCCAGTGCTCGCATGGCATATCTGGAAGCCACCTCCCAGTCCTCGGCGAAGACAGAGACAGCACAGAGAAGAGAGGCACTCATGGCAATATAACGCTTCGCGGATAGAGACTCAGCAATCTTCAGCGCTTCCAGGTGGGCCCCCATCGCTTTCTCAGGAAGCTGAAGGGCCTGGTATATGATTCCGAGCGTCAACAGGTTTACTATGAGAAGGATGCTGAAGGTCAGTGCGTGGGCTGCTTCGGTACTTTGGAGTGCAATGGTAAGCGCTTCCTCGTAGGAACCAATTTCCACAAGGCCCCGCGCTAACGTGTAACCGCTCAGGGCCTGGCTCCAGGCGTGTTCGATTTCAAGGCTGATGGCATAGGCGGCCCGCGCCGCTGTGACTCCTTCGCCCGGTTGCCCGAAGTTAATACGTGTATCGGCCACCCTGGCCAGACAATCCGCCTCCATGATGCGATTGCCTTGCTGCGCAGCGAGCTGCCAGGCTTCTTCGGCAAAGGAGGCGGCTTCTTCCCATTGCCCCAGAGCTTTCGTTGTATAGGAGAGTATATTGAGGACTCTGATAACGAGATCAGGCTTCCCAAGTTCACGCATGAGAGCATATGCCTGCCTCCCATAGACGAGGCTCGCCTCCAGTTTCAAGGCGTAGTAGTTCACGCGTGCAAGGCTCCAATAGGTTTCTCCCAGGCCTGATTGATCATGGTTACGCTCGGCCACTTCGAGTGCCTCCTGAAGGAGTGTCATCGCACGTTCCAGTTGGGAGACGTCCTCACCCGCCAGCACCGCTTGTCTGTTCAGCGCAATGCACTCCATCTCTGTATCATGCATCCGGCGGGCCGTTTCGAGCATAGTCTGATAGACGGCTTGCGCGGATTTGGCATCATTGCGGATTTCGTAGGCCCGACCGAGTTGGCTGTACAGGTGATGCAGGCTTGTCACCGGGACCTTCAACGTGTGCTCATTTGCGAGCAGGCTCGCCAGCTCGTAGTGTCCAATGGCATCACGCACGGCAAACACGGTCATTGCCTCGTCACCCGCCGCCATACTCCAACGAAACGCCAGGTCTACTGACCCACTTGCTAGCGCGTGATAGGCCAGTACGGCGGCAGAGGCACCCTCCTGCTCCAGAACCTGAAGAGCTCGACCATGGAAGATGCGCCTGCGGGCATCTCCAGCTTCGGTATACGCTACTTCGCGAATCTTGTCGTGGGCGAACACGTAAGGAACGGCCTGCACCTTCCCACTCTGACGGGGAGATTCTTGCAGGAGCAGGTCCTCGATGGCTTCATCCAGGGCGAAGAGCCCATCCTGCGTGGTCAGATGGGCAACCTGGCAGAGGGCCTCGAAGGTGAAGTCATGGTCCAGGACTGCACCTGCCGCCAGAAGTTCACGAGCAGGGGAAGAGAGCCGGACCAGGCGAAGCTGGATCATCTCGCGTACGTCCAAAGGAAGCATGACGTCAGGTGAGGTGGCATCGAGGATCGAGGGCTGCGGCTCGAACACCCAGCCTTTTCCCTCAATCAAGCGAGCCGCCAGTCCACCGCGTTCTAGCAGCGCCTCAAGCGTTGCCCTCACAAAGAATGGCTGCCCCTTTGTTTCCGCGAAGAGCCACGTACCAAAGCGTTCAATGTTTGTTTCGCTGGCCGGGGCGCGCAAAGACGGTGAGGAGGAGCCAAGCGCTGGATGTTCTCTTTGTCTGACTTGTGGCTCACCGTCTTCGCCCGATACTGATTGGGCGATCTGAAGGATATCGTTGGCAGAGAGCGGCCCGAGCTCCAGCCGTGTCAAGGGCACATCCCTTTTCAGATAGGCAAGCCATTCGACCAACCACGGGTCCATGGATCGCGTTTCCACGCGCCTGCTCAGCAACAACATGACAGGTGTCGAATGCCCCATCCACTGCCTCCCCAGGTACTGGAAGAGGTCCAGGGTCGCTTTGTCTGTCCACTGGAGATCATCGACAAAGATGAGCAGCGGTGCCTGTGCGGCATAAGCCTCTCCCAGCCGTGCCAGCGCTTCAAAGCACCGGGAAGAATCGAATGCCTCGTCGACGGTTGGAGGAGGCAGGTCGGGGTAGCGCTCGCGCAGTTCCGGGAGCAGTCGGGAGAGCTCGGCCAGCCAGGTATTGCTTAAAAGTTGACGAAGGTCCTGCTCCTGTTCCAACCGGGCACGTATAGGGTCAAGGATGGGCTGATAGGCCAGGCGCTGATAGCTTTTAAATGCCCTCCCTTCGAACACCCCTGCCCCTTGCGCCCTTGCCCAATCGATAAAAGTGGCAGCCAGGCGCGATTTGCCGATGCCAGCTTCACCTTCAATCACCACAACCTGTGGCTGCCCACCAGCCGCCTTCTCGTAGAGGGACATCAGCCTGTTGAGTTGCGCCCCTCTGCCAACGAAGGGTACTTCAAGCAGTGAACGTGCGGAGGGAGGGCGTGGCACTATCGGTTCGCGGGTGAGCTTGCCACGAGGAGCGGTTGCATTACGGATAAACTCTGCCTGGGCGGCCATGTGTGGTGAGGGTTTAGCGGAGAGTTCCGTCATCAAGACATCCTGGTAGGTCTCGTAGGTCTTCAAGGCCGCAACCCGGTTGCCGGTGGCGAACTGGAGCTGCATGAGGCGCAGGGAGATGTCCTCGTTGAGCGGGTCAAAGGAGCGCCAACGTTCGCCGGTAGCAATGGCCTGTTCGATCTCCCCCTCCGCGCTCTGCATCTGGCAGAGCCAGTCGAACACCTGCTCGATGCGCTGGTACCAGTATCCGCGTTGGATACCCACCCAGTTATCGAAGTCCACCGTGTCGCGCAAGGTAAAATCCTCGAGAAAGCCGTTGCGATACAATGCGGCGGCGTGCTGAAGGCGAGCAATCAGAGAGCGGCGCACCTCCCCCGGCACCTCTTCACGTGCGTCCCGGTCGCGGGTCAGGCTCCATGCCGCCTGCAGCTCGTGCAGGTCGAGATCAATGCCCGAGTTCATATTGAGTCCGAGCGCATCATGCGCAATGAGCAGGTGGGATTCGTGTGCTGGCTGAGTGCCTTCCTCAAGAGTGCGACGTACGTGATGTAAGGTAATGCGCAGCGCCGTTCTTCCATGAGCCGAATCACTTTCCGGCCAGAACAGGCGCGAGAGCCGCTGACGCTCGTGCATGCCACCTTCTGCGGCGAAGTAGGCGAGTAGCGCAAGGGCCTTGCGATCCGGGAACGTCAATCGCCGGTCGAAGTGGGACACTTCCGGTGGCCCAAGCAACGCAATCTTCAGGATGCTCATGGAATCTGCTCCCGCGCATTTAAATATAGGCCTGTCTGATGCGATTTTTATTGCAATAACATGCTTTACAACGGCAACGTGCGATACAAAACCCAGCGACTGGAGAGGTTAAAGTTAGTATAGTCAACAGCAGACGAGAGCGCAAGGGCTAAGACGCAGTATGCTCATCAGGAAGGAGAGCAAGGTCGCGCGCGCGGAGAATGGCTTGCGTGCGACTCTTGACCCCGAATTTCGAGAGGATATGGCTCACATGCAGCTTCACCGTCCCTGGTGCCAGAACCAGTGCCGCCGCGATCTCCTGGTTGGAAGCCCCAGCGGCTAACAATTGCAGCACCTCCAGTTCGCGCTGGCTCAGTGGGTCAAGTAAGGGTTGCTCAGCGGAAGGTTGGCCGGGTTTTCCTTGCGCAGGCCCTTGCAGGTTGGATGTCCTCTCATGCGTGGGGGTAGCTGCGATCGCCTGTTCTGCCGTCATATTTTTTCCCTCAGCCCATCTTTCAGCAAAGATCTGCTCGCCGAGGAGGCGCTGCGCTTGCTTGATGTGGCGTACGCGACTAAGACGTTCGACCTGTGGGAGCGGCGCATGACTGGCTTCGCGGTAGCGTTCTGCCGCTCCCCACAGTCGCGCTGCCCACTCCGACTCTCCTTGACCTGCGACAACATCCGCCAACTCTTCCAGACACAGGATCAGCGATCGACTATCATGAACGGTTCGTGCAATCTCCAGGCTCTGAACTGCCAGGTCTCGGGTCACCGTATAGTCATGCTCCCACGCCGCTGCCTGCGCGAGCAAGGCGTATAAAAGCGCCTGACCCTGCTGGTCTCCCAGTTGTTGGTGCCGCTTCAAGCCAGCTTCCAGCAGGAAACGCGCACGCGGGATGTCACCCTGGTGCAGGGCGATCTCGCCGAAGAGGCTCACAAACCAGCCCGTTACCCACGCATTGCCGACCTGATCATGGACGGCGAGTCCTTCCTTCAAGAAGGTCTGAGCTTTTGTCTCATCCCCTTGTGCCCAATAGACGTTTGCTAAGAACAGGTGTAACTCTCCATAGAGCCAGAGGTCTCCTGCCTCTTTGAAGAGGGCGATGGCATGTTCATAGACATGCTGTGCCTGCGTATAGTCACCCTGGGACAAGACGACCGATCCAAAGGCATTGAGAGCACACGCCAGCGTCCAACTATCCTCTGCCGGTGCGTGCGCCTGGACAAATGTCAGCGTCTCTTCTGCCTGGGCCTGTGCCCCAATCATGTCTCCACTTGCGAGCAGATGATGTACCAGGGGCCAGGAAGCTATCACGAAGCCTCGACCGTCCCCATCCTGCCGGGCGAGGGTCAGGCATTCCCGTGCCCGAACGAAGAGGAGGTCGCTTTGTCCCAGGTGGCTGGCAATCAAGGCCACGATATAGAGCGCCTTGATGCGTGCGGAAACGGCGACATCTGGACCTGCTTCCCGCAGTGCTGTCTCGAGCCAGAGCATGGCCTCGCTGAAACGACCGCACATGTACCAGAAATGCCCAAGGTTTCCTGCCAGGCGTAGCAACTGTTCATTCATCTGATGGGTTTGCGACCACTGCAAGGCGGCTCGCAAGTTCTCCGCATCTCGCGTCAGGCGACCTATCCACGCTCGTTGCTGGTGCCCGAACAATTCCGGCTCACTTTTCTCGGCAAGCGCGAGGTAGTACATCGCATGCCTCTGCTCTGTCGTCTCTAAATCTCCAGAATCCGCGAGTCTTTCCAGGGCGTACTCCCTGATCGTTTCGAGCATCAGCAGACGCGGCTCATCTGCACCTCGGTCGCTCTGTTGCAGCAAGCTTTTGTCAAGCAGGGATGCGACCACGTCGATGGCAGGACGCGAAAGATCGGAAGCTTCGCTACAGACAGCTTCAGCAGCCTCAAGCGTCCAGCTTCCAACAAAGATGGCCAGGCGCTGGAAACACCGTTGCTCCTCGGCGTTCAGGAGATCATAACTCCAGCGGATGGTATCACGCAGTGTCTGCTGCCGGCTGGGAGCATCCTGCCTTCCACCCGTCAACACAGCAAGCCGATGGTTGAGTCGCCCGAGCAATGCCTGGGGAGGCAGAAGTTTGTTACGCGCCGCTGCCAACTCCAGGGCTAGTGGTAGCCCGTCCAGTCGGATGCAAATCTGGGCTAGAGCAGCCGCGTTGTCCTCAGAAAGGACAAAATTAGTTTGCACCATCTGCGCACGCTGAACGAAAAGGGCGACCGCCCCGTATTGCAACAGCTCCTCTTTTGCTGGTAGGTGAAGCGGATCGGGCAGGGAGAGGGGCGGAATTGAAAACTCATACTCACCCTCGACATGCAGGACCGCTCGGCTGGTCACGAGGATCTTGATGGATGGACAAGCCAGGAGCAGTTCCACCAGCGCCGGCGCGGCTTGGATGACCTGCTCAAAATTATCCAGCAGCAACAGGAGGTGTTTATCACGCAGGAAGGCTTTGAGCGACTCGAACAGCGAACGTTCCTCGGCATCTCGCAGGCCCAGCGTCTGTGCGATGGTGGGCACGACCAGCTCAGCGTCGCTGAGCGGAGCAAGCTGTACCTGGCAGACGCCATGAAGAAATATCTCGCTCAGATCCGTCGCGACTTTCTGAGCCAGGCGTGTCTTGCCGATGCCGGCGGTACCCGTGAGGGTGAGGAGCCGGACCTCGGGCCGTAGCAGTAAAGAACGGATCGCCTGCTCCTGCTGCTCACGCCCAATCAACGGCGTGAGCAGAAAAGGGAGATTGTGGAAACGGCTGCCAGGGCGATCTCCAATACGCTCCGCCATTCTCGCACCTCCTCCTCGATTCTTCTAAAAAAGTGTGCTTTTTCTCACACACTAACCTGAGCACCTCTATAGTATATCCCATATACAGCAGCAGGGTCTTGTATATATCTTTCTGGTTATCGCCTTTCACCTGTATGGGCCCACACAATATATCTTTTTGTCTGCACATTATATCTTTTTGGAGATCACATTTCCCCCTGTTCATATCTATACTGGTAGGAACGAGGAAAAAATGACGACGAGATGCACAGGGATGGAGCGCAATGTACTGCTGTCTCGAGAGGAAGGAGACAATGAGCCCGCTGCGTTTCTGTTGCAAATATTATTTAACTCATCAAAGTTGAAAGGAACTGAGGCACATGGTGACAACCGACAGAAAGCACTACGAGATGCTTATCGGTGGCGAGCGAGTCGACGCTGACGAGGTCTTCGAAATCGTCAGCCCCGCCACCGAGGAACTCGTGGCAACGGTGGCGCGCGGCAGCGTCGAGCATGCCGATCGGGCGGTCGAGGCGGCCAGGCGCGCCCACGAGAAGGGCGAGTGGAGGAGGAAGTCTCCCGAAGAGCGGGCGACGGTGATCAAGGCCATGGCAGCACGCATGCGTGACCGCCTGGAAGAGTTCGCCAAGCTCGAGGCGCTCGAGAACGGTGCGCCTATCCGCCAGGCGACTGCCTTCCACATCGGCTATGCGATCGCGCACCTCGATTACTTCGGTGAGATGGCGCTGCGCTACCCGTTCGAACAGTCAGGTCCGCAGCTCGTCTACCCCACGCTGGCGGATGGCACGATCAGGCGCGAGCCGCTTGGGGTGTGCGCCGGGATCGTGCCCTGGAACTTCCCGCTGCTCCTGGCCGTCTGGAAGCTGGGACCGGCGCTGGCGGCCGGAAACACCTGTGTGATGAGGCCCGACGAGAAGACCCCGCTCACCCTCCTCGAGCTCGCACGGATCGGCGAGGAGTGTGGCCTACTGCCCGGCGTCCTCAACGTCGTGACGGGTGTGGGTGCCGAGGTCGGAGCGCGACTGGCGGCGCATCCCGACGTGCGCAAGGTCGCCTTCACCGGCTCGACCGCGGTGGGTCGCGAGGTCATGCGCCTGGCGTCCGAGAATGTGAAGAAAATCACGCTCGAGCTGGGTGGCAAGGGGCCGAACATCGTGCTCGACGACGCTGACGTCAAGACCGCGGTCGACGGGGCGCTGTTCGCCTGCTTCATGTACTCCGGCCAGGCGTGTGAATCGGGCACTCGCCTGCTTCTCCCCGACTCGCTCCACGACCAGTTCGTCGAGCGTATGATCGAGCGTGCCAGGACGATCAAGATGGGCGACCCGCTCGATCCCAAGACCGACCTCGGGCCGGTGATCTCGCTCAAGCAGCGTGAACGGATCCTGGGCTACATCGAACTTGGCCAGAAAGAGGGAGCGACGCTGGCTTTTGGCGGCTCGGTGCCGCGAGGTGCCAACTTCGAGAAGGGCTACTGGGTCGAGCCGACCATCTTCACCGGCGTGCGTAATGACATGCGCATCGCGCAGGAGGAGATCTTCGGCCCGGTGATCTCGGTGATCCGCTATTCCGATGTGGACGAGGCTGTGCAGATCGCCAATGACACCCAGTACGGGCTCTCCGCGGGAGTCTGGAGCTCTGACACGGCGCGGGCGCTCGCAGTCGCCAACCGGCTGGAGGCCGGCACCGTCTGGATCAACGACTGGCACATGGTCAGCGGCGCGTACCCCTTCGGGGGCTACAAGCAGAGCGGCATCGGGCGCGAGCTGGGGCCGCATGCGCTTGACGAATACACAGAAGCGAAGTTCGTGCATTTGGACTTATCGGGCAGGCTCGAGCGTCGCGCCTACGGGCTTGTCCTGAGCACACCGGCGAGCTAGCTCGCCTGGAGAGGAGAAGACGACTATGTCACAACTAACCGCTATTGCCAGGCCGGCTGCCGGCTCCCCGATCGTCGTCTGGGCGGAGGATCCTCAGGGTGGCCTGCAACTGACCGGTGCGGAACCGCCACTGACGCGAGAAGAACAGGAAATGCAGGAGAGGGTGCATCGTTTCGCCACCGAGGTGATGCGCCCGATCGGCCAGCAGCTCGACCGGATGACACCCGAGGAGGTGATTGCCGAGAGTTCGCCGCTGTGGAGCGTGTTCAAAGCCTTCAGTCAACTCGGTCTCGGCGTCGACCGGATGCTGGAGTTCGAGCCAGAGCAGATGGCGAGGATGTTCTGCCTGGTGTTTGAGGAACTGGGCTGGGGCGACGCCGGGTTGGCCATCTCATTGGGGGCCTCGATGCTGCCGCGACTCACGGCGGCCAAGTTCGGCAACCAGTTTCTGCTCGAGCGCACCCCCGAGTCGATGATCGGCTGCTGGGGGGCCACCGAGCCAGAACACGGCTCCGATGTGCTCGATGCCAACAAGCAGATCTTCAATCCCCAGGGCACCTACGGTCGACCCGACTGCGTGGCGAAGTTGTACGATGACAAGGTGGTCATCAACGGTCGCAAGTCGGACTGGATCTCCAACGGCACCATTGCCCAGGTCTGCATCCTCTACTGCGCCGCCGACACAGGCGACGGCCCAGACCCCGGACAGGGCTGCACCGTCATCGTGCCGCTCGACGCCAAAGGTGTCAGCCGTGGCAAGCCACTGGATAAGCTCGGCCAGCGGCCGCTGAACCAGGGTGCGGTCATCTTCGACGAGGTCGAGTTGACGTTGGACTACGTTCTGGCCGGCCCGGACGATTATAAGCGGGCATCCTACTCCATCCTCTCTGACGGGAATGCCCTCATGGGGGTGGTCTTCACCGGCGCTGCCCGCGCCGCCTTCGAACTGGCGCTGGCCTATGCCCACGAGCGCAAACAGGGCGGGGTGCCGATCATCCGCCATCAGAGTGTGGCCTACCGCTTGTTTCACATGTACCGTAAGGTCGAGGCGGCCCGCGCCCTATCCCGCCGGGCGCTGATCTACAACTACACCCAACCGGTGCCAGCGATGCAGGTGGCCATGGCCTCAAAGATCACCTGCACCCAGAACTCCTTCGAGGTGGCCAACGAGGCCTTGCAGATCTTCTGTGGCAAGGGATTGATCCCGCAGTACCCCATTGAGAAGATCTTCCGCGATACCCGCGCCTCGCTGATCGAGGACGGCTGCAACGAGATTCTGGCCATCAAGGGTGGCAACTATCTAATCAACCCCGAGTTTCTCTAAGAAAAGGAGACGCACTATGCAAGCATCCGCTATGATTCAGTATCGTACCCTCAGTGATGGAACAGAGGTTGCGCTGCCCATCCGTTACATCGATAATCGTTGTCTCGCAGCCACCTTCCTGACCGATCTCGAGCGGGCAGCCCATGTACTTGAGGGTACTGGCCTGCAAGCCGTGCCGCAGGAGGACGGAAAGGCAGTGGTGCTGTACTTGTGCTGGGAATACCGGCAAACCGACCTTGGCCCCTATAACGAAGTAGCGCTCACGGTTCTGGCGGTGGCACCGCAGGATCCTGCTCCGGCTATCTATGTGGCGGATCTTCCGGTGACGACCGAGGCGGCTAACCGCGCGGGGCAGGAGCTGTGGGGCTACAACAAGTTTGTGACCGACATCGAGATCAAAGGTGAGGGCAAGCAGTTCTCCGCCGTCGTGCGTGATCCGCAAAACGGGCTGATCTCCTCGCTAGACGGTACCCGTGGCGTTTCGGTTCCGGTCGCGCCGACCGATCTTTACTCCTTCAGCCTGCTTCAGAAGAAGATTATCAAGACCTTCGTGCAGGTGCCGACGCCATGGCATGCCAGCAGCGGTGAAAGCTTCAGACTTCGAGTGGGAGACTCGACCCATCGGATGGCGGGAAACCTGCGCACGCTCGGGTTGGATGAGGCGCGTCCCGTGCTGGTGCAATACGCTGACCCGTTCCAATCACTGCTGTTTCCAGGGACAGCGCTTTAACCCGACTACTGCCGATGCAGTGTCACCGGTTGTGCTGTGCTGACGGATTTTTGACTCATTCGGCGGCATCGTTCATCCAGGGTTGCCTTATGGACTTTAGAGAGTATTCCAATCCGGGGGCAAATTGCTTGCGGGAACGCGTATCCCCTTTTTGTTCTGTATAAGGCTGACTCATTGGACGGTCTCCTTTCCCACAAGAGCATCGCAAACCAAGCGAACAATTTGCCCCCGGATTGGAATGGTCCCGACCGTGGGACCGCTACGGAAGAGACTGCTCCTCTTCCGCTCTCGCTTTCAATTGGGCTGTCTTTTTCAGATCACGCAAGCAAATGGCTGTTAAGGGAAGCAGGCCTGTTCTTGCTGTTCCTTCAGCACATTTGTATTATAGAATCAGTATATGGCCTGGCGGCAGACTCCCCAAACGCCAGCAGATCGGGGTGTCGGCGTGCTACGCGCCCGCGACCTTGCTCTCCTTCCTGATGAGCATACAGCTTCTTAGCAGAAGCTGATCCATCCAGGGGAACGATCACCTGAGATTGCATAAGAATATGTTCCTTTCTATTACATCAAACGCCTGACAGGCCATTCGGCCATGGTATCTCTACTAGACAAAGCAGCATCATAATGCACATCGTCACACTGGTACGAGGCTCGTACAGTTCAAGCATAGCGGGGGAGCGTGAAGAAAAGCGTGGGCAGATACATAAAACTTTCCTTGAAGGCGGCAACGTTCTTCTTCATACAGACAGCTTTGTCTCAACAAACGCTTGTCTTCCTTCAGGATTAGTTCGAGAAACGCTTTTTTCAACGCTCGTCGTCTATACTAGCTCTATCACACGACGCTTTGACTGAACAACAAGGGCTTCCTTGCCCCACGATAAATCGGGGGGCCTACAGTAGCTCCCCGATTTATCGTGGGAGTTCTCGGGTTGGGAGGCAACTCTCCCCACGTCACGTCATCCGGCTAATAAGAAATACTCCTGTGTTTCATGCAAGCGTTCGATGAAAGGAGAACGGATCGTATGAGTGAGAGGAATCAAGAAGAAAGCCTGTTGTCGACCTGGGCTAGCGCCCAGCAGAAGGTGCTGGCAGGCTGGCTAGACCTCGTGCAGGAAACGCAGAGACCGTCGCGTGCGGTGGCCTGGAACGAAACCGTGAAAGCCTGGCAAACTGCGGTACAGGAGACGCTCGATGCCCAGGCCAGGTGGCTGCGAGATTGGTCCGGGCGCGTTCAGGTCACATCAGGAAGTCCGACCGAACTGCGCAAAAAAGTGCAAGAGGCACAGGTACTGCTATTGGGTTGGACCGAGGCACAACAGCTCCTCTGGCAGAACTGGTTCGATCTCGTCCAGCAGCTTGGGCCACTCCTCGAAGCTGGCTCCCAGGCCGATGAGCACCTGCTCTCTCGCTTGCGGGAAAGCGGGCGGGCGATCGTCAACGCGCAAGAGGAGTGGGTGCGGCGCTGGACGGCCAAACTGCTCGACCGATAAGGCCATCACGGGCTTCAGTGCGTTTGTCTAGTTAAGAGGAGGACATACATGAACCGTGAGCGATACGATATCAACACGCTCGAGCAATTTGTGGGACAGGAACTGGGAGTCTCTGACTGGCTCACCGTTGACCAGGAGCGCATCAATGGATTCACGTCGATATAGAGCGGGCGCAGCGCGAAAGCCCGCTTGGATCGACTATCGCCCATGGCTACCTCACCCTTGCGCTGCTCTCCGCCATGCTCATGGAGCTTGGCGTCGTCCCGGCAGGCGTTTCCCGGGCCTTGAATTACGGCCTCGACCGGGTGCGCTTTATGGCGCCGGTGAAAGCGGGAGCACGTATCCGCACCCGGGTGGTGGCCGTGGCCGTAGAACCGCAAGGCAAGGGGCGCCTGTTGCTCAAAACTCAGAACACGGTCGAGATCGAGGGGGAAACCAAGCCCGCCCTGATTGCCGAGACACTCGCGCTCTGTTGACAGAGAACTGACACGGGAACACCAGGGCAGAGAGGCAACGATCGGATCAGGCAGGAGAGCTCGACCAGCATTCACTGGCTGCACCGGCTCCGCCAGCCGACTTTGATGAAAGAAAAGGAGAACACACATGTTAAATCTTGCCATGCTCCTCGAAGACAGCGCGCGGGAAGTGCCCGAGCGCACAGCCGTTGTCTGCGAGGAAACGAGACTGTCGTATGCAGAGTTGAACGCGGCCACCAGCCAGGTGGCTCATGGTCTGGTACAGGCAGGCATCCAGAAAGGGGATACGGTTGCCCTCAGTTGCCAGGACGTGCCGTCCTTCGTGATTGCGTACTATGGTATCCTCAAAGCCGGTGCGGCGGTCTTGCCGCTCAACGTCCTGCTCAAAACGCGTGAAATTGCCTATCACCTGACCGATGGAGACGCGAAGGCCTATTTCTGCCAGGAAGGCACGCCTGAGCTTCCCATCGGGCAGCTGGGCTACACGGCCTTCCAGGAGGTGGAAAGCTGCCAGCACTTCTTCCTGATGACCACTGAGCCCGACGCCCCATCCTCCATCCCAGGCGCAACCACACTGAACATGCTGATGCGTGACCAGCCAACGACCTTCGAGACGGTCGCGACGAGTCCTGAGGATACCGCCGTCATTCTCTATACCAGTGGGACGACGGGCAAGCCCAAAGGGGCCGAGCTGACGCACCTGAATATGCTCCTCAACGCCCGCCTCTCCGATACGATGTACCCCAGGGCCGACCACGATGTGCACCTGATCACCTTGCCGCTGTTCCACTCCTTTGGGCAGACCGTGCAGATGAACGCGGGCATCTACAACCGGGCCACCCTGGTGTTGCTGCCACGCTTTAGTCCTGATGCTGCGTTGCACCTGATGGAGGAAGAGAACATCACCATTTTCGCAGGCGTGCCGACGATGTACTGGGCGATGCTCCACTACTCAAGGGCCGACCAATACGACTTACAGAAAATCGCCCGCAATCTGCGCGTTACTATCTCTGGCGGGGCTGCCATGCCGGTGGAGGTGATGAGGGCCTTTAACGAGAAGTTCAACGTCAAAATCCTGGAGGGGTATGGCCTCTCCGAAACCAGCCCTATTGCCGTTTTCAATCGCCTGGACCGTGAAGCCAGGCCCGGATCGATCGGTTTTCCCGTATGGGGCGTCGAGGTACGCCTGGTCGATGCGGACGACCGGGACGTGGAGGCCGGCGAAGTGGGGGAGATCGCTATCCGGGGGCACAACGTGATGAAGGGCTATTACAAACGGCCAGAAGCGACCGCCGAAGCGATGCGCCATGGCTGGTTCCACACTGGCGATATGGGGCGGCGCGACGAAGACGGCTATCTCTACATCGTCGACCGCGTGAAGGATATGATCATCCGTGGTGGCTTCAACGTCTACCCACGAGAGATCGAAGAGGTGCTGATGACCCACCCGGCCGTGAGCCTGGCTGCCGTCATCGGCGTACCGCACGAGCGCCATGGGGAAGAGGTCAAAGCCTTCGTGATTGTCAAGAATGGTGCGACCATCACCGAAGCCGAACTGGTGGCCTGGTCGAAGCAGAATATGGCCGACTACAAGTATCCCCGTCTCATCGAGTTCCGGACGGAGTTGCCCATGACGGCCACGGGCAAAGTGTTGAAGAGCGAACTGCGCTCGTGACGGCATCAATGCACACCGCCAACGACGCAAGCGCGTCGACCGCTTCGCGGTCAGGCGGTGCAAGGAGAAAGAAAGGAAGGCGGCAGCGTCAAGATGGAGAAGCAAAGAACAATGAAGAAGAGGTGGGTCCTGGATCAGGCCGTGAGGCACACCATCGAGGAGACGTGGGCGGTCCTTAGCAATGGGGCCCTCACACCCAATCCAGCCCTCTTTCTTGCCCGCGTGGCCGACCTGGCCCGCTCGAATACATTTCTCTGGGCGGAGGCCGGGCTCTCGGTGCAGGAACACGCCACGCGCGTGGTTCCGGTCGGTCAGTCCCTCTCGCGCTCGCTCGTGCTGGCAACCGTCGCCGCGGATATCTTCGTCGGGTATACCACGCTCGGTGAACGTGCGAAGTGGCTGCCTTCGCTGGTAAAGCCGCGGGACTGGGAGTTGCAGCACCAGCGCAGCGCCAACCGGGTGCTGGAGACGGCCGCCTCGCTCGGCGGTGCGCTGATCAAGGCCTGCCAGTTCGCCTCCTCGCGACCTGATCTGCTTCCGGCCGTCTACATTCGTACCCTGGCTCCCTTGCAGGATCGCATGCCGCCGCGCTCCTGGTCTGAGATCGAGAAGGCAATCACCCGCGAGCTGGGTCAGCGTCCAACAGATGTGTTCGCCCAGATCGAGCGGGAGCCGGTCGCGGCCGCTTCGATTGCACAGGTGCATCGTGCGCGGTTGCACGATGGGCGAGAGGTGGCGGTCAAGGTGCAGTACCCGGATATCGAGAACCTGGTGGCGACGGATCTGACGGTGCTGGAGCAGATCGTCAAGGCCATTGCGCGGCTCGCCCCCGCCATTCAGCTCCAGCCGATCGTCGATTACCTGCAAGAAACGCTCCCACTGGAGCTGGACTTCAGGCACGAAGCCGAGTCGATGACCGCACTACGGACGGCACTTGCGCACCGGTCAGATGCGCTCATTCCAGCGTACATTCCCAAACTGAGCACCGAGCGCCTGCTCGTCATGGACTACATCGACGGCATCAAGATTACCGACCACGAAGCCCTGGTGCAGGCCGGCATCTCCCCGCACGAGGTCGCACGCCTCCTCAATGATCTCTACGCCGAGCAGTTGCTGCATCTGGGCATCCTCCATGCGGACCCGCATCCCGGCAACCTGCGCGTGCAACCCGGCCCACGGCTGGTGCTGCTCGACCACGGGCTGACCGTTCCTCTGGCCCCCTCGCTCGTCGAAGCGCTGCGCAAAATGGTGCAAGCACTGAACCGCGGCGATTTCGATGGACTCACCGGGGCGCTGACTGAAGCCGGACTCAAGTTCAACGAGGAGGTGGATCTCACCTCCCTGCTGCAACTGGTCGGTGTGTTGCTGGGCAATGACCAGGCCAGCGAGCCTGACGAGACGGCGGGGGACGTTGATGCAGTAGGGGTCGGCATGCAGATCGGCAAGAGTGTCGGCACTATTCCCACCGATTTGCTGCTGGTCGGCCGTGCTCTCGGACTGCTCGATGGCATTACCAAGCAGCTTGATCCGAGCATGGATACCCTGGAGATTGTCGCTCACTATGCAGAGTAGCGCTCGCCGTGCGATCAAGGCGACTTTTTCACGCATCTTCCCACGTTTTTCTTCACGGGCTCCAATTAGGCTATGAGCGTACTCGAGCCCCGTATAGCAGAGTTGCAGAAGACCCTTAAGCGCGTTTTCGTCGAGTCGGTGATGGTTCAAGCAGTGAAAGAAGACATATATGGATGCTCACAAGCCATCGGAAATAACACGTGACACGCTGGCTCCCTCGGGATTCACCCAGCAAGTTGGGGCAGTTCTCAGATTGGTGCAACACCAAGTCGGCGGGGAGGTCATCGTCGGTCTCGCCCTCACCAATGTCGTCCTCTGGGTGCTGTTGCGACCGCCGGGTGTACCAGGGACCATGTATCTGGGTGAGATCTTCGCCACGACGGCGATCGTCCTGTTGTCGTGCTCCCTTGTGCTCGCGACCCGAGCGCCCTTGCTGGAGCGCTTCTTCGGGGGCCTGGATCGCATGTACCTGTGGCACCGCTGGAGCGCCGTGGCGGGTGTGGTGCTACTCCCATTTCACTCTGCCCTGGTCACCCGCGCGCCCGATCCGAATCTGAACGAGCTTGGCAGTGTGCTTGGGCAGGTGGCTCTGATCGGGTTGGTGCTGCTGCTGCTGTGGGCACTCGCTCCAGGACTGTCCGCGGTCATGCGCCGCCTCCCCACGAAGGTGCAACGCTGGTTCATGCAGTACCAACGCTGGTTCACGCTGCA
>WNGQ01001421.1_pt1 | contig 24876 bp, 24 predicted proteins | sample 5407661 | NCBI WGS metagenome assembly WNGQ01 (sample SAMN13153382, study PRJNA577476) | soil metagenome | isolation source: 60 cm soil or saprolite under Garry oak tree replicate 2 | place: USA:California | collected 2016-06-15 | reverse complement strand
TGCAGAGCATTAGGGGAGACAAGATATTCGTCCGAGGAATATCTGATCCGACAGGCGCGATCCCGAGCTGGATCGGCGAGGAAATACCGGTCCCATACGCGATTGCTTCTGAGGTTGGCCAGATCCGCCGCACCACCGAGGAAGAGTATCGGAGAGGGAAGAAACTTGGAGAAATCAGTCAGCTACTCGCCGAGAAATATCCGGGTGATGAGAAAACAATTCGGAAGGCGTTGAGCGAGACTTTCGATCAGTGCGAAGAAGGATTGCCCGTCCCAAGCGATAGACTGTTGACGATTGAAGAATGGGACGATTTCATAATAATCAACTCTCACCTGGGAACCTTGGTCAATAGGACCCTCGCACGGCTCATCGGCCACCTATTATCTGATGAGGCTGGCGTGAGCATCGGAATACAACAAGACCCCTACAGGATTGTGCTCCAGACGATGGGCGCGATAGACGCTCAGGATGTGCAGAAGGTGCTGCAACGGATGGCTGACACTGACATTACCGAGTTGGCAGTGGTCGCTTCTAAGAGGACAGGGTTGTTCAAGAGAAGACTGGTCCATGTCGCTCGGAGATTCGGAGCCATATCGAAATGGACTGATTTCAGCAGCATCACCCTTCGACAGTTGGCGAAGAGCTTCGAGGGGACGGTCATCATGGACGAGGCTGTCAGGGAAACCAGTGAGAAGGATATGGATGTGCCCCACACCCAGGAAGTGTTGAAGGCGATAGCGGCGAAGAATATCGCGGTGATGACTGTCAAGGCTAGTGGCGAGGCGACGCCGATCGCGAGGATTGGACTCGAGAGGATCAGCCGGAAAGCGGACATTATCCCGACCGAGAAGATGAACCAGATTCTGGTCGGATCTGCAAAGGCTCGGATTCTGAACGAGGTCAAGACGCTCGTCTGCACGAATTGCTGGAAATACGTGGAGATGCGCCGAGTCAAGGATATGCCGGCGACGCTAGAGTGTCCTGAATGCGGCTCTAAGCTGGTTGCAGCGCTGGGAGTGGCGGACGAGGATGTGAAGAAATTGATAGCCAAAAATGGGACGAGGCTTTCAGAGCGAGAGAAGGATCTCGTGTCAAGAGCAGAGGATACCGCCAAGCTCGTGGACGAATACGGTAGACTCGCAGTCTATGCCTTGGCTGGACGCAGGATCATGCCCGAAGTGGCTGGCGACATTCTCCGAAAGTATCGTAAACCAACGAACGGGTTCTTCGAGGCGCTGATGGATGCGGAGCGCGAAGCTCTCAAGGAACGGTTCTGGTAGCAGCCTGAAGCGCCCACGATGATTCACCTTCCCGGTACAAGTCTTATCTGAGACACGCACATGTGTCGCGTAGATTGAAGCGAGACCTCTCCATCGAGACGAAGAGTCTGAGACGCCTCTTCAAAGGCATACCCGGCAAAGGCGACGTGGTAGCCCTCGATCAGGTCGACCTAGAGGTCTATGACGACGAGATATTCGGACTCCTCGGCCCGAACGGTGCAGGAAAAACAACCCTCATCAAGATTCTATGCACCCTCCTTCTACCTACCCAGGGAGAAGCCCTCATCAAGGGACTGGACGTTGTCAAACAGGCGCCCCAGATACGGCGACTGATCAACCTCGTCTCGGGTGGAGAAACACCTGGCTATGGAATCCTAAGCGTCAAAGAGAACCTCTGGTTCTTCTCCCAATTATACGGACTGCCGAGAGATTTTGCAAAGGACAGGATCAGTAAGCTTGTTGACCAGCTTGAGCTTCAAGACTATCTCAACACTCGCATGAGCAAACTCTCGACGGGCTACAAGCAACGGCTAAACCTCGCACGCGGATTCGTGAACGATCCGGCGGTGCTCTTTCTCGACGAGCCAACGCTGGGGCTCGACGTGTTGTCCGCTCGGCACTTGAGGACACTGGTCCGAGACTGGATCGGTACAGGTGGGAAGACAGTGCTGTTAACGACCCATTACATGGCGGAAGCGGACCAGCTCTGTGACAGGGTCGGGATCATCAACCGCGGCAAGGTCCTCGCCTGCGACACTCCGCAACGGCTCAAGACGAAGGTTGCCGGCGGAGCCACTTGGAAGATAGAGATAACTCCGAACCTGTCACGGCCAGAATCTGTTAAGGCGGTCCCAGGCGTTGTCGGGCTGTCTCAGACAGACAATATCGAAACGGGCGTGACGACTCTCAAGCTGGTATTGGAGGATGAGTCGGCCATGTCTGACCTGTTGAGCAAGATTCGTGAGAACGGGAGCAGAGTCCTCAACATGGGCAAGTCCGAGCCGACACTAGAGGACGTGTACATCAGCCTCGTAGGAACGGGCCTCGAACAATGATAGTCAGACCAACAACGCGTGCAGACCTGGTGACGAATCTTCGTGCGGCATATGCGCGGATGTGGGTCCGACTTAGAGGAAGTAACCGGGACCCTATTGCCCTCGTCGCAGAGATCGGACTACCGATTCTTACCATCGGCGCATACGTGATCCTCTACAGGGCGATAGGCCTGCCTGCGACAGCGGGTGCTGCGGTTATCATCGGAGGCGCGATGATCGCCTTCTGGACGAATGTTCTCTGGAACATGTCCTCCCAGTGGTTCTGGGAGAGAGAACAGGGAAACCTGGAGATGTACCTGGTCGCGCCTGTTTCAAGAATGGCAATATTGCTGGGAATGGCTCTCGGAGGCAGCCTCAACACTGGGATCCGGGCCCTGGGGATTGTATTACTGGGAATATTTGTCTTCCAAGTGCCGTTTGTCGTTAGAGATCCGCTTGCTGTTGGACTCGTATTCTTCTTGACCTTAGCAGCACTCTACACGTTGGGAATGCTGTTCGCCTCTCTCTTCATGCTCTACGGAAGAGAGGCTTGGAATACGGCAAACCTCCTCCAAGAGCCCGTCTACTTCCTCTCGGGAGCATACTTTCCCGCTTTCTATGGGGTCGTTCCCTTCGCAATTGCAGTAGCCGGGTCCCTGATACCAATGACACTGGGGCTAGATGCCATTCGCAGACTCGTAATAGTCGGAGGCGACTTGAACAGCGTCTGGCTTGAGATCGTCGCACTCGTGGCTAGCATCCTGATTCTCTTTCCCCTTGCGCGCCGGACACTCAACTACATGGAGTCTCTCGGAAAGAAAGAGGGAAGGCTGACACTCCGATGGCAGTAGCCGACTTCATCAAGTCAACAAGAGAATCCTTCCGGGTAGGCTGGAAGATAGAAAGCAACTGGACAGACCCGGTTCTCTTCGCCACCTACCAGATCATCAGACCATTAGCCTCCCTGCTCATCGTGACCTTCATCGTACTTATCGGCGCGGCCGTCGGCGCAGCCAGCTCAGCCTTCTACACACAATACCTGGCTTGGCTCATCGTCGGGACCTCGTTCTATTCCTATGTCCTTCAGGTGATGCTCGGAATGGCCATCCTCGTCCACGTGGACCGGACAAGGTACGAGGTTTTGAAAAACATCTACATCTCACCCGGCACACTCCACCCCTACGTCCTCGGAAGAGGGCTCGTCTCAGTAGTCAACGGCACAATATCGACAATCCTCACACTTCTCTTCAGCGTAGCCATCTTCAACGGACTACTCCATATGAACATTCCACTAAACCTCCTCAGCGTCAACCTGCCAATGCTGATTCCCGCGCTAGTTCTGGGAATTACAGCTCTACTCGCAATCGGCTACGTGCTCTGCGCTGTGAACATTGTCTCCAACCGTATGGAGTTCATTCTAGGCGACTCAGTATCAGGCATCTTCTTCCTCCTTGGCGGAGTACTCTTTTCGGTCAGCCTGCTACCCTCGTGGGTGCAGCCGATATCAAACGTTCTTCCGATAACCTATTTCCTCAACGCGGTTAGAGAGAGCTTTGGACTTTCAAACGGCAACTATCCGATAGATCTAGCCTTCCTTGCCCTGACGACCCTCGGCGCGGTAGTTCTCGGAATAACCGTCTTCAGACTCGCGGAGGGGAGAGCAAAGAGGCTCGGACTCTTCGACAGAAAATCCGAATACTAACTCTAGAATCGCAGCATCTTCAGAACGGCCTCGAAAGCATCATTGGTCCTTCCGGCTTTGTACGATCTCAGATAGCTTAGCAACTCATCTCTCTCAATCGGCCCGAGAATCCTCGACACGCTCCTCGAAAATCTGCCTGAGAGAAAGAGATACTGCGTGATGGATGTGAAGTTGTTTACGCGCCGCATCAGGCTAGCGCTCTCGAAATCAAGTATCCACGGCCTATCCTCCGGGGAAACTAGGATATTCTTGTGTGCTCTACTCAATTCTCCATGATCGAGCCCGTACGCGTCCAGTCTAGCGCACTGTTCGAAGAGGGCTTTGAACGTGGATCGGACTCTGGCTCTGGTCCCTCGTCCTTTAACCGAAGTGACCCATGATGGGAGAGACTGGCCTTCGACAAACTGCATCTTGAGGACGTCTCTGGATGAGCCTAGAAATTCTGGGCCGATGCCTGCGTTATTGGCAGCTTTGATCATAACCGCTTCGTGATTCATGCTGTTTCTTCTAGAGTCTACTCTCCGAATCTTGACGGCGACCCGGTCATCTCCGGCCCTCCCTGAGAATACGAGCCCGACGACGCCTTTTCCCAAGACCGAGAGCTTGCCGATCTTCAGGCGGCCCTGAAACTCGAGCCCAGTTATGCCTAGGTCGATCAGCTGTGCTGTTCGCGACTCGAATGCCTCAGCTGTCGGGTTGGGATATGCGACGAGTGACCTGTAGGGGTCCTGAGCGAGGTTTTCGATCGGAACTATCACGGGGCGGGTTTCAGCCACGCGGGTCTAGCCTCCAAGAATTCCCATAATCTCTGGTCGAAGCTTTCTTTTCCGAGCAATGACAAGACGGCTCGGCCCTGCAGAACCTTTACGCTCTTAGATAATGATGCGCCAATCTGTCCGGGCACCGTAAGGCCATAGGACTCTTCACGTAGTGACGTTTTGACTAGAGGGGCGATGGTTAGCATTCGGCGTTTCTTCTCGACCATCCACCTGTCAGCTTCTATCCATGGACCACGAACTGTGTCTTTAGCTGCCAGATGGCGTTGCAGGAATGATTGGCTGTCCTCGCTCTTCGCGACAGGAGGCCCCCTCTGGATCTTACTACCCGGAAGAACAGTTCGGTCAGTCTCTAGTAGAATCGCGCTTTGGGTGTTCTCGTCGCTCCAGATCGTTGAACGATTGATCTCGAATTCTTCCCGCGTCATCATTTCCACCAGACTTCTTTCCAACCGCATCAGCTGACCCCAGAGCACATCTGGGACCAAGACTGGATGTTTGAACGTGATCGCGACCAGCTCTCGCGCGTTGGTCCCGATTCGGTTGGAGTATTGACTTCGTGTTTTTTTCGTGAACTCTGGTGGGAAAAAGTATCGTGTGTGAGGGTCTCGTAGGAATTGGCGGCCTGCTGCTACGAAACTCCAGAGCCTATCCGGTCTCACGGCCGCGGCCAGGTTTCGATCCGGGTCTACTGGATCGATGACGACCAAGTCGACTCCCGGCTCTCTCTTCTTGGCATCGAGCAATGATGGCGCCTTCCCGATTTCGAGACGAGTGCCAGGTGTCCACGACGACGCGTGCTCGATCGTTTCGAGGAATGAATGGTAGTAGAGGGTGAGTGTGTCTATGAGCATGCCGCTGAATCCTCCGATCTTGATCTCGGCCCCATAGACGCCTATTCCCTTGGCGAATTTCTTCAAGAGGCGGGCCTCCAAGCGAAGTTCAGCCGTGAGGTTTGCTTTCATGAACTCTGTGTGGTAGGGGGTTCTGTCGGTCGCGCTCTTCCAGCTGCCCTTCTCCACGTCATAGCATGGGACGATGTTTACTCGGATTCCTTCGACGTGGAAATCTAGAAACGGGTGTTCAGCATATCGCTCGATGACATTGAATCTGCCGAGTCCTTTGCGGATCGCTGGAAGGACTTTGTCAATCCACTCCTTCCGTTCCATGGAAGCCGGAAAACGGGCGAAAATGTCCAGATCAGTTTCGTGGCTTATCCAGGTGTCCCGTGCGAAAGACCCCTGAAGCGTCACGCTTCCATAGATCCCTGAATCTTCTAGGATCCGTTCGACTTCTCCTCTGAGGCGATCTGCCAGACGTGCCATCTTCTCTCGCTCCTTTTCGATGGGCACGATTCTCCGCACGACCTGCTTCAGAACCGCCTCAGACGACAACAATTTCAATTCAGATTGGAACTGGAAGCCTATTTGAAACTGGCAACCATGAGCGCTATTTCTTCGCGTCGACTTCGAACAAGGTCGAATACTTGGGTCCAGACGGGGAGAGCACGCTCTGCTTCAGCCTGAGATGGTCGGCGTTGAATGTTCCGAAACTCTCATCGGCCAGATGACCGAGAAAAGCTGCAACCTCATCCCTCTTCCGTCCCGAGCGGACCCTTGCAACCGTGATGTGTGGACTAAACGGGCGCGTCTCGCGGCTGAATCCGATCTCGTGGAGAAGCCTCTCCGTCTGCTCGAAAATGAGCTGAGCCTTGCTCCAACCTTCACCGATTCCGATCCAGATGACACTCATCCTTTTCAGGTTCGGAAAAGCTCCCGCACCATTGACCTCCAATTGGAAGGGCTCAAACTGGAGCTTAGCTAGTGCAGATTTCACTTCTGCCAGTGTTGATGGATTAACGTTTCCGAGGAATTTGAAGGTCAGATGGATATTGTCTCGTTCGACAGGTTTGAGATCTCCTCCCAGTGACAAGAGTGATGAGGTGATCGATTCGACTTTGGAAAGTATCTGCTCGTCTTCGAGGTCGATTGATACAAAGCTCCGAATCTGATCACTCGGCAAGATGGTATCGCAGACTCTGCTTCGACACGGACTGCAATAACCGTTAGCACAGACGACAGTTTGACTGAGTTCTAAGAGCTATAACTTCCTCTTTGCCTCACCGCGCAGAATCACCATTGCAGCATCCGAGTTCTCAGAAGACAGTTCTGGTCATAGTGGGAATGCCGGGAGCGGGAAAGAGTCTCGCGTCCAGAGCGATAAAGGATCGAGGTGTTCCAGTTTTCGTCTCCGGAGACATAATCAGAGCCGAAGCCCGTAGACAGGGGCTAAAGCTCACTCGGAAGAATCTCGGATTACTCATGGTGAGGATTCGCAAGGAGGAGGGCATGGGAGCGGTAGCCAAGAGACTGATTCCCCTGGTTGAGAAGACCAGTGGACGGTTTGTCGTCTACGAGGGGGCAAGAAGTATGGAGGAAGTTGATGAGTTATGCCGGAGATATCGAGTCGTTACGATTGCGATTCACGCATCCAGCAAGGCAAGATTTCAGCGTCTTCAGCGTCGCGGAAGATCCGACCGGCCCCGGGGATGGAAAGACTTTGTCGAAAGGGACAACCGAGAGCTGGGCGTCGGGATTGGAAAACTCATCGCTCTGGCCGAAAGAACCGTGGAGAACGAGGATACGAAAGAGGACTTGAGGAGGAGAACCAAACGATTACTCAAAATGATCCAGAGCGAAAGATCGTAATTGTTGCTGAGACAGAGATCAACCCGACAGAAAATCGGGAGAGAGTGAAGGAGGCACTGACGAATCTCTTCCAGGGAGAGGTAGGGTTCAGAGGTGAGCTGGATGATTATGGCTCAGCTAGACTGGTCGGGGAAGGGGACGAGTCTCTGGAGAGGTTCCGGATGATTCTCCAACGGGATAGGATACGCGCGGCGGGCCGAGCTCAACTGTTCAAGGGCAAGGAGGGAAACCGGATAGTTGTGTTTCTGAACAAGCAGGTCGCGTATGCCGGGCACATCTCTTTCTCAGCGCCTGAAGGCGAGTCACCCCTTGGACCGATTCGTCTCATGATAGAATCCAATGACGCGACTGGTGTTATCGAGTGGTTGACTGGCGGTAGAGAGAAGCCCCCAAGACGATGAATGGCGATTGGAAAGAGAATTTGGTCGCGCGGGATTCTCTAGGCGATGAGTCTACTTTGACTGCTTCAACGATAGGACCTGGAAGTCTTTGGGAACGATTGTTGGTCGAAACACCTTCCGAGCCTCTCTTAGGAGAACCGAGTCGTCTCTCGTGACAGCGCTGATGTGGACGAGGGCGAGACGCTTTACCCCTGCAGCCTTGGCTAGCTGTGAGGCTTCGCGAGCTGTTGAATGATAGTACTCTTGAGCTTTAGGGCTTCTGTCTTCCGTGAATCCGCCGTCGTGAATGAGAAGGTCCGCGCCCTTCGCGATACTTTTCACGGACTCTGCCGGTCGAGTGTCTATCGCATATACCACCTTTAGGCCAGGTCGAGGCGGATCGATCGCTTCGCGTGGTTGTATCAGTCTCTTTTCGAGCCTTACTGGTTTTCCGTGTTGAAGCTCGCCCCAGAGTGGACCCTCAGGGATTTTCAAGCGTTTAGCCTTCTCCGGGTGAAAACGCCCGGGTCGATCTTTCTCTGCTATGGAGTATGCGAGGCAGAGAATGTCATGCTTTGCGAGAGCCGTCTTGATCACGTAATCGCCTCTGTCCACCTCGTCGCCGGGTCCCAGCTCTTTCGCTCTTAGCTGGAAGTTCGCCGGGTAGCCTAGGGGCTTGTAGATCAAGTCAAGGAATCTGGTCAAGTCCTTGGGACCATACAGGTCCAATGGTTTGTCTCGGGCGAGAGATGACATGGTCTGCAAGAGACCGGGTAATCCGAGAATGTGATCCCCGTGCAGATGAGAGATGAGAATGGTTGTTGGTCTGTTGAATCCGAGTCCAGCGTGCATCATCTGTCTCTGGGTCCCCTCGCCACAGTCTAGAATAATCAGTTCCCCATCTCGACGCAACGCCACGCTCGGGAGTCCCCGTTCTTTTGTCGGCAGGCTTCCTCCAGTCCCTAGAAAGATCACGTCGATCCCCGCGGACACTAGTTGACCTCCAGGACGAGAATTTCTCGGGTCAATCGTCTGTGTACGTAGACTTCGTGACGATCGACAATGCGGAATCCTGCCGAGTCGGCTATGTCAGGAGTTCCTGTTCCAAGTGGTGATGCTACGACCAGCCGGCCGTGTTTGGTGAGCGCCGAGTGGGCTTCGGGGATGAATTCTTTCAAGATGTTCCGTGTGGTCGACTTTAGGGTCGAGGCTCCAGTACCATAGGGGGGGTCTGTCGCGATCGCCTCCACGTTCCTGACGGGAATGCTGCGTGCGTCGCCCCTGAGCAAGGCGAAAGGTTTCGTCTCGAAGTGTCGGAGGTTTCTCCTTGAGCCTCGGAGCATTCGTTTGACTGCATCCATTCCTATGATCTGGCAGCCTAGTAGTCCTGCTTCGAGTAGTATGCCTCCTACTCCACAGAACGGGTCCATGAAAGTTGTTCCAGGGACCACGCCGGAAAGGTTGACCATGCTTCGGGCCAGTTTTGGCGTCATTGTGCTGGGATGAAACGCTGGTCTCTTCCGGGGCCTTCGACTCGCGACGTAACCGGCTGGGCGTTGATGGGCGATTAGTCCGAGATGGAAGTAGGGTCCGGCAAGGAGACCCCGGAATTGATGTGTTGGGTTCTCCAAGTCTACGCGGGCTTTTGTTATATTACCTATCAGCCAGCCGAGGTGTCCTTCGAGCTTTACGCGGGACATTTCCTTGGAGACTCCTCCGAACCGGAGCACGCGAATACTGAAGCTGTCTTTTTCCCCGAGATATTTTGGGAGGTCGCTGGATTTTACAGCATCGTCGATTCCTGGAATCGTAGGCTCGGAGTGGACTATTTCCATACCAACTTCGTCGATGAATGCTCCGCGGCCGCCGACCTTCGTGACTGCGTCGATGTCTGCTTGGATCTCTGCGAGTTTGTAGAATGAGCTGGTTAGTTTGAATGGTATCTGGTTCGCGTCGAGTATGGCCTTCATCTCGGCCATCGGCAGTGTTGGATGTTCGCCTGACAAGATTAGAAAGACGCTTGTCGGCGTATCCATGCCTGACCGAGATGCGAACAAGTATATACACAACCTGCTGCCCGATTGCAAGTTCTACCCCGGGAGAAGAGTCTAGATGAAACGTTCGAAGGGTATTCGAAACAGGAATCGGACTCTTCTTCGTAGAAAGCCTCGAGATCGGGGTAAGAATCCTCTTGGAAGGATACTCATCCCCTATCAGCCAGGACAGATGGTCACGATCTCGATCAATCCATCGATCCAGAAGGGCATGCCTCACAGAAGATACCAAGGGCGTGTCGGGATGATCTCGGAGAAGCGTGGGAGAGCGTATGTTGTTCAAGTGACCACGGGCAAGGTTCCGAGGCTCATTATCGCGCGTCCTGAACACATTCAACCGATGAAAGAGGCTTCCTGATGGCGCGAAAGATTCTCATCGAAAAGGCCATAACCAACTCGGAGGCCAAGGCTGTTCTTGAGAAGGTCAAAGAGGAAGAGCTGGGTGAATTTCAGCGGAGGACTCTGGACTATACACGCAGGTTCGCGAAGCTGCCGGCTGACAAATCGTCTAAGCTTGTCGAGGAGCTCTCGTCGAAGCTCCAGCTGGAGCGGAACGACGCCATCCAGATAGTGAACACGCTGCCACAGACTGTCGAGGAACTTAGGGCGGTCCTGACTGTGAAGGGTCGGTTTGTGAGTACGGAGCAGCTCAATGGTATCCTTGAGATAATGAAGCGTTTCGCCTAGAACCGGGCGACCGAAATCAAATTAAGCATAGTCGATGCTATTTTGAACGAGTAGACTTGGCTCGCCGTGCCCCTAGACGTTATTTGCAAGCTAGAGAGAGACCAGTTCGTAGAATCTTCTAGCAAGGGAGCCTGGAGAAGAGCCGTTCTTGGCTATACACGAAGACGAGTATATACAGAGAAGACATGTCTACGAGGAACACGCTTACGTGCTCGACTATCTACCCTATGGAAGGTCATCCGACAAGTCCCGACACCTCGTAGTCCCATCAGTCCAGATAATGGGCGAGCAGTACTTCACTCTGCTTGAAGCGGAGTTGAAGGTGGGGGCGACCGTAGTTGTTCCGGAGCGGATATACATCGGGAGAGAACGGCGTGAAAAGGTTGATCGAATCATTAGCAGAATCAGCTATGATCAGCTGACGGCGAACGCGAAGGCCGAGGTAACTCCCCTCATCGATGAGCTTGTGAAGAAACAGGAGAAACGGTTCGTTGACTTCTTCAACAATTCGCAACCGGTAACACCGAGAATGCATTCAGTCGAACTGTTGCCGGGGATTGGCAAGAAGTCGATGTGGACTATTGTCAACACGCGAGAGAAAAAGCCGTTTGTCAGCTACAAGGACATCGAGCAGAAAACAGGGCTGACAGACGTGGCGAAGATAATGGCGAAACGCATTCTCGAAGAGCTGAGCACTGAATCTAAGTACCGCCTCTTCACTAGGACAGTATAGTATTGTGGAGCCTCACGAAGGGCGGCACCGACCGTCAAAGCGTCTAGGACAGAACTTTCTCCTCAACCGTAACATCGCTGAACAGATCGTTTCCAGCATATCCCCAGGCCCGTCGGATACAATCCTGGAGCCGGGACCCGGCCACGGAACACTCACGCGTCTACTGATAGAGAAAGCAGGGAGAGTAATCGCGGTCGAAAAAGACTCGAGACTAGTCAGCGAGCTACGAGACACTTTCAGGAACCAGCCCAACCTGACGATCGTGGAAGGAGACGTTTTGAAAATGGGCGACTCTCTTCCCGTCTTCAACAAGCTAGCGAGCACTCCACCATACTACATCTCCTCGAAATTGACCCTCCTTCTTACGCAGAAAAAGTTCGACGTTGCTGCTATCGTGTTCCAGAAGGAGTTTGGCGAGAGACTCCTCGCCGAGCCGGGAACAACTGACTACGGGAGGTTGACGGTCATGGCTCGGAGAAAAATCGACGTGGAAAAGATACGAGACATTTCCAGGATCATGTTCAGCCCTAGACCCAAGGTTGATTCGACCCTTCTCAGGCTAACACCGAAACGGTGGATAGCGGAGCTGGATGAGGTCTTATTCGAAGAACTCGTCAGGGGAATCTTTACCCAGCGTAGAAGACTGCTCAAGAGTGCGCTGTCTCATTTCTTGGCGCTAAAGTACGGACGAGAGATGGCAAAGGACTTGCTCGCGAGGCTCTCGTTACCGGATGCCAGAGTCTACCAACTGTCGATTGCTCAGCTGGAGAATCTGAGCCTGCAGTTATGGAGAATCGTATCCAACAGAATGGTCTCTGGAGGTCTAAATGCACAGGACTAACAGCAATCATATATCATACTGGAACGAAAGGTCGGTAGGTCGTACCTATGCCCATTACTGATGTGATGAAGAAACAGCTAGCGCAGAGGCATAGGCTGTTCTTCAAAATATGCCGAACCTGCGGTTCTCGAAACTCTCCCAACGCGTACAGGTGCAGGCGTTGCCGCGGTGACAACCTACGCTGGAAGAAGCGCGAACTAGGCGCGAAGTAGACTAGTGCCCCTATTGTTGAATTGTGGTTGCCTTAGGCTGCTGTAGAAGTCTCGGTAGCTCTGAAGGGACTTCTGCGACGCTGACCCCTACTTCTCGGAACCTCTTCATCTTGGCATCTGCTGTACCTTCAGTCCCGGTGATTATAGCCCCAGCGTGGCCCATCCGCTTTCCAGGCGGCGCCGCCCTGCCCGCGACATAAGCCGCCACCGGTTTAGCATACTTTGTGTCCTCGATGAAATCTGCGGCATCTTCCTCCGCTGAGCCTCCAATCTCGCCGATCAAAACGACAGCATCTGTCGATTTGTCGTCTCTGAACATTTTGAGAACATCGACGAAGTTCAATCCTGTAACGGGGTCGCCTCCGATTCCGATACAGGTGGACTGACCGATGCCGGCGCGGGTAAGGTAGGATGCTATCTCGTAGGTTAGCGTGCCGCTTCTAGACGCGACTCCCACTCCTCCGGGGCTGAACACATCTCCCGGCATTATTCCGAGCTTCGCTTCGCCGGGCGTGATGACTCCCGGGGTGTTTGGCCCGATGATCGTGGTCCCGTGCTCTTTCGCGTAGGCCATTAGCACCATGCTGTCCCTTGCGGGGATCATCTCAGTAATGATGACGACCGGGTTTAGGCCGGCGTCGATCGCTTCCATCCCGGCTTCCTTTGCGAAGGGTGCGGGTACGAATATGATCGAGGCGTTCGCATCAGTCCTCTCAAGAGCGGCAACTACAGTGTCGTAGACTGGGACTCCTTGAACGCTGGTTCCTCCCTTGCCCGGAGTGACGCCGGCGACGATTTGTGTTCCGTAGTCGCGCATGAGTTTTGTATGAAACGAACCCTGGTTGCCTGTTATTCCCTGAACGATAGCCCGGGTCCGTTGGCCGACGAGCAGGGTCATTTTCTAAGCCACCAACTTGGGAGACGTGACAAGCCGGGCTGCTTCGTCCATCATTTCAAGGGTTGTGATACCTGCAGAGTTGAGGAGTCTCTTTCCTTCCTCATAGTTAGTGCCTTGCATCCTGACAACCAGCGGCTTCTTCAATCCAACCACCTTCTTCACGTCGAGAATTCCCTTAGCAACCTCATCGCATCTCGTGATTCCAGCTAGTATGTTGATGAATATCCTACTGACCTTCGGGTCACCCTGGATTATCTGAAGCGCTGTCGCAACCTGCTCCGCGTCCGCTCCGCCGCCCACATCGCAGAAGTTTGCGGGCTTACCTCCATAATGGTTGACCATGTCTAGCGTCGCCATAACAAGGCCGGCTCCGTTGCCCATGATTCCAATATCCCCTTCAAGTTCGACGAATGCTAGTCCGTTCTCGCGAGCCTTCGCCTCCAGCGGCGTAACCTCTCCGCTAACCTCCTTCGACCGTTCCTGAAACTCTGGATGGCGGAAGAGACTGTTGTCGTCGACTATTACGCGAAGGTCGGCTGTGACGAACTTACCCTCGTTTGTCTCGACTAGAGGATTGCTCTCGACGAGTTCCGCGTCATAAATCACAGAAAGACGATACAGGTTCGAGAGCAGGTCCGTCAAAGCGTTGAGTCTCGGTCCTCCATATCCGAGCTTCAGAGCTACCTGCCGCGCGTCGAAGCTTCTCATTCCGAACACAGGGTCGAGTCGTTGGCGAAGAATCTTTTCGGGATTCTTGCTCGCAACCTCTTCGATGTCGATTCCCCCCTGGTCGGATGCGAGTACGGTCTGGCACTTGTTTACCCGGTCCAAAACAATGCTTCCGAAGAGTTCCTTCTTGATGGCGAGCTTCTGCTCGATGAGAACTTTCTTCACCTTCTCTCCTTTGATCGTCATCGCGAGAATTTCGCTCGCACGATCACGAGTCTCGTCCGGCTTGGTCCCGAATTTAATTCCTCCGGCTTTTCCCCGTCCCGCGACGAGGACTTGGGCCTTGATGACTACCTCTCCCCCGATTCTCTTGTGAATGTCACGCGCCTCGTCTGGACTCGAGGCGAGTCCTCCCTTAGGCGTGTTGATTCCGAGGTTTTGAGCAAGAGACTTGGATTCGTATTCGAAAAGTTTCATGCGATTTTACAACAACTTTTTTCATCCCATACTAGCATAGTATTTGGCTATTACCCCAGACCAGCCTATTTTTGCCGGTGGGAGCGGACAGATGGTACGAAATCCAGATGGTATACGTTTTGTCTACCCAAAAGCTGGCCAATGTACACGGCAGTCGACCGCCAGGTCCACCGGCTGTCATAGTTGCTCCGGGGCTGTCGAGCTTACCGTAACCCATTTATTAGGCGCGAGACAGCTAAGTTCAGTCTGTCGGGTCGCCCGACAGGATCAGAATCGTTTGGATAACTCTAAAGTCTGGGGACAATGCCAGAACGAGCGGCCGAAGAGTGGGCCTCTGCTCGGAATCATGGCGGGGCTGACGGAGTCTTGGTGAAGACAATCCTTGACAATTTCTGCGTAAGGAGCGGCATTTTCTGTTCACGCTGCGAAGAGAAACTGAAAAAGGGGCAGATCAGCGACCTTGATGTAAAAGTAATCAGAACCATAACCGAGCTAGAGAAGGAGAATCCAACCCTACAATCGGTGACCTTTCACAAAGCTGTCGAGGCAGGAGACATCATGGCGCTCATGGTCGACAGGAAAGGCATGGACGCCTTCCTCTCATCCGGAGCCAAGCTGGCAAAGTCATTGGGTGACCGTGTCGGTAAGAGAGTCCGGGTTCTCAACTATGGTGGAGACGAGCGAGGATTCTTGGAGGATCTCTTCACACCGTTCTCAATACTAACGATCAATACGATATGGCTTCCTGACGGAAGCCGGGAGACGAAGGTGATACTGAATGGTCGTAGACCCCGGAGAAATCCGCTCGGCGACTTTGAAGTCGTCAAGAAGCTTGCCCGTGAATTGAAAGGTCTCACGTTGAGGATAGAGTTCGAAGACTACTGACAGCTCCTTGGAAAACCGTTCCGACGATAGTCAGATCATCGTAGTTGGAGCAGGAGTGGCAGGAAGCCACGCCGCTCTCCAAGCTGCAAGGAACGGTTCTAAGGTTGTCCTTCTCGAGGAGCACCCGCAGGTAGGGGTTCCCAGCCACTGCTCAGGGGTCGTGAGCTTGAATGGTCTGTCGATGCTCGGGATCCAACCACAACCTACGTTTTCTCAAAGAGTGATTCAGGGCGCCCTCTTCCATCCTCCCAAGGGCGAGCCGCTTGAGCTTCGCACGAAACAGCCGGTGGCACTCATCATCAACCGGGCAAAATTCGACCAATACGTGGCCAAGAACGCTGTATCGGGAGGCGTCGAGCTTCACACGAAGACGCGTGTGTCAAAGTTCGAACGGTATCCAGACGGAATCGTCGGCGTCTCCGTCCAAGACGGTCCAGGCTTCAAAGGAAGCATCGTTATTGATGCTAGTGGTGCTGGTAGCAGACTGGCTGAACAGGCGGGTCTTCAGACCCCTGACTGGACCCAGCTACTCCCGGGTCTACAATACGAGCTGGCGGAGACCCCAAAGCAGGGTGATCTCGTGGAGCTTTTCTTCGGCTCTCACCGAGCACCAGGATTCTTCGCATGGAGCATTCCTACCGGCGACCACAGCGCCAGAGTGGGATTGGCCTCCGGAAAGGGCAACGTGAAGAAACTGCTCGATGATCTTGTCAAAGAGTGCTGGCCGAAATCGACCATCGAAGGGACAAAATCCGGTTCGGTACTGGTCTCAGGTCCGATAGACAAGTGCTGGTCTGAGAATTTTCTGGTCGTAGGGGACGCGGCTAGCCAGGTCAAACAGACCACTGGAGGTGGCATTATCATCGGCGGATACTCGGGAATACTCGCAGGGCAAGCTGCATCGAAAGCGGCCAAGGCGCCACGAGAAGAGCGGTGGAAGTTCCTACTGCAATACGATCGAGAGTGGCGGGAGAAGTTTGGCTCGGATTTGAGAAGAATGGGAATCGCCCACAAATTGTTTGCAAGTCTTTCGGACGAGACTCTGAACAAGCTTTTCGAGGGTGTCAGAGAGTTTCTCCCCGAGGTACAGGAGGTTGCGGACATGGACTTTCAAGGAGAAATAATATGGCGCATGCTGCGCAAGAAGAAATTCGTAGCTCTCTTACCACGCGTCGCGGTCGATAGTATCAAGGCAATTTTCTCATAGATCACGCATATCAGACGCACCGGAATCTGGGGGTGCGTAGTCCATGCCAAAATCTCAACAATCAATCCAGGCACTCGCCGCCGGAAAGATACAGCATGTCGTGATAATCTTCAAAGAGAATCACACATTCGACAATTACTTTGGGACGTTTCCTGGCGTGGACGGAATGACCATGCCCCGGTGCCCAAACCCGCCACTAACAGATCCTGATCATCGACATAGCGCATGGCTGACGCGAAAAACTACCGCTGTCCGTCAACAGTTCGTGGAGGCCGACATCCCAACCTATTTCGCCTACGCGAGACAATTTACTCTCTGCGACAGGTACTTTACAGACGTTGCCGGACCTTCGACGCCCAATCATCTAATGCTGATTGCCGCGGACTCGCCGCTCATCGACAATCCGAAGCCTGGGGACCAAGTGAAACTCTCGACATCCCTCCCAGCTAATCTGGACAAGCATGGAATCTCATGGGCCAACTATGGAGGATACGCTTTCCAGTATCTCGTCGGAATAAATCCCAAGAACAATTTAACGTCGGACCGGTTCAAGATCGACGCGGCTTCGGGGAAGCTGCCCAGTGTTTCCTGGGTATTCGCCTCTGGACAGTTCGACGAGCATCCGCCGGACACCGGCAAAGGAAGAATGGGAAACGTGACAGTCGGTTCTCAATGGACAGTAGACCAGATCAATGCGCTCGTCAAAGGAGGCCTCTGGTCGAATACGGCGATTTTCATAACATGGGACGATTGGGGAGGATGGTGGGACCACGTGGACCCGCCCAACGTTGAATCATGGAACCTTGCAACCCCGCAGCCAAGGTACAAGGGAACACAGTTCCGGTATGGCTCCCGAGTTGGCTGCTTGGTACTGGGCCCATACGCTCGGAAAGGGTACATCTCGAAGACCCTCCACTCTCATGTCAGCCTTGCAAGATTCTGCGAATCACTGTTCAATCTGTCTGCGTTGAACCAACGAGATGCAAATTCTGACGATATGTCCGACTGCTTCGACCTCAGCAAGAACCCTTCCCCGCCGCCTTCGGCAAAACCCTGACGATTTCTCGGATCACTTGCCGGCAGGCTCTAACGTCTGAGGGCCGCTACCGATTTTCGCTTGGCTCCTCAACGGCTTAAGAAGCAGCCGATGTTGTGGCGGGAGCATCATGAAGATCCTCGTTATCGGTTGCGGGAAGGTTGGCTCGGAGATCGTGCGAGATCTTGCTCGAGAGCCCGAGGTTGATTCCGTTATTGCTGCGGATGCCAGCGCTGAGAACCTGAGGAGACTCGGTTCCTCAGAGAAGATCAAGACTCGACATCTCGACATTTCTCAGAAGACGACTGTCCAGCAGGCAATGCGGAATGTTGACCTTGTCTGTGGAGCTCTGCCTGGTAGGCTTGGATTCCAAATAATGATCTCTGCCGTCGAGGCTGGCCGGGACCTGGTCGATATTTCGTACACGCCGGAGAATCCGTTCCGGCTTCACAGAAAAGCGCTGGACAAAGGGATCGTTCTGGTTCCCCAGTGCGGTGTGGCCCCTGGCTTCACGAACATGTGTGTAGGCGATGCCATTCGCAGACTCGGAAATATTTCTCGTGTCCGGATCTTTGTGGGGGGGCTCCCGCAGAAGCCTGTTCCACCGCTCAACTACCGGATAGTATTTTCATTGGAAGATGTCATCAACGAATATTCTCGGCCTGTCAACGTCATCGAGAACGGCCAAAGAAAAATGGTAGAGCCGTTGACTGGTAGAGGCTCTCTCAATTTTCCCGGAGTCGGAAAGCTGGAATACTTCCTGACCGACGGTCTTGGCTCTCTTCCTCGAAGCTTCCCGAAGGTGCGTGAAATGTACGAACTGACTCTAAGGTACCCCGGTCACGTGGAAATGATGAACACTCTACGAGTCCTCGGCTTCTTTGATCGAACAAAGCTCTCGGTCAACGGTTTCGAGATAGAGCCCCGAAAACTTTCTCTGGCACTATTGAAAGACGCGATGTCGCTTGGTGGTCCCGAAGATCTGCTGGCACTCAGGGTGGAGGTCGAAGGCGGCGCTGGTAAGCGGGGACGCGTCGTATACCAAGTCTTGGACTATTATGATGATCGAAGAGACGTCTCTGCGATGGCTCGTACAACAGCGTACCCTTGCACGTCGATCGCGCTATTGGTTGGAATGAAGAAATTAACTCGCAAAGGAGTTGTACCCCCCGAGAAGATAGCCCAGAACCACGACCAGTTCGACTATGTTCTTTCCCGGCTGAAGAAGAGAGGAGTAAGGGTCCAGATCAAGGTCGGAGGCATCTGATTCCGTTCTGGGAGGAGCTGTTACGGTTGCACCCTGCATGTCAATTCAGGCCCGCTAGTTCTGAGAATCTTTAGATCGTTGTGCTTCGGACCCACCCAAGTCCGTACCGATATCAGCGAGGCCCTTAACACCGAAAACTTATGATTCTTTTTATATTGTGCGTTGTCTTAGGACCTTTTCGACAGGCTTATCATACGTTTTCAGTGCTGATCCAGATCCAGGCATCAACGTCTTTGTCTGTTTCTTGTGAATCAGCCTCTTAGTAATAATGCCGAATGGAAAGGGGGCCGACCTTGATCATAAGCGTGCTAAACAACAAGGGTGGAACAGGCAAAACAACGACATCAGTGAACCTTGCAGCTGCTGCCGCAATTGAAGGAAAGCGGACCCTGCTCATCGACCTAGACCCTCAGGGAAACGCTACTACCGGTGTCGGGTTCGAGAAGGCTACACTCGGAAGCACCATCTACAATGTCCTCTCCCAGACCCGGAAAATCCAAGAGACAATCATCTCGACAAAATTCAACGGCCTCTCCCTACTTCCCAGCAACCTTGACCTAGCAAGCGCCGAAGTCGAACTCTCAAGCACCCCTGGCCGCGAGTACATTCTCAGAGAAGCCCTAACCCCAATCAAACAGGACTATGACAACATCATAATCGACTGCCCTCCAAACATCGGACTACTAACCCTCAATGCGCTAGTAACCTCGGACCTTGTCCTAATTCCGGTACAGTGCGAGTTCTACCCGATGGAAGGGCTCCCAACACTCATCAAAGTCATGGACCTAGTCAAGTCGAGACTAAAGGCACAGTTCGACTTCCGCATAGTTCTAACAATGTACGACGCTAGAACAGCGCTCTCAAGAAAAGTCCAATCCCAAGTCTGGGACAACTTCAGCGAAAGAGCACTAAAGACCGTGATCCCAAGATCTGTCAGAATGGCAGAAGCACCTAGCAAGGGACTCCCAGGCATCGTCTACAGACCAAAGAACCCAGCAGCCGAACGATACAAGTCTCTCACGAAAGAAGTATTACGACTCTCTCTCACGGCAGAAGCATAGCTCGGCCAATCAAAGAGCCCGACTGGCCGACCGACTCCCCTTTTTCTAATTCGATGTCTAGTGCGAGCCCAGCGTGGCTGGACGCGCTCGAATGTTTGCTAGCGATCAATCCAAGAATATCTACGATGCAAGCTTAGTCAGGACTGTTTCGGCTAGAAAGCTCTCCATCAGATCCTTCCCCAGCCTCGTATACTCTTGGGAGGCCTTGTTCTTCGGACTGTAGATTATTCCTGGTTGGCCATGGCTGGGTGCTTCCGCCATGCGGATGGATCGTGGAATCACATTCTTGAGCACGTGGTCGCCGAACTTTTCTCTCAATTCTCTCTGGATTTTCTTGCAGAGACCCATTCTTCCGTCGTACATTGTGAGCAGGACGATGAAGTCAAAGTCTGTCTTTGCTCGAGATTTCACCATTCGTATGAACTTGAGCAGTGTCGGGAATCCGTCCATCGAGTAGTACTCGGCCTGGACTGGGACCATGAGCAGATCGCATGCGACAATTGCGTTGACTGTTAGAATTCCGATGTTGGGAGGACAATCGAGCAGAATCACATCGTATTTTCGCGCCGGGCTAGTGAGAGCCTCTCGAAGAACAAACTCTCGGCCTCTGACAGAGGAGAGCTCAACCTCTGCACCGGCAAGGTCCAGATTGCTCGGGACTACGGTGAGGTTTTCCACTTTCGTGTCGAGGGCGACGCTTTCGATCTTTCGAGACTGGGCGAGTACATCGTAGACCGTGTACAGGAGCTTGGACTTGTCGAAGCCGAAACTGACCGTGGCGCTTCCTTGAGGATCAAGGTCGACGAGCAGGACCCTTCTCCCGGATTGTGCAAGAGCGGTACCAAGGTTAACCGCAGTAGTTGTCTTTCCGGTCCCGCCCTTGTTGTTAGCTATGCTGACGATCATGACTGAAACCCTCCCTGTACCTTTAATCACTTCAGGATCATTTGCAGAACAAACAACAATGAAGGCTCTTTTCAGAGCCGACTTGGCATGAAAGTGCTAATTGTCTCCTGATCTTTCGCCCGGCTTGCCGACATTATATTAGCAACGGGAACCACGTTCACCTAGCCCCTTTTTGAGGTGATCTACGGAAAGGGTTCGTTCCCGAATGGGATGAGCGCTTTCAGATCAATTCGAGTGTGAGCTGGAAGCCGCTTTCGACAATTTCGTGGCCGGTTCTTAGGAGAAGCGATCCCCCGAACCTGACGGATACTTTGGCTATTTTGCTGCGAACTCTTGAAGTCGCTTTTCGAATATCGTTCGTGCGGGAAAGCCCATTGAGCATGCGTATGTATTAAAGTCCAGTAGGTTCTTCCCGTTCCTTTTCGCCTTGTTCTGAATCTCTCGAATGCTCTCGCCTATTATTGCGTAGGTGGAGGCGTATCCGGGTCCGTAGCCCTGGTGGGCGGGGAACAGCTGATGATAGACGGTGCTCTTTGCCAATCCTGTCTTCTTGTGGGCCCATTCGATGAATTCTGCGAGCGATTGTTTTCTAGAGTTTATTCGCGCATCGCCGATGACTCTGAGAAACCGCACGATCCTCCACATCCAGGTGTAGAACTCGTACTCTTCCGCCCAGACGTCCAATCCACCCCGCTTTTCGAAGAACTGGACCAGGGATCTTTCGTCAACGTTCAATCCCTTGCCTGTCTTCAGCTTGTCCATTACTTCTTGGAATTCGATTTCTCGCTGGAATGAGATGCCTTCTGAGAGTGCGCTTAGCGGTGTAAATAGCGTGTCCGTTAGGGTCGGCTTTGCACCATATGATACTGAAGTGTTGGAAGCGTGTACGCAGTGGCCGTACTCCTCATGGATGAGCCCGTTCAATAACTCCCCCGGCACAGTGCTTGGATCTCTCCTCGGGTCGGTTGTGATCATGAAAATCTCCTTCGGATTTTTCGTAAAACTATCGTAGAAGAAGGCCCCAGCACTCGGGAACACGGCAGAGAGGTAGAGAGGAGTCTCGATAACCTTGGTCTCGTACTTTGGATTTATCTTGACAATATCCTTGTTCACGACTTTCTCTGTCCGTTTGCGCAACTCTCCCAAGAATGGGAGAATTTCTGTCCGCTTGAGGGATCTCTTCGCTGTTATCGCTTTGGAAACGTCTTCGGCTTTGGCCGCGATTGCGTATTTCTTGGCCAGTCTTGCGGTGATCCGTTTGAACCTAGGCAGCTCTTTTTCTAGGAACTTTAGGCCTTTGGCTTCTACCTCGTCGGGTGTCTCTGGGTAGTCCCAGAGGCGGCGGATGGCCTGGGCGTAAATCCTCTCGCGTCCTAGCTCCGCGCCGTCTCGCTTGATGATCTTGTAGACTTCGTCGAAGCCTTGGTTCTTGAATCCCTTGACTCGGAAGATGGACGCGTACTTTTTCGTGGCCAGTGCGAGATCGTCCAAGAGCTCCTTGAGCTGCTTGTCGGTCGTTTCCTTCTTGACCGTTTTGATTATGTCAAGAAGCCCATCGCAACGGATGAGCGTCAGCAGTCTTAAGCCACTGGGCCACTGTTTCTCAGAGGTCTCCATGGCCGCGGCTTGGAGGGCCCTGACGGCGTTCCTCGTCAGTGGCTTCAGGTGGCTTGAGACGATTCCTTCCTTGATCAAGTAGCCGAAAAACGCCGTCAATACGCCGTCAGGATAGGTCTGGGGTTCCTGGAGAGCATAAGCGGCCGCCATCGAATCGATGGCTTTCAGCTGAGAATTGTTCTCTGCCTTGAGTCGTAGCTCGTCGGCTCTCTTCGCAACGCGTTCCAGATTCTTTCTCGAGGGAATGAACAATTTGCCAACGTATTCGCTGGCTCCTTGAAGCCAGGCTGTGGACGGGTCTGATTCTTTGACGAATTCGAAGATTTCTGCTTCAACATCCGACGCGGGCTTAGGTAGTGGCAATCATTCAAGCCTCGTATATGTTTAGCAATCTCAACAGAACACACGACTACTTAATACTACCCGAAAAGCGCTTCTCAGATTCCGATCTTAAATACGCAACGAACAGTCGACCAAGCGGCTTTGTCCAAGGCCAATCGCTCTAGAGCTGGCCGGAACAACAAAAGAGCTCTTCGTGTTCAGAACGCTTCGAGGAGTGCCCAGCAAGTGTCTTCAGAGGAAGCGATTAGGGCTGGTGAACAGATCGCTATGGCAGCGTTCGCCTCTGGCTTGAAGCTAGCGGCTGCCTTTGGCACGGTCGCCGCCAAGACAGCGGGCCTCGCGTTAGCTTCGTTGGCCTCCGGGGCAGACAAGTTCTCAGAGCTTGTGAAGGAAGAAGCGAAGAGATCGTACGATGCGCAACTTGATGGTCACCGAGGGAAGGTGTCAAGAATACCCCAGAGTAGGATCGCTAGGAGAAAACGTAGAACGGCTTAGTTTTTCGACCAAAAGCCGACTATGTGCGGTTCTGATTAGCCGAATTCAGCGAACTGGTTGTTGACGCGGTGACCCGAGGTGCGTGCGTCCGCGGATTCCAGCCAAGACTTCGTCTAAATGCGCGGTTCTGATAGCTTGGATGATAAAGATCCCGAACGTAGTTGTGACGACGGTGATAACGAGGCGTTCTATCGGGTAGAGGTAGAATATGAACGACCAGAATAGGGAAGCTTTTGAGGCCGTGGTGATCTTGAAGGTCGGAAACAGGATTAGCTCCTCGAGAATCCCTCCGGTTAGGTGCTGAGCCATTGTGGCTGAAAAGACTGTGACTAGCACTCCCATCGCCAGAGTCGCTCCGACGGATGTCCTGGTCCATTTGTAGGACCTGAGTCCAATTGGCGAGATGAGAGCGATTAGAGCCACGATGTGAAGCCAGGCGTAGGGCACTTTGACTCCAGCGACTTGAATCCAAAACGTGGAGAGTGGAAGAGCGAGGAAGAACCCGAGAAGGAGCGCGTAGAGTGCTATTGCATATTTCGTTCGACCTGATGTGATCAGACCTGCGACTGTGGCTGAAACACATGCCGGGAGAAAGTCGAGGCCTAAGAAGATCGGTGGTGCAAATGCATAGTTGAGAATAGTCCCAATCACGATACAAGGCACAGCAAGCCAAGGTCCAAGAAGAATGCCAAGTATTGGAGCGAGAAAGTCACCGGCTCGAAAACTCGTTCCAGGTAGTCCATACATCGGAAAGGTAGGAATGTATCTGAAGACGGCGTAAAGGGCGGAAAAAAGTCCGAGTATGGCGAAGCGGCGAGCGCTACTCCTCCCACCGATTCTAGCTGGGAAACGCGATTCCATGACGTCTTCCTTCACGAGGCCTTTGACAGGAAGTCTTCAGCTGTTCTTTCTGCTTTGCTAGTAAGAATCCGTAGGCTTATGCCAGTCTGATCGGCCAATTTTCTGAGATCATCGTACTCCGGCTTTGCTCGCAAGATTCTGCCATCGGATGCTCTTGCCACCTTGACTCGGACCTTGTGGACATGGTTTCCTATCTTCAACTCGATCTTCGAGAGCTCGCGATTGGCTATGTGGCGCTGCACCGGGATCTCTCTTACCCCGAGAGTCCCGGTCTCCTCAAAGAGTACAGCGGCAAGCCGCTCAGCCATCTTTGATGACGCAATGACCGCCACTACCTGACCCGGCCTGTTCTTCTTCATCAAGACGGGAGTGACTGTCACATCACGCGCCCCTTCGGACATCAGTCTGTCAACAGCGTGTCCAATGACCTCGCCTGACACGTCGTCCAGATTGGTCTCTAGGATAACGATCTCGTCATGTGAGTGGGATGATCCCAAAGTCTTTCCTACGGTAAGCCTTAGAACATTCGCCACTTCGTCGAGTTCTTTTAAGCCCGCTCCGTATCCGATTTTTTCAGGCTCGAAGGTCGGATACGATTTCGAGTATTTCGAGACCAAGTTGACGGTTATCGCGGCGCCAGTTGGAGTGCTGAGCTCCATGTCCACCTGACCTTGCTCTATTGGAAAGTGGTTCTGTCGAAGAATCTCTGCTACCGCCGGTGGGGGATTCGGATAGTTCCGGTCTGAGA
>WNGQ01001420.1_pt1 | contig 24878 bp, 21 predicted proteins | sample 5407661 | NCBI WGS metagenome assembly WNGQ01 (sample SAMN13153382, study PRJNA577476) | soil metagenome | isolation source: 60 cm soil or saprolite under Garry oak tree replicate 2 | place: USA:California | collected 2016-06-15 | reverse complement strand
ACCGAGGGTAGAGAGGACGGCATCCTGTCCGGCAACTGCTTGTTCAACCGATGCGAGATCGAACACGTCTCCACCCATCACCTGTAAATGTTCGTGACGGAGAGGGAAGGTCTCCGGGTGACGGGTGACGGCCGTCACTACATATCCCTTAGCAAGTGCTTGTTTTGTCAAGATTTGTCCTGTTGGACCATTCGCTCCAAAAACGACAATATTCATTATTTTTCTCTTTTTAATTAGAGTATCTCCGTAACTATTAGCTCATAAGCTCCTTGAGCCGCACAATCACAAACGATGGATCAAGACGATGAAAAAAGTTAGGATCGACAGAAGCCAGGCGAACCCTCCTGGATTGATCGACGAGAAATGTCCCCGTCATCGGCAATTCCCACGAGTCATCGCCGTTGTACGCGGGTAAGTCCGCGCCTAACTGCGCATGCAAGGCACGTGCCGCCTCATCCAGCTTGAAGACAAGCCCGTACTCTCGCGCCACCTGATTGCTTCTATCCGAGAGGACTGCAAAGGCCAGCCCTTGCTTTTCCATTGTCGAGAGGCTATGGTCCGGCGTCTGTGGAGAAATCGCGACAAGCGTCGCCCCCAGTTCCTGAAACTGCGGCAGCGCCTTCTGATACGCACGCAATTCCAGATTGCAGTACGGACACCATTGGCCGCGATAGAAAATGATGATGACAGGCCCCTGCGTAAGCAACTGCGAGAGCGTCACTGGTTGGCCCAACGCGTCGGGCAGCGTGAAATCAGGTGCCTGCTCATCTTCCTTCAGTGCAAATTCTGCGGCACTAGACTTGATAAGTTGCTCGATGTGGCTATTCACTTGCTTCGCCATTTCCTCTGGGACATATTCTGCCCCCAGAGCCACGAACCTATCAATCTGTTCCTGTAATGGAATATCTGTCGGAATAGTGCTTGTTAAGATGTTTGCTAAGGAGCCTGATGGGATGTTGGTTGCCATATCTTTATTCCTTTTCTCATGATGTGAGATGCTGCTGTGATGACCACCACCTGTGATCATTACAAAGAAAGAGGGTTGAACTGTCCTTTTTGGGACAAGTGCCCGTCTGATTTTGCCCATGCCAGACCTCTTGCGCGTCCATTGAGGAACCAAAGGTCGGAAGAGGGGAGAAACCGTACTATTCCAACTTTTCGTTCCTCTCATCATGCTCAACCCCCAAGTATGCTAGGGTGGCCTAGAGCAATGGATTCGCTTTGAGAAAACGGATGATTCTGTCGGCCAGGATGTCACCGATGTCTTCCTGCATGAAGTGATCTGCATGGAAACGCTCGTGTGCTTGTCCCTGTGCTCCTGGAATAGCGTTCGTCAAGTAGTGCTGGTTCTCCTCCGTCCCCATCACTTCATCTTTCTCTCCCGCCAGAAACAAAAAGGGCTTCTGAAACGTTCCAAGCGTCTGCCAGGCGGGAGCATTCTGCTCCTCGATGGCCGCGAGCATCGAAGGAAAGGCACGCACCGCTGCCTTGTAGATGAGGCTGGGATAAGGAGCATCGTACCCCCTGGCCTCTTGGGGGGCCAGTGGATGCAGCGTCATGGCCGAGACGAACTGGCTGGGCGTGAAATTGGGGGCAGTCAAGGCATAGGCAATCCAGCGCTCAACATTGCTTGGCCAGGGCAAGGCACGAAGATCCGCATGCGTGAGGTAGTCACCTTGCGTACAATCAATCTGGACGGGATTCGGCACGCGGAGAGGATTCGTCCCTTTGGGAAAAACAGGCAACGTGGTATTGATGGCTACGACACGAGCAAAGCGCTCTGGTTGGTCTCCAACCGCCCGTAACCCCATCAGGCCGCCCCAATCGTGGCCGACCAGCGTCACGTTCTCCAGATGAAGCGCCGCAATGAAGGCTTTCAGGCGCTGGACATGTTTTTCATAGGTATGAAAGCTCAACTCGATAGGCTTGTCCGAACGTCCCATGCCAAGGTGATCGACGGCAATGACCCGGTAGCCAGCAGCTGCCAGCGGCGGGATCATCTTGCGGTAGAGATAGGACCAGGTCGGCTCCCCATGCAGCATCAACACGGGATTGGCCTCACGTGGGCCTTCCTCCACATAATGCATGCGTAATCCTTCGATCAGGGCATAGTGTGGCACAAAGGGATACCCGGAGAGATTCTCGAAGCGTTCCTCCGGCGTCCGCACAAAACGCACACCGGCCTCCGTTTCGTAAATCGCCACCGCGTTGTCGTCGGGCACACAATCGGGCCGAACTGCTGAATCGACCAGCTTCCAGTCAGGGTTGCCGGCGGGAGTCTCAAGGTTGAGAAAGTTCATGGGAAAATCCTTTCACGTAAGAGAACGCAGGGAGGTTTCCTGCACCATATCCTCTTTTCCATCGCACGCCCGAGCATGCGGTAGGCGATGGATATGGATCACACTGACAGGCCATCTGCGTGCGATGAGTTACGATGAACTCGCCGTTCGTTTGGATGGAAGCCCGCAATTTGCTCCTTATGGAGGATTGCGCTTCCATCCTCGGTACCAGAAGCAGACGTTCACCTCGTTTGCTTAGGCATGGTTCAAATGCACTTGACAGTTTCAGAAACTCAATTGTTATCCGAACCGCTTCTGATGCGGTAAGAAATTGTTTTGGGACTGTTCAACAAGCAGGCAATATCAAAAACCTTGGTTTCCTGAGATGTATTGATGTGTTGATCACAATTTCATGTCTGCCGGTGGCAGAGGAGCATATCTCCTCTGCTGCTGGCAGATAGAAGTACATTCAAGCAACTTTTTTGGGATGGTCTGTGCAGGCCCGAGCAGGTTTTATCCCGCGTTTGTTGCTTGATTGTCCATCGCCTGGAAAGAGGACTCCGAGGGTACGGCTTTGCGGTCGAAGCGCCCACGAAGCGACCGTGAGAATGGCGAAGATGAGGGCCCCGATGATATTGCCCACGTCATCGCCGCACGCCACACTCGATGCAGCCGCGCCTGTCATATTGATGAAGGTGCCGGCATACGTCCATTCCTTGAGCCGAGGAAAACCCGGCACAAGCAAGGCTATGGCCCCAAGCGGCTTCCACACTCCGAGGATCTTGAGCAAGTACGCGGGGTAGCCTAAGCGTTCCATGACCTCGTCGAGGGGCTTGCCGACCAGCATCACTCTCCCATGGAGCAGGCCCCCCACACCATCTACCAGAAGCACGCCCGCAACGGCTGCGGTGGTCGTCCAATAGCCGATCACTTTCATTTTCATCATCGTGTCTCCTCTAAACTGTCAAGTTGGATTGAACATGAATTGAACCTTGCCTTAGGAATCAAAGCTCTCGTCTGGCCAGGCGAAGATCAGTTCCTGCTGCTGCTCAGGCAGCACCTCCTGGACGTTCCATCCCAGCAAGCTCTGCAGTTGTCCGCGCAGCCAGCGCTCAAACGGACGCTGTGAGTTCGCCACCTCCAGGAGGACCTGGTGCGGCTGCTGTACGTGCAGTCTCATGAGCAGCAGTTCGCCGCGCCGCAATTGCACCAGCCAGACATGCACCTGGCTGATCCCCGCTTGTCGGCAAGAAGCTTCAAACTGTTCTCGGCGTGATGCGGCCAGTTCCTGATAGAGTCGTCGCCAGCGCTCCTGAGTTCCCGGGCGCAGAGGGCAGACGATCAGTAGTTCTGCCATGAGACCATGCTCCTGTTGCTTCTGTACTCGTCTTCGGACAGCTGTCCCTGATCCACCGTGCCTTTCACCTTGGATGCTGCTCCATCTGAAGCTCAGGAGAGGAAGCAGATGAGCACGGTGATGGTCTGGAATATGCGTTTGCGGATCTAGTGAAAGACTGGCCAATTCCGGCGTCGTTCCCATTCCGCACTATTCCAAGTGTCTCTACTATCGAAGCCCCAACGCCAGGCCACTGCATCGAGGACCAGCAGGGCCATGAGCAAGATGACGACGGTTTCCATCACATCCTCCTTTGGAAACATTTCAGCATTACACTCCTAGCCTGCCGCTTCTGACCAGCCGCTTGAGGAACTCCCAGTGGCGCACGAGCTGCATGCGATCGCTGCCACCACTTTGGTACCATTGTCTGAGCCAGAGCAGTGCCGCGCTTTCCTCAGCCGTGAAGCCGCACCCGGCAAGTCTCTCCCGATCAGTCACGATCGGCTCTGGCTGTGCTGCCACGTCAGGCTGTTCTTTCATATCGCTGGCTGTCTTCATCGTCCTGTCCTTTCAAGGCCGTCCTGCACCTTCTGCACATGGGTGACCAGGTGCAGAAGGAACGCTCCTGCTGCTTCCACTGGACCTGGTGAGCTGATCAGCTCACCTCTCTGCTACTAGTATGACGAGGGGGCGCCATGAAAGCGCCATGAGCAGCGCCATGAAGAGGAAGTTCCTCCACACGAGGTCACCGTGCTGCCACCACAAGATGGTTCGTGAAGCACTACTTGGTTGTTGACCTGCCACGATCCGGCATGGTACTCTACCTTGAGATGCAGGGGGTCAGTACGCCGTGAACACCGGCTCTTTCTCTTGCTTCTGAGAGAGATGGCTCGCTTGGCCGTACGGCAACAACGCACAGAGGCGCTGCTCCGCATTTGAAAAACGGTTCGTCACGTCCGTCGTCCTATCCGAAAGAGGATCTGCCATGAGTGTGTTACGTCTGGCCGTGCTCGGCCCGCCCGAAGTGTTTCATAATGAAAGCCGCCTCACGTTTGCCTTGCGCAAGGCGCAGGCCTTGCTGCTCTACCTGGCGGTCCAAGGCGGCATGCACTCCCGCAGTAAACTGGCCGCCTTCCTGTGGCCTGACAGCGATCCTCCTGATGCACGCAGAACCTTACGCAATGCCATCATGCTGCTGCGCAGCTTGCTCGCCGACCCCAACCCCTCAGCGGCTCCTGCTTCCCTGTCCCCCGGACAGGAGGCTCATCTGCTCAGTAAGGGAGATCTGATCGGTCTGAACCCGCAGGCGCCGCTCGAGCTGGACCTGGACGTGGTGCAGCAGGCTTACACCGCGGCCCAGCGGTTCGCCACGCCCCCGTCTGAGCCCCAGCGCACCACCCTGGTCTCCCAGGTCCAGCAGGCCCTCGACCTGGTGCGTGGCCCCTTCCTCGACGGCTTCTGGCTGCGCGAGGAAACGGGCTTTGATGAGTGGCACGAGCAGCAGCAGCAGCAGTGGCAGGTGCGCCTGCAGGTGCTCTGTGAGCGCCTCTCCGCCTGGCAGGAGGTCGGCGGGGAACTGGAGCAGGCCCGCGCCACCCTCACCCGCTGGCTCGTGTTCGATCCGCTCTCAGAGGAGGCCTCTCAGCGCCTCATGCGTGTACACCTGGCGCGTGGCGACGCCAGCGCCGCCTTGCAGGTCTATGCCACCTGCCGAGTACGCCTGGCCGAGGAGTTGCAGGTCAAACCCTCGGCGGAAACCGTGGCCCTGGCTGAGCATATTCGCGCTACTGCGGCTCGCCGCGGGAGTCCCACTGCCCGTCCTACCACCACGGCTGAAAACCAGCCGCCCAGTGAGCTGGTGGCCCCGCTCGTCGGTCGGGCCGCAGCTTTCACCCAACTCGTGGGCCGCTACCAGCAGGCGCGAGGGGGTCAGCCGCAGGCTGTGCTGGTGGTGGGGGAGGCCGGAATCGGCAAAACGCGGCTGGCTCGCGAGTGGGTGGCCTGGGCAGCCGCACAGGGTGCTCTCGTGCTCGCTGGGCAAGCCTTCGAGATGGGGGGACGCCTGCCCTACCAGCCACTGGTGGAGGCCCTGCGGCCACGGCTGGAGGCGGAAAACGCGCCGGAGGACGTGCTGGACGACCTGTGGCTGGCCGAACTGGCACGCCTGCTGCCGGAGCTGCGGGTGCGCTATCCTGATTTGCCGACCCCGACTGAGGATGAGTTGACCGCCAAGGGACGGCTGTTTGAAGCGGTGGCACGCCTGCTGGACGCCCTGGCCAGATCTGGGCCGTTGGTGCTGCTGCTGGATGATCTGCAGTGGGTAGATGGGGCCTCCCTCGACCTGGTGCGCTATCTCAGCCGGTATTGGATCAAGCATGGCCGCCGGGTGCTGCTGCTGGGCACGCTGCGCAGTGATCAGCTCGAGCTCAACCCACCGCTTGCTGCCCACCTGGCCGACCTGGGGCGCGACCTGCCGCTGACGCAGGTGCCGTTGCAGCCGCTCAGCCAGGCGCAGACCCTCCAGCTCCTGGAGGCCCTCGTCGGGGAGCGGAGCGAGCCAGGCGCGGCACGGCCCTCCACCGCCGACTCAGAGCCCGCGCTGGCGTCGGAGAGGCCGCTGGTCGGGCTGGGTGACTTCCTGTTTGCGCAAACGGGGGGGCAGCCGTTGTACCTGCTGGAGACGCTCAAGCTCTTGCGGGAGCGGGAGTGGCTGGTGCCCCAGCTGGGTCCCGATGGCAGCTGGCGGCTGGAGCCGACGCAGGAGATGGCCGCGGCCCTCGCCCAGGAGCGCTCCCGGCGCGCACTGTTGCCGCACTCGGTGCGGGCGATGATCCAGGCGCGCCTGGCGAAGCTGGCGCCGGCCGCGCGCCAGCTCGTGATGGCCAGTGCCGTGCTGGGCAGCCAGGCGAGCGCCCAGCTGCTGTGGCAGCTGGCCGAGCTGGGCACGCAGGCCGGCCTGGAGGCGCTGGAGGAGGCGGTCAAGAGTGGCCTCCTGCGCGAAGAGGAAACCGGGGCAGGCCGCTATCACTTCGCGCATGACCTGATGCGCGAGGTGGTCTACACCGAGCTCGGCGCGGCGCGGCGGCAGGTCTTGCACCAGCGGACCCTGGAGAGGCTGGCAAGCGAGGGCGCGCGGGCCTCCGAGATGGCCTATCATGCGCTCCTGGCCGGCGAGGCCGAGGCCGCCTCTCGCTACAGTGTGCAGGCCGGGGATGAGGCGATGGCCGTCTTTGCCGTCGAAGATGCCATCGGGCACTACGAACAGGCCCGCGCCTTGCTGCAGGAGCACGTGCAGCAGGTCATGCCGGGACCGGAGGTGGAACACCTCTACGTCTGCCTGGGGCGGGCCTATGCCTTCCAGAATGCCTGGCAGCAGGCCCAGGAGACCCTTGAAGAGCTGCTGGCCTATGGGCAGCAGCACCAGCTGCCCACGCTGGTCAGCATGACCCTCAACCGCCTGGCGCTCCTGGCGCTCCAACAGTCGAAGGACCAGTCACAGGTGCAAGCGCTCCTGGAGGAAGCCTGGCAGATGGCAGAGACCAGTTCCGATCAGCGGGCGCTGGCGGAAACGGAGTGGACCCTGGCCCAGATCACGGCCGATGTGTGGGAGGACCCAAAGAGCGCCTTGTCTCATGGAGAGCATGCGCTCTCCCTGGCACGCGGAATACAGGACAAGGAACTGGAAGCTAGAAGTCTCGGCGTACTTGGATATATCCATATTCGTGAGGGAGACTTTCAGGAGGCCATGCTCTGTGCGGAAGCGGCCCTGGCGCTGTATGCGCGACTGAGCAACGAGTCGAGCGTGTCAGGGGAGCTTTCACTTCCAGCCTATGCAACTGGCGCTCCGCTCACCCAATCCTTGACGAATCGTGCGACAGAAGCCGTGTGCTGGGCGCTGCTGGCTAGCGCGCAAGTGCATGGCGGGCAGGTGCAGAACAGCATTCTCAGTGGCCGCAGGGCGCTCACGCTCTCCAAAGAGATCAAGAACGTCTGGGTACAAGTCAACAGTACGCTCTTCCTCACTGATGGATTGCTGGAAGCGGGGGCCTATGAAGAGGCGCTCGGGCTCATGCAAGACGGCATGGCGCTGGCGCGGACCCTTCCTCCGACGTTAAGCTTCCAGGGCTTTCTCACTGTCCTGGGGAGGACGTATCATGCCGTGCAGCAGTGGGAAGAGGCGCACAGCACGCTCGAAGAGGCAGTAGCTGTGGCAGAGACGTTAGACCTCGGACTCTTTCGCGTGCCCGCCCTATCGCAGTTGTGTATGCACTATGTCCTGGCAGGGGAGTGGGAAGCAGCCTACCGCTATGCCGTGAAGGCTATCGCTCTCCGCAAGAGCCGTGATGCGGCATTGATCGCGTGGGATTTCTCCCCTCAGTATGAAACGGAGGCCTTGCTGCGTGGGGGAGAGGAGCGCCAGGCGCGAGAAGCAGTGCAGCGACTGGGTGAACATCTGGGGCCTAATCGGCGCTTCCGCCTTCCCTTTCTGCGCTCGGAGGCTTTGCTTTCAGCGTGGGATGGGCAGCGAGAGCAGGCCATCGGCCACTTGCGCGAGGCAGTCCAGCTGGCAGCAGATCTCGGGTTGCCAGCAGAACGCTGGCAGATCCAGGCGGCGTTGGGAGCGTTGTATGAGGCTGGGGGAGAGCAAGCGCAAGCGCGCACCGCCTTTGGGGAGGCGGCGAGGATCATCCAGGGGCTGGCAGAGGGCATCAAGGATGAGGCTCTGCGTGCGCGCTTTCTCGCTGGGCCACAGATTCAACCAGTGGTGCAGCACGCCCAATCCGAGGCCTGCCCAGTGCTCAACGACCACACGGAGCCGAGCGGAGAGCGTCCTCATGTTGTGGAGAGCGAAAAGGACGTCCTGTGATACCATCACCACTTCCTCTTGCATCCCAAGAGGGCCCCGCAGCCACCGTCACGCCAGCGCCAAAGATGCGCACCTCATCCTGTCCTACGCCCAGATCGCTAACCACTTGAAAGATGGGCGAGTAGCCTGGACGCAAGAAGCTATCAATGGTGAACACGAGCACAAAGAGGATGGAACCGATTATCCCAGTAAGTGTGAAGAGTCGTATAGAATGGCTCTGTCTCCGAGCCGCGCGTTCGGAATGTATTTCCATTTGTGTCATCAACATGCAGCTATTTCTTCCCGATAGAGGGTCAGAAACTGCTCACGCGCCCGCATTAACCGCATCTTCGTTGCTGGCACACTGATGTGCAGCGTCTCCGCGACTTCCAGACACGAAAGGCCCTCGTGCTCGTAGAGCCACAAGCAGACGCCGTACTTGGGCGGCATCCGCCGAAACACCCGTTCGATGATTTGACGGTCAGCCACGCGCTCCTCGAACCGTCCTGCGTTGAGCCTGTCCTGCTGCTGTATGCGAGCAATCGCCATCCGCCTGGATCTCTTACCCTCTTCATCACGTATATGAGAGGACACTCTGGTGGTTCCCGTTGAGGGAGAGAATACACCTGTGCCTATCCCGCTCTCCTCATTGAACAGCGAAAGGGGGAGCCAGGCGATGAGACGCTGCCTGCGCAGCGTATCGATGATGGTGTTGGCAGCAATACGGTAGAGCCAGCTCGTTAGTGCCCTTTGAGGAATAACCTGTCCACCTAGCAGGGCTTTGTAGACCTTCACAAAGACGTCTTGTGCAAGGTCGAAGGCTTGTTCACGATTGCCAACGGTCTGAGCTATGAAATGCGTTATCGGTCCCTGGTAGCGAAGAAAAATCGCTTCAAAGTCCGCTACCTGTATCACTGCCGCGTCGGAGGTGGCAGACGCGGGTAGTGCAGTGACGCTTGTCGTCAATGTGGCCATAGTTTTCTTCTCTCTTACTGTCATCAGTTCATTTCAATATATCGATGTTATTATGTCAGCTCATTAGAAACGAGGAGTTGTTGACGTCCTCGATACAGCTGCTAGCCTGCCTAGAGAGGATGTACGTTCGCAACATGACCATCCCATCATCCCCTCTTGTACTAGTATGAGGAGGAGGCGTCACAAAAGTGTTATGAGCACCGTCATGAAAGGGAAGTGACGGGCCTTTGAAGCTATTTGGCATGATAAGTGGGGTTGTAGTATTAAGATAAGCCTTCCAAGGCTGTAAGGATATATCCTGCCGCATGGACCGCGTGAATATCAATGCCGAATACATGTAGCTTTGCCCTGCAACGCGAAAGGATATTCCTGATCGGCTTCATCGAGCGGTTCAGCGTCTTGTGCTCGATCGCTCGATGCACCGTTGTTCGCGCGTGACTGAGCACCTCATCGGTGACAGCAGCACGCAACACCTCATAGGGGCAATACTGGGGATAAGCTTCCAGCAGGGCGAGCAGCACATACATCTCGAGTTCCGTCAACACTTCTTGCGCCACCAGTCCATGCGCTTCTCCTGACAGCTGGGTGAGGACGAAGGTGGACAGACTATATGGATGGGTATTCAACACTAACACATGCTCGACTGGCAACACCTTCGGTAATGGGAAGACTCGAAATTGTTGCATTGTCTCATATGGTCTGAACTGCCTTGATAAGGACATGTGCATCACTCCTTCCTTAATATATGCGTCTTGTGGAGCTACCTCTCCTCTCAGGTCTGCTCTGTCGCAGGTGTTGTCGCACGCAACTCTGCAGTGGGGGGACTGAGTCGTTGTAAGAGCACGACCGGGCCTGCTGTCCCGATGACTTGATAGCTGCTGGAGGTCAGCATCGCTGCATACATCTCCAGGTCTGCTGGCTGATTCGCGGATGGAGTATCGAGCAGATCAATGGCCACATAGTCGGCTGTGTAGGATTGCGGGTCCGGCAGCAGGTAGAGTATATAGCGATCACTCAGGTGCGGATTGAGCGTATCCGTTGCCGCTACAGAGGCCGTGGGAGGCACACTGGCCAGTAAGGCATCGATCTGCGCCTGCTCTTGATTGGGATGACTGCCCACCATCCAGAAAGGCTGCACGTTTGCACTTGTTGCAGTGATATTCCAAGAGGCGGACGCGATCAACCACACGATGATCAGCGGACCGATCCACTGCGAACGGATCGGGAGACGCCCCAGGGCCGCTTCCCAGCGGACGCTGATGGACCGGAGCACATGCCTGGCGCGTGTGAATCGCGTGGTGCGGCATATATCTCCCTGGGGGACCACTCCTGCACCCACGCCGGATTCGACGCGTCTCCGGGCCTGAGAGAACACCGCCGTGCCAGAGACAGCAGCCGCCAATAGGTAGGGAAGAATCACGGCATTGTACTGGTAGAAGCCGCTATACTGCTCGGCATGGCTACTGAGGACGTTGATGACGATGTCAGGCAAGGCGGAGACCCAGAATATGGGTGCGAAGAGGCCCAAACCGCCACCTGTACGCAGGAGCACTGCCAGATAATCTCGCTTGGCAGGGTCCCGGAGCGGCGAGAAGAGCAGCAATGGCTGCGTGAGTACATTGTGCAGCGCCGTGCCCGGGGAACTGCCCAGCCAGGCATAGCGAGGCCAGAAGATGCTCCCTCCAGCGGCATGGCCGTTGAAGTGCGGCAAAATGACCAGGAAGCAGAGCGCGACCCACGCCAGTGACAGCAGCGATACTGCAGCACCCAGGCGTGGACGATGTAGTCGCAAGGCGATGAAGAGACCAAGCGGGACCAGCGAAAGTGCGACCTCTTCTTTACAGAGAGAAGCGAGCACGCCTGCAACGACAAACCAGCGGTAGCGCTGCGCATCAAGCGCCCAGAGGACCAGGAGGAGCAGCGGAGTCGCCAGTGCCACCGCATGAAAATCATAGAGGGCTTCGCCCAGAATTTCAGGCGTGGCGAGGTAGGCTCCCACGAAGGCGGCAGCCACCAGCGGCAGTTCGGGAAGGCGACGCAGCCCCAGCAGCAGTAGGGGAATGCCTCCAAGTGCCAGTGCCAGCGATTGCAGCAGCAGCAACGTCTCAGGGCCGCTGTGGAGCAGGTACAGCGGAGCGATCAAGAGCAGGATCGGCTCGACATGTACGCCCAGGCGCGTTGGCGGCCCAAACCAATCCGGGGCACGATTCGTGAAGCGGAAGGGATGACCATGCAGGGTATTCCAGACCACCTGATCGAAGTTGCCCAGGTCGTAGGCGAAGGCGTGGTAGGTTTGGTAGCGGACGAGGGCATGCTGCCCAACGAGCGCAATATCAACAGTGATGAGCACGAGCACGATCAGCCACGCCAGAGCCCGCTGACCACGCACTGAGTGCAGTATGTGCCATGTCTTCTGTAACAGATCACCTGGGGATGTCCTCTCCTCTCCCCTATGGATCGGCTGTGCTACACGGTCGGAGGTCACTAGGAACAAACGGATGTTGGTGTTGAGCGTCATGATGGAGAGCTTCCTTCTTTACTCTTGCGGGGACTGCTTCGGCTCACTGTATAACAGGTTCGACATCTCGACTGCATCTGGCTTGGTGAGCAGTTGCATACCCGCTATACCTGTCTGTCTCGTGGCCTCGGTAACCTGAACGACAATCACGCTGACATTGTCTGCGCCCCCGCCAACTAAGGCTGCTTCGATCAATGCGCTGCTTATCTGTGACGGGTCAGTTCCATTCCCCAAGGTCTGCTGAATGCTTGGGTCACGTACCATCTCCCATAAGCCATCAGAACAGAGTAATAAGGTATCACCCAGCTGAAGGTGCTCAATGAACACATCAACTTGTACCAATGGTTGCGCTCCCAGGTTGCGATAAATCTGGTTACGCTGGGGATGGGTGTAGATGTCATCGGGTTTGATGATGCCAGTCTCCGCCAGATAGGCCACCACCGAATGATCCTTCGTGACCTTGCGCAGTCCTTCGGCTTCCCGATACAGGTAGGTGCGGCTATCCCCAACGTTGGCCACGAAGGCGGTCGAGCCTACGACCAATGCAGCGGTGATGGTTGTTCCCATAGTACTCGGCTGCAGCTGGTTCCGTTGATAGATAGCCTGATTGGCAGCCTGTACTCCGTCGATCAGCAGTTGCCTGAGATCTGTTTCTCGCAACTCTCTGCTCTCAGACAACTTCGGAAGCATCTGATCGATCATCGTTTGAATGGCTTGGCAACTCGCCTCCTGCCCATGTGTATGCCCCCCCATGCCATCTGCCACGAGAAACACACCAAACCGTTGTGGCTGTGCAGCATGGGCTCGCATTCCCTGTGCAGCAAAAAGACTATCCTCGTTCGGACTGTGTTGGCGCTTGATGCCAGGATGCGAGAGCGCCCCCACTACCAGGCCTGTAGATAGTTGCATCTCGTAAGAAACCATGGTTCTAGGCACATCCGTGTGCTCATTCCCTGACGTGCTTGGCACGATCTCTACCCTTGGTTCCTCACTCACTGAAGATGCAGGTGCGGGGAGAGCAGAAGGGAATGACTGCTGCGATCCATCTTCTGACGATGGACCAGGCTGTGCCGAGGGTGGATCGCCTTGAGAGGACACGGGAGTTTCAGGGGGAGACGATGGAGGTGGCTCCAGACGCACATGCTGTCCCGACTCCGAAGCAACAAGCAACACACCGCAGTGAGAGCAGAAGGTCGCACCAGCTGGCACGAGTTGACTGCAATGTGGACAGAGCAGGTCGGCAAGACGCTGACCAGTGGGAGCTGCGCTCTTCTTCACAGCCGGAGCCGCTTGCGGGAGAGAAGGTCCTTGATGCTGCTGGATCTGCCGGCGTTCTCTGACATCAGCTCTCTGTGGTACCCCTTCTTTGTCATCCGCGAAGCGAGCGATTTCTTGGGACTGCCTTCGTGGCCGTTTGGTGCGCACACCTCTGAATTTCAGGCGTACCAGCACCACTACTGCCAGAATGACAAGAAGCCCAATAATAAACAGTTCTAGAGAGAGTACGAGGGAAGGAAGCGTAAAACCAGCGACCTCTACGCCTAGAAAAGTGAATTGAAGCTCATGCAGGTTATTGAGCAATCCAGCGGTTTCGGTGTTCAAAGCTCGTGAGGTCGGAGACGGACTACTCACAACTGAGGGCAACATGGTGAAGGTGGTGGTGACCACTGCTCCACTTTGCTGGCCCACGAAGATCAGTGTATTCTCCCCAGTGAGGTCCCCTACCTCCCAGGCTGCTGACACAGCGAACCGACCACTAGCATCAGCCTGGATGCGCACCACGGGCTTTCCTTCTCGCTGATTCAGATAGACCAGCACTTCTTCGTTGGGAGCGAAGTCGTCTCCAGTGAACCCCAGGCGCGTATGGGAGGATGGGACATAGTTGTCCAGGAGGACCCAGGGGTGGAAGCCCTGGACGTTCAAGCCGACCGACGTCGAGGTCCGGCTCTGACGTCCCATGAAGAGGAGGGTATAGTTGCCTTCTGCTATCACTGGAACCATGACGCGCCCTGCTACATTGCCCCCAGCGTTCGCGCTTACCGTGGCCAGACGTTCGTTCCCCACACTGCCCAGGTACACATCCACGGCTTCGTTGGACATGAATCCGCTGCCAGAGAAGCCAACTTCATGCTCGGGCTTGACTGTATACGTGTCCAACTGTGCCGTGGGCGGGATTCTGTGCAAGCGGAAGCTGGCTTGCGCCCACCGATGACTTCTCTTCCCCATTACCTGTAGGTACAGGAAACCAGGTGCCAGATTCGCCAGGATCGTATTCGAGGCCGCGCTGACGTGTCCTGTTTGGTCCGCGGTGACAGGAGCGAGCTGCGCCGCCAACTGCCCATCAGAATAGTTAATGGCTACCGCCAGCTCTTCACTCGGCAAGAATCCAGAGCCCACGAAGCTTAGCGTCGCATTTGACGTCAGGTCCTCTCCCTGGAGTTGGATGAAGGTAGAGCTTGCGTTAGGTACGTTCGGGGTGGCTGATAGCGAGGGCATCGCTCGACGACTGGTCGGGGCAGCAGGATGCACATGGCTGGGGGATACTGGTTGCACAGCTCCTCCTCCTCGCAGCAGATATGAGAGCTGTTTCGGAGCAAGAGTGCCTGCCCCCAAGAAGAGGACGAGGAACACAAGCGCCATGACCGCTGTCATCACGCGTCGTCTCGCGAGCCGCGCTCGAGGCCGTATGCCTCTGTGAGGTTGTGCTGAGCCCTGGCTCAGGCGCAGAGCCCAGACGACCCACAGGGCCTCGGCGACGATACGCCGGCTCATCTTGGACTTCCCGACCAAGCGGTCTTCGAAGAGGATCGGAATCTCCATAATACGGAAGCCATGGCGGGCGCAGCGGTACGTCATCTCGATCTGGAAAGAGTATCCAGTGGAACGGATCGTCTCCAGCTCTGGGAGCAGGGCCTCCAGCACCTGGCGGCGGAAGCCCTTGAAGCCGCCGGTCAGATCGCGGATGGGCAGACCCAGGATCAGCCGGGCATAAGCCGAGCCGCCCCGACTGAGCAGGCGGCGCCACAGCGGCCAACGCAGGGTGCCTCCGCCAGGCATGTAGCGAGAGCCGAGCACCACATCGGCCTCAGCGAGGGCCTCTCTCAAGGTTGGCAGGTAGCTCGGGTCGTGCGAGAAGTCGGCGTCCATCGTAAAGACCTGCTGGTAGTCCTGTGCCAGGGCGTAGTCAAACCCCGCGAGGTAGGCGGTACCCAGACCCAGCTTGCCGGGACGGTGCAGCACGGTCACCCGACCAGGAAAACGCCTCGCAAGCTCCTCTGCCACTTCTCCGGTCCCGTCCGGTGAGTTGTCGTCTATAATAAGGATATCGAACGGCCCCTGCCGCAGAATGCTGGGAATCAAGAGTTTCAGATTCCCAGCCTCGTTGTACGTGGGGATGATGACTACACTCTCCTTGTGCCTATTCCCACTATCCACGTGGGCCTCTTCCTGCCCTGTATCGGCATGCACTGCCATGCACGGCGTTTTCCTCTCTATTTTCATTGTTACCTCCTTTAGCTGCAACACTGTCATACGGCCGCCTGGTTCAATCACACGGTCAAGGATTTAAGGTGTCGGCGTCGATGTGGGAGTTGACGTCGATGTGGGAGTCGAGTCCAATGGGCAGGTGAACGGTGGCTGTGAAGGCACCTGAACCGGGTTCGGAGGGGCTGACACCTGCATGGTTGCGGTGGCGGTGCCATCGCTCCTGCTTCCTGTCAGTGTAAACACCAGCTTACCTACCTGGGTGTTGCCTGGAATGACGTAGGAACCGGCGGAACCGGCATTGCCCTTGCCGTCGGTCTGGAAGCAGCTCACCATGGTACCCGCGCTGTTCTGCGTGTGTCCCACGTAGACATGGACGACCTCATTGCGGGCAAAGCCGCTTGCATAAAACGTCACGGTCGTTCCTGGCAGGCCCCCGTAGGTGCTTGTTTGCGCACTGGGCGTGTAGGGCAGCACCGTCCAGCTGACTGCCACGGACGCTCCGCTTTCTTCGCCCTGAAAGACGAGCGTTTGCGGTCCTTTTAAGGCAAAGGGAATGACGAAGCCACCGGCCTGGCCGAACGTGCCGCTCTGGCTGGTTTGGATGATCGAGACCGGCTGACCACTCGCACTATTCAAGTAGACCAGCACCCTTTCTCCAGGTCCAAAGCCCGCTCCTGAGAAGCTCAGCTGGTTGTCGGCCCGGATAGCATAGCTGGAGAGTTTGATCGATGGATACAACGACAGCAAGTAGAACGAGGCTGCTACCATGGACTGGCTTTTTGCGCCCACAAAGAGGAAGGTGTTGACGCCTGCTGCCCCAAAGGGGACCTGCACCTTTGCCTGACCGATCCCACCACCACCGTCAGCTTGCAGCGTCGTGACCGGTTGGCCACTCATCGCATTCCAGTAGACATTGATGGTCTCACTGGGGCTAAATCCGTGGGCGGAGATGGTGATCATGTCGCCAGGCTTGCCCACCTGGGTGCTTAATTTGAGTTGGGGTGTTCCGCCTGCGACCATGCCTCTGACCTGCGCCACTTTGTCGCTTCCCCGCTCGCGGGCCTCGACGAAGAACGGCCCAGCACTCAAGGTCGTAGGCACAGTGAACGTGCCGGTGAAGAGGCCATTCTTATCGGTGTGGACAAAGGTAACCACTTGACCAATGTCTGACAGCCGTGGCTTGACGGCCAGATCGACCGTGGCTCCGGGATCAAAGCCACTGCCGGTCACTCCCATGCTCGTGCCCTGACGCACGATGCCTGGATTGAGCAGGATCAGCGCCCCTGACGTGAGGTTGACCGGCACTACCGGCGTTACATGCTTTGAGAGGGGAGTGCTGGTCGGCAGAGGCGTGCTGGTCGGCAGAGGCGTGCTCTGACTTGTCGCATTCACGGCTCCAAAGCCAGCTGCTCGGTTGAGAATGCCGAACACGGCCGAGATGGCAACGATCCCCACAAGCACGATCGACAGCAGTTTCCAGCGGCTCATACGGCCCTTCTTCGGTCGCTTTCTCGCCGATCCTACAATTGCCGCCGATCGGTCCCTTTCCTGCTCCATAGGAGCCGACCAGTCTCTTCTCTGTTCTTCTGTTACCGGCGGGTCTAGAAGTATTTCTTCGTCTGCTGCCAGCGGATCGAGAAGTACTTCTTCGTCCTGGTCCCATGTCTCTTGCCCGGTCCAGGGATTATTCGGAGAGTCCATAATGTGTCAATCCTTTCTTGTCCAGATGCTCATTTCTGGACCTGATAAACTGCAAGAGTGATATCGCCACGCGTCAGCTGCCAGATCGGCCTGGCATGCTGGAGCGCCTCCAGAATGTAGTTCTCGCCACCATCAGTATTGTTTTGCTGCATGGCGATGAGCATCTTGTTCGACATCACGATATAGTCAATGTTCTGCCAGTTCCTGGCGAAAAGCTTGTCGCGCACAGTGGGATCACCCGCGGCCTTCCAGTGGGAGTGGGCCCGTGTGTAATAGGGCTGCACGTCATGCAACTGCACCCACAGGTCGTCGTCCATGACGATGCGGGCATCCGGCGGGATGTTGTGGCGAATGAACGCCAGTTGCTCATCCTGTAGTGGCGTCAGCGGCAGCTTGTAGAGATCGTGTGGCACCACCTTGCCGTATTGGTCATGCACCAGCACATAGCCTCCCGTGGGCAGTAGGAGCACGGCGAAGCTCACGGCAAGGATGGCGGAACGAGCGATTCCGGACAGGAATGGCACGCGCCGACTCGCAGGCACGACGCTATGCAGGATCCGACTCACCAGCATGCCGATGTTGAGCGCCAGGAACGGCACTAGAGGGACGACGTAGAACTCCAGCATCACACTTCCCCGCACCAGGTAGAAGGCGTAGCTCAGCGCGAGCAACGAGGCGACTAGCTCTCCACGATGGCGTCTCCGGTCGCGCAAGCCATAGACGAGGTTGATCAGCGTGGCAACAGCCCCACCGGCCAGGATGAAGGTGTCCTTGGGCAGCCACGCCCCCAGGGAAAACGTCCAAAAGTTGCTATGCAGATCCAGAATGCCACCCTGACTGCGATGGAGCTGCCACCAGATAGTGTAGAGCAGCGACACGTGGTCGGCTGGCGGGGTGCTGAGATTGAAGTTGAGATGGCTGGGCAGTAGCTCGTTTTTGAGCACGGCGTATAAGAAGTACAGCGAAATGATCGAAAGCTCAGCGAAGAGCCAGAAGCTCAGGGCAAAGCGATAATTGCGCTGCTGGCGAATTTTGCCATAAAGCAAGTAGCCGATGAAGGGCACAAAGAAGATGGCGTTTTCTTTGGTGAGCACGCTAACTCCGAGGGCCAGGCCACTGAAGAGCGGGGTGAGAATACGTCGATTGTCACTGGTCGCCAGGTACAGGCTCAGCAGCAGCCAGAAAACCATCAGGTTGTCCAACAGCACCTGGCGCTGGTAATAGACGGCCAGCGGCGACAGGTTGAAGAGGAAGCAGGCCACGACGGCTGCGATGAGGCTCCCAGAGAGACGACGCGTGCTCTGGAAGAGCAGGAAGGTGCTCGCCACATGCACCAGCAACATCAGGACACGTCCCGTGTTGATGGCGTTGCCAAAGATCTGAAACTGATGGGGGAGCACGCTCACCCACGCGGCAATGACGAGCCATCCCGCAGGAGCATGGTCATACACGTAGGTATAGGGGGAGAGCTGCCCCTCGCGCAGCACCGACCACGCCTGCTCCATGTAGATGCCCTCATCTGTGATGTAGAGTGGGTAGAGGAACAGGTGATAGCCATGCGCGATCGCCCCGGTGAGCAGCGAGACTAGCAGCAAGACACGTTCGAGCGCGACCGAGCCGATGCTCGCACCTGCTGTTGGCTTCTGGGGATGCGGCCCGTTGCGGCCGACGCTTCTTGGGTATTGGGCTGACAGTGTTTCATCTTGAAAGACTTGCATCTCTGCCTCCTAAGGGGGGTGACGATGTTGCTTCGAGCGCCCGAGCCTGGCGCGCATCCGCGAACTGAGCCGCTTCGGGCGTCCGAGCCTGCCGATGCGCACCGATATGCTGGGTCTTCTCCCAGTTATTGATACCGCGCACCTGCCGTGCAGTCGCACGCAGGGAAGCATAGGCCAGCACCCACTGATAGGGCAGGTAGCCCAGGGCCATCACGAGCAGCGTCTTCCAGGTCGGCTTGAGCCCATGGGCGTCGGTGAACTCGTAGAGCCCGATGATGTTCAGGATGAAGTGGGCCGCCAGCAGGTAGAACGGTAGATCCAGGATGATGGCCATAAGCACCGGTACTTTCAAGATGAACATCATGAGCACCGAGGCCAGGATGTAGAGCCCCAGCACGGCCTGGATAGCGGGAAATCCCAGCGTGTAGAGCGCCAGCAGCCGCTGCCCCAGCCTGGGGAGCCGCTTCCACTCACCTTTGAGCAGCGTCTGCAGGAACCCCTGGCTCCAGCGCGTGCGCTGCTTGATGAACTGGCCCAGAGAGGGGGGCGTCTCCTCGCGCGTGACGTAGCGGTCGTCGTAGATGACGCGCATCCGCTCGCCCAGGAGACTGATACGGATGCCAATATCGGCGTCCTCCGTCAGGTCCCGCTCATCCCAGCCACCCACGCGCTGGAGCACCTGACGGGTGAAGAACACCGTGTTGCCTCCCAGGGGGGTCATACCCAGGCGCGCATGGTAGTGCAGGCGACTCTTGAACCAGAAGAAGTATTCCAGCACGTTGAGGGCCGAGTACCACTTAGACTCGTAGTTCATGAGCTGCACCCCGCACTGGACGACAGCGACCGGATCGTTGAGCAGCACGGTGTTGACCACATTGAAGATGTCCGGGTGGATGTCATCCTCCGCATCGAAGATGGTAACCACCTCGTTGTGGGTGTGGCGTAAGCCCACATTGAGCCCGTGCGGCTTATTGATGGGCTTATTCTTGAAAGCGATCACGTTCACATTCGTCACCCCCATGCGGCGCAACTGCGCTATCTTCTGCTGGGCCTTGGCGATCGTTCCGGTGTCGTCGACCGAGCAGATCACCACCACTTCCAGCAGGGATAAGGGGTAGTTGGCACGCACCACCCGCTCGATGGTCGTCTGAATGACGTCCTCTTCGTGGCGGGCAGGCAACATCACCGTGAAGGACTTCTGGGGTGGCAGAAAGCGTGAGGGGGCCTTCGCCCTCCGGAAAGCCTCTGGCCGATCCCACGTATACAACATGATATAGAGGGTATAGACCGACTGGATCGTCAGGATGAGGGATAGCGCCACCGTACAAGTGAGCAGGAATGACTCCAGCACATGGCCGACAGCGAGAAGGGCCACGTTCATCATGCACCTCCCCAGATCCACAACGAACTCGCCGCGAAGTTCCAGGCGGTTGCCAAACTGATGCCCAGCAAATTCGCTGTCAGGTAGTAGAGACCCAGGTAGTGGATCAGGACCCATAGAGTGCACGTGGTGATGACCAGGCCCCCCAGCGACACGAGGTTGAACCGGGCGAAGCGGCTCAAGGAGAGCTGTGTGCGCCTGAACGTCCAGCGGTCATTCCAGCAGAAGTTGTTGACGATCGCCAGCTCGGCCGACAGGACTGAGGCGACCACCAGGGGCAGATGCACCCACTGGAAGAGGAGGAGCAGCGCTAAGCTGTTCACCAGCACGCCTGTCCCTCCTATCACCAGAAATCTGCTCAACCTGGCCAGCAACCTGCGTTGGCGGTATCCGAGCTGCCGCAGGCGGCCTGGAAGCACCGAAGCACGATGTGTGATAAGTATCCTCTGCTCATGCTGGCCTGGTTCTGCCAGAGAAGCTGCTCTGCCTGGTGCATGGATGATGTTGTCATAGTCTACGTTTGACATCGCTTTAAACGCTCGCTCACCGCGTCCTGCTCTCACAGGGTAGGTGAGGGAGCGTTTCCTTTCTATTTCAAGGAAACTGTGTCGTGATTGCGGAAAAGGTGGGTGGAGGTGGCTACCCCACGATGCTGCATACCATCTGCTCTTCTCTTTCTGCACGATTTCCATTTTTCGCTCTTTATACATTATTTCTTGCACGTTATCTGTTCATCCTTAGGTAAGGATGTTATTATGTCTTCTTGTCAGAAACAGACGTTATTGACGTCCTCGACATAGCTGCTGGCTTGCATCCAGACGATGTAGGTCCGCAGCCCCACTCAGCCATCGGGTCGCGTCCCGTGACCACATACACACGGAGCTCTCCCACTTGCGGTTGGGCGACCATGCTGTCGCTCCATCCTAGTACCTGTGAGTCGTAGGTGCTGTCCCCGTACTAGTCGAAGAGCAGCTCACCTTGCCGCTCAGGCAGTACATCCTGCCTGAGCCATCCAAGCTAGACTGGGAGTTGCACGCGCAACCAGCGATCAAACGGGCGTTGGGAGGTAGCAAGCTCTAGCTTGCTTGCTCGTCTCCGTGCATCCCCGCCTGCTCCGATGCGCTCCACGAGATCCTCCTCATGTCTTCGGTACCTCATCGTTCCTTTCTACGACCGACTACGTCCCGTCCTCTCTTGTGCTAGTATGATGAGGGTGCGTCATGAAAGCGCCACAAGCATCGTCATGAATGGGAAGTACCTCTATACGAGATCACAGTGCTGCCATAGGGAAATATTTCCTGAGGCCATGCTTGTATTGATCATGCTGAATTTCTCCTATCGGGATGAGGTGAGGCGTTCGAGCCTTAGGGCGACTCCCGGTCCACCTGTAGACGACAGCAGAGTTCGTCTACGAAGCGTTTGGCCTGGTCAACTCCGTCGATTTGCACCAGATGCGCTGCTGATCCTCTGACATATGTATGGGTTCGCATATCTATCAAGAACGTATGCCCAGGGGTATCGGAGCAGAGCAGATAGCCTCGATAGGTCTCTACCAGGCGGTTCCACCAGGCGATGTGCGCCTTAGTCTGAAGCCCGTCTTCGACAACCCAGATCTCCATCGTTGTGCAGAGGTCATTGGCAACCTCCGCGACGAGCTGGCTCTGATCCTGGTCAACCCTGCGCCTCCACCATCCAGCGTACGCCTGGCACTTGAGCAGGATGGATCGCAGGGCTGCAATCCAGCTACGCTCTCTCCGCTTCGATAGCACATTCGACATATCTCTTTTCTCCTCTGTGTCGACCTTTTGCTCGTCCTGTTCTCTCTCCGCCTGCATGCTGGTCGTCCCTTCGCTCCTGCCGTCAACGCCCTTCGCACTGTAGACGATGGGCTGCCTGCTCATAGGCGATATCTCTTCCAGCAGTGGTACCAGCATTGGAGACCCCACGCATGTGTTGGGCGCATCATCGCCCCTCGACGACCGGCTATACACAGGCCGCTCTGGGCTAGTATGACAAGGGCGCGTCATGAATGGACAACAGAGTGCCCACCTTTCTGATGCTAGTATGACAAGGGCACGCCATGAAACCGTCATAAGTATCGCCATGACGGGAAATGCCTCCACATCAAGCCCCGTATCTGCCAACAGTTCTACCTCAGGAAGCTGTTTCGTGAAGCAATGCTCGTGCTGGCTCGGTTGCAGAAAGTGCGAAGGAGTGGGGTCTTGCTACACCGGAAGAATGGTCCAGACGATCGGAAGGGGGTCCAGTCTTACTGAGTGGCTGTGGACTGTGCTCCACAATGAGGACATCGATACAGTTGGAACCAATGTTTGGGCTCAGTTCCCACTTGTCAGCACATCCTCATGGTCTCAAAGCGGTGAGGGGATAACCCTCAGAGACGGTCGGGTAGCGCTGCAGCGTCTGCCAGAGGTCCCTGGGAAACGGCACCTGGCGCGGGTAGAGGATGGCGAAGTCCCGCACCCACACCTTGCGGAACGTCTCTATCTGGGCTTCCATGTAGCTGCCATCGCCGGGGTCAGCGTAGTAGACGCTGCCTCGTTCCCCACCGTACACGGTCACCATGTGACCACACGGCCACTGGGGTGACCAGAGGTCGACGAGGACGGGGAAGCCGCCTGTGGCGATGTGTTGTATCAGTTCCAGAGGAACCTCCCGTGCCGCTGTGTTCTGCGTCTCTTTGAGAAAGGTGGCCCGCGCTTGCTGTTTCAGTGTGCGCATCAGCAGGGGGCCTGTCACCCTTGACGAAGAGACCGTTCTGTTGCTTCTGGCACGCCGGATGCAGCAGGGGCAACAAGGAACATGGGTTGAAGAACATTATTGCCCACCGCAGGAGCAGTAAGTGACACTACACAGCAGCAATCACGCTACCGCGATGATTTGCCGATCGCAACGACTCTGCGGCTTGCGTTTGGCACTCTCTACGAAAGGAGTATCCCATGAATCATGTCTACCTCAACAACACATGGAACGAGTTTTCTGTTGATGAAGAAACATACGCACAGATTGTTGCGCTTGTTCAAGCCAACAAACATTGTACGTTTGACTCCCACGAGATCCACCCCTACACACCAGAGAATCCCTGTGTCGGACGGAGCATTTGCCTGACCCATTTGCTCAAGAAACATCCGCACCTCGTCTATGCAGGACAATCTCGTGTGGAAAAAGACACCACCCGTACCTACACCTTCCTTGATACGCAAGGGTATGTGTATACCAGTACGGAAGATAGCACTCAGGAGCTGCAACGAAACCTGACGGCAACACTGGCGTACTATGGATTTACGCCACCGGAAAAGGTGACAGCACGGGGCAAGTCGACAGACTTCTCCCCGTACTACGCAACCCTGTACGGGGATCTGCATACTGCGTCGGTGATTGTGCTGTCGTACCACCACTACAGCGAAAAGGTCACAGGAGTGTTTCTTCTGTATAAGAATGGCTCGACAAAAGAGCTAAACAAGAAGAGCGACCTCTACGCCCGCTCTGAGGAATTAGTGAAGGCCACTCTCCCGAAGAACGGCCAGACATGGCTAGAGATAGATGTCTATAAAGTCATCTCACAGCTTGAGAGTGCTCTCTATGATGTGACCCGCCGGTTACAAAACGACAACGTATCCAAAGAGGGAGAAGCATCATGATTGACTGGGACAAGGAGTTTCCTCTTGTCAGCATCAGCCGGGCTGACTTGCATGAAGCAGGCGTGAGCGATGCACACATCCAAACCCTGACGGATACAGATATGCAAGAGATAGCCAGTATGATGGCGGACATCTACCTCGATAACGGCTATTGGGAAGACTTACAGCTTTGGATGGTCTCCCTCTTGACTGTCGAGAGAGAATCAGAGAGAAAGGTCTTGACAGAAAGGGGAAGCGAGCAATGGAAGAGATGAAAGTAGCCTCATCAGGATCGTTTTGCTGGAACGAAAAGTGCCCAGACTTTGGGCAAGGAGAAAAAGGAAACATCCGCAAAACTGGTAAAACAGAAAAAGGAGTGCAGCGCTATCAGTGTAAAACGTGCAAGAAGACCTTTACAGAAACCAAGGGAACGATGTTTTACCGGCTTCGTCATTCCGAAGAGGAGATCAGAGAATGTATGGAGATGCTTGGAGATCGCAATAGTTTGGCAGCGATTCATCGGGTCAAAGGAGTGAAAGAAGAGACAGTCTGTCATTGGTTAGAAAGAGCAGCAACGCACGTAGAGCAAGTTGAGGAGCACCTGCTGGGACCTTATAAACTCAGCCGAGTACAGATGGATGCCCTGTGGACGTACGTCGGACACAAGGGAGAAAAAGGGGGAAGCCAGAAGAAGAAGAACGAGGAACTTTTTGGCGTGGAATCGCCATTGACATGGATACCCATTTGAGGGTGGGACGTGCTATAGCTAAGACGGAAGAAGAAGTCGCGCCACTGCTGATGGAACAGATAAAAAGCCATGCACCTCTTCCCCTTCCCATCAACCTTTAACAGGGAGACCATCAACTTTCTGACGCTATCAATAGTCTCAGCAACTGTTTTAACTCCCGAAGCTTCCGTCACTATTTGGCTTAATATTTGAGGCAAATGAGACATAATCCAGGCGATAATGCTATCCCAAACCATATTAAATACCCCTTCC
>WNGQ01003677.1_pt1 | contig 24880 bp, 24 predicted proteins | sample 5407661 | NCBI WGS metagenome assembly WNGQ01 (sample SAMN13153382, study PRJNA577476) | soil metagenome | isolation source: 60 cm soil or saprolite under Garry oak tree replicate 2 | place: USA:California | collected 2016-06-15 | reverse complement strand
GTTTCGTTTTTTCACGACTGGAAATTTGTTGTCGATCGTCGGCCGACAAATGCTCGCAGTCGCGGTGGAATGGGAAATTTACCGGCGCACGCATTCGGCGACTGCGCTCGGGCTGGTCGGGCTCGTATTCGCGATTCCAATCGTCGGTTTTTCGCTGCCGGCCGGACATCTGGCCGATCGCATCAGTCGCAAAAACATTATTCTCGTCTCTCAAATTTTCAGCTCGGTTACGTCGGCGCTGCTGGCACTGGTTTCCTGGCAACATCTCGCCGTCCCGCAGTTGTCGATCTTGCGGGCGTGCAATCACGGACTGAGCGCGATCGCCGGTGTCTTTGAACAACATCAACAAACATTCCATTTCGACGACGCGTCGATTCCACTCATCTATCTGCTTCTTTTTCTCGGCGCTATAGCGCGAACGTTCTCATGGGCGGCGCGCAGTTCTTTTTTTCCAACCTTGGTGCCGCGCGACGCGTTTTCGAATGCGGTCACCTGGAACAACAGCACCTTTCAAATTGGTTCCGTCGTCGGCCCGGCCATTAGCGGCTTCGTCGTCGCGCGCCGCGGCTTCCCGATTGTTTACGTCATCGACGCGATCACGTCCTTCGCGTTTTTCCTGCTCGCTTTACCGATCCCGCGCGCAAAACAAACGCGCGAACAAGCCGACCAGAGCAGGTGGCGGAGTTTGGCCGCCGGAGCAAAATTTGTGTTCAGCAAGAAAGTAATTCTGGCGACGATCACGCTCGATCTTTTTGCTGTGCTGCTAGGCGGCGCAGTTGCTTTGTTACCGATTTTTGCGGATCAAATTCTGCACTGCGGTCCAGTTGGCCTCGGCTGGATGCGCGCGGCGCCCGCGATCGGCGCTTTCGCAATGGCCCTGATCGTCGCTTATCTGCCGCCGATGCGAGAAGCGGGCAAAAGACTTCTTTGGTGCGTCACCGGATTCGGAATCGCCACTATCGTCTTTGGTTTATCGACAGCGCTTTGGCTATCGTTGGCGATGTTATTTGTTGCCGGCGCGCTCGACAGCGTGAGCGTGATCATCCGCGGATCGATCGTTCAACTGGTGACGCCGTATGAAATGCGCGGCCGCGTTTCGGCCGTGAACAATATTTTCATCGGCACTTCGAACGAATTCGGCGCGCTCGAGTCGGGATTGACCGCGGCCTTGTTCGGGCCCGTGATTTCGGTCGTTGCCGGTGGAATCGGGACCATTCTTGTCGTCATCGGTTCCGCGTTAAAATGGCCGGAAATCCGGAAGATCGGCGCGCTCGACAGAAATTTGCGCTAAGATCGAGAATCACTCATGAAAATTGCGGCCGCTCAGATTGCCTGCGTGCTCGGCGATTTCAACGCGAACCTGCGCAAGATTAGTGATTTCGCTGCCCTCGCAAAAAAATCGGGCGCAGAGCTCGTCGTGTTTCCAGAGATGGTCGATACCGGCTACTCGATGCCGGTGATTCAAAAACATGCAAGAACGTGGAGTGATGGCGCGGTTTCTGAGCTGCAAAAAATCGCGAAAGAGATTTCAATCGCGATTGTCGCCGGAATTTCGGATCGCGATGGCGGGTCCATTTTTAACGCGCAAGTTTTTGTGGATCCGCAGGGTGAAGTGCTCGCGAAATACCGAAAGACACATCTCGTGACGGCTGCGCCCCTCGATGAGCGCGTCTGTCTTTTGCCCGGCAATGACTTCGTCAGCTGCAAGGTCCGCAAATTTACAGTTGGGTTGAGCATTTGTTACGACCTGCGTTTTCCGGAGATGGCGCGCACGCTCGTCGTGAAACACGGCGCAAACCTAATCGTGAATTCTTCGGCGTGGCCCGTGGTGCGCGCGGAACATTTGCGAATCCTCGCGCTCGCGCGCGCGGTCGAGAACCAAAGCTATCTAATCATTGCCAACCGCGTTGGGACCGATGACGGCGTTACGTTTTGCGGTTCGTCGGTGATTGTCGATCCGGGCGGAAAAATTCTGGCAGCGGCATCTCCCGATCGAGAAGAACTGACTCACGCAGAAATCTCTGAGGCAGTTCTCGCCGACGTGCGCAATCGAGTCCCGGTCTTCGATCATCGCCGCGCCGATTTGTACAAAATGAGCTGAAACGGCCGATCATGTTGGCGGAAGCGATTTAATGGTGAGATGAAAACAAATCGGGCTTTGGTTGCTCTAACGACAGCGGTGCTGGCGATGGTCTGCTCGACCCCGCTTCGGGCCGAAGATAATTCCACGCCGCAACAGGTCTTTGACGGAATGCGTCAAAGTTTTCAGGCGGACAAGGCGAAGGGTGTGCACGCTCGTTATCAATGGGAATTGAGCGGACCGAATGGCGGCGATTGGTGGATCGAAGTGAACGACGGCACTTACAAAATGGGCCGAGGTAAGATCGACAATCCAAGCGTGACCTTTATCACGAGCGACAACGATTGGGTCGCGATGTCGAACGGAAAACTTAAAGGCACGTGGGCGTTCATGACCGGCCGATTGAAAGTCCACGGCAGTCAATCGGTCGCGCGAAAGCTCGACGAGATTTTCCCTTAGAACTTCGCTTCGACCGCGAACCGGACGTACGGCGCGGGATCCGACTTCACGGCCGCTTCGGCGCGGAAGAAATCGAAGTCCCGTCGGAACGTGTAACCGCCGTCAAGCGTGATATCGAACGGTTTGAAATGAGAGTAAGTGATCTGTAATCCCGCCCGGTCCTCGCTGTATTGAACGATCGCGTTGTGGACCTGAAGTTTTCTCGCCGGCGTAATGACATCGTCGGTGCGGTAACTTTCGTAAAAGAGATTCCCGGCAAGACGAAATTCCCAGTCGTCGTTCGGATTGTAAACGAGCGCGGGTTTCGGAAATACACCTTCGAGCCGCAAATGATCGGTGAAGAGCCAGATCAATCCGCCGCCTGGCGCGGCGATTGGATTTGAATAAAGGGAGCCGCCGGCGCCGATTACTGCGAAAATCTTGTCCTTCTTCAGCGGAAACGTGACCCAAACCTTCCACGGGACGTCGATCGCGTCGCCGTCTATGTGGTTCTGCCAATAAGGGCCGGGATCAATCTCGATTCCCGCCCCGGCGTGGTCGTGAACAATGTATTCGTAGGCGAGCAGCGCGTGGAGAGTTTGCAAGTGATCGGGAAGTCCATTGTTGGTGCCGCCGAAATCGAACCGCTCGTATTCGACGCCCAGACGCAGGTACCAGTTTCCGGTAATCAGAAACCGGTGGGCGTAGCTGAAATCGTTATAGAGCGAATCGCCGTCGCCGAACTTTCCCCGATAGTCCTTAAAATCGCTGTTTCCAGTATAGACGGTTTCGTAATTGAAGATCTCGGTGGAGTTTTTGTTCTCGTCGCTGGGCGATGGCGCGGGCTGCAATTCCGGCCCGGTGCCGGCAAGGACCGGTGAAATAAGGCTGAGAAAACCAACAGTTAATGCGAGCCGGAGGCTATTCATAATCTTGGTGCTGACAGTCGTTGTCGATCTTGTATTCGTTTGGGTCGGCCAATCTCGGTGTATCGTATTCTGGCTTTCTTGGCAAGGGGTGATTAAAAAGATTGCAGCGCGTTCGGATTTTTGGCATTTGACTAGCTTTAAATTGCCACTAGTGTGCACGGCTTTTTTGTGACAACCCCCATTCTTGCAATAGCAAATCCGTTTGCCGGAATCGATCACGGCGCGGCCCTCTGGTTTCACGCTCGCCTGACGCCCACATTCGTGAGCGTGCTCCGGGGAATCACTGAATTCGGCTCGAGCGAGTGGATTGCCGTCATCCTTTCGATTGCGGTCCTGCTTTTCGTTTTCAAACGCTGGTGGCAGTCGCTTCTGATGATGGTTGTGGTGGTCCCGGGCGGAATGCTCTTGAACGAATGGGTCAAACTTCTGGTGCATCGGCATCGTCCATTTGTCGACGGCTGGTTCGTGGACTGGTCGGGTTACAGCTTTGCCAGCGGCCACACCATCGGCGCCACGCTCCTTTACGGGCAACTTGCTCTGTTCATTATTCCGTTGATTAAGAGCCGCAGCGGTCGGGTGCTGGTCTTTTCGGCAGCGACTTTCGTCATCGTTCTTGTGGGATTTAGCCGGATCGCCCTCGGCGCACATTATTTGACCGACGTGCTCGCCGGAATGTTTCTTGGCACGAGCTGGCTGACGCTTTGTGTGTTGATCTCGCGCCCATTGCGGCGAGCGATTGTGCCACCGGTTATTGCCGACGTCCTGCCGGACGCAACCTCGGAGTTGGTTCCGGTTCCTGTTCCGGTGCAAGCCGAAGTCACAGCGGTCCCAGTTTCAGAGTCGTTGATTTAACGCTCTTCTCTTCCATCCGGGAACGCCTGCAGCGGCGTTTCGTGTTAGCATCACGGTTGCACGCGGCGCGATCGCGAGCCGTTTGCATGGAAACATGAAAGTCCCGAGCAGGATTCATTTAACTTTTTATTTTCTCGCTTTTGCCGGCGCGGCGCTTTTCGCGGTAGTCCTGGTTTGGGCAAAGCCGCTTGAGGTTATGAAAGCGGTAGCTTCGGCAGGCTGGGCAATTGTTGGCATCGTGGCCTATCATTTTTTTGTCCCGATATTTCTCGATGCGATGGCTTGGTGGGTTTTGTTCCCAAAACCGGAGCGACTATCGTTGCGCAAAATCTATTGGATGCGCTGGATTGGCGAATCGGTCAGCACGCTCGTACCATCAGCAGCGGTCGGTGGCGACATCGTGCGTGCCCGTCTGGCAGCTATCAATGGCAGTTCACTGGCAACCGCCGCCGGCACGGTGCTTGTCGATCTTACGTTGGGTGTCTTTACCCAGGCAGCGTTTACGTTGTTAGGGCTTGCGCTGCTGGTACGCGCGACCGGTCAGAAGAATTTTGTCGGCCCGACCATCATCGGCACGATTGTGGGCGTGGCCGCGGTCGGCGGATTTTATTTCGTGCAACGCCGTGGAATGTTTCGGTTCCTCGCCCGAATGATCGCGAAGCTGGCGAACTCGCCCGAATGGCAATCGCTCGTCCAAACTGGGGAGACGCTGGACCAAACGATTCGCGCGCTTTACGCGCGACGCCGCGCGGTTATCGCGTGTTGCGGATTGACCATTCTTTCGCTGATTCTCAATTCTGGAGAAATCTGGATTGCGCTGCGCGCACTGAATTTGAACGCCACTATCCAGAACGCCATCATTCTGCAAAGCATGGTGCTGACAATCCGCAACGTCGGCTTCACCGTTCCAAGCGGATTGGGTGTACAGGAAGGTGGTTATGTTTTGGTCGGTAAGCTTCTCAACATCCTGCTTGGCCCGGCGACCGCACTTTCTTTAATTGCTCGAGCGCGCGAGCTCGCAGTCGGAATTCCCGGTTTAATCGTCTGGCAGCTGATTGAAGGCCGGCGTTTATTGCGCGCGAGGGCCGAGCCTGCCTCTTTGTAGGATTTTAATTTGGCGATTGCCCGGCTCAGGTTTGCCAGCCGTTGTTTCACTTTCGCTGGGTTTGTGAAATTCGTGCGCACGCCCCACCAGATCCATGCCAGTCCGCCAGGCAGATCGAGTTGTTTTCTGAGCTTAGCGATAACTTCTCTATCTCCGTACGCTTCCAGAAAGGTGGTCGAAAACGGCAACCATTGCCGGTTCGGCACGGTTCCCACCATGTCGAGCAGGAACACGAGCAAATCGTCCGCCTGTCGGGCGGAGGTCGCGAGCGATTTTTCATGGACGATTTCAAAGTCAATCAGTCGTGCGCGGTTGTTGCTCGAATCGTAGATCACATTTTGGCTAGTGCCATCGCCGTGGGACCAGCGGCCCTGGAAATGGTCGCTCCAAAATTGGTGGGCTCGGCGAAATTCAGCCGCCGCCGCCTGCAACATTCGACGCGTGAGCGTGCCGCGATTCAGGTGTTCCCATAAGCTTTCGCCCGGAAGTTTTTCGGCGATAACGCACCTTGTCCCGGAAGCGTAGGCGCGATAACGGTCGCCATTGAGCATTTCAAAACAGCCAACCTCCCAGCGCTGCCATTCTTCTACTTTGCTCCAGAACCGAATCGGAATTTCGGCCATGTGAAAATAGAGATTAGTCAGGTCGGCTAACTGCTCGCTGTGAAGATTACGGCGCTTGACGATAACGCGTCGTCCGTGCCGCGCTTTCTCTGTGATCGAATTAATCGCCAGCGCTTCGACAAGTCTCGTCGCCACCTCAGCCAGGCCGAGCGGTGCTTCTGCCAGCTTACTCGCCGCCGTGATCAAACCGGTTGGAACGAGATTCTGAACCACTGCAACTCCATCTCCCAAAATTCCCATTTTCGCTTTTTCTTTCGACGGCTTTGATCGCGATTGCTTCAAATCATTTTTTCACGCACCGATTGCGTCGTTTTTTGTTCAGATTGTGATCGTCTCTCCCACCTTCATTACGCGTAACTCTGTTTTTGTGCCGTGCTTTTTCAATTCCTCGCCAAACGCATCCGGTGTTCCGGTCAGCACCGGAAACGTGCCGTAGTGCATCGGAATTGCGATACGCGGCCCTACCAGATTCACAGCGTCAGCCGCGCGCGCCGGTCCCATTGTGAAATGATCGCCGATGCAGACCAACATGATGTCGATCCTGAGAAAGTGCGAAACAAGCGCCATGTCCGAAAACAAATCAGTGTCGCCGGTGTGATAAAAAGTTGGGCCGTTGCGAAGCGCGATGATAAGTCCACTTGGATTGCCGCCGTAAATCGGCAGTGAATTGTCATCCTTTGCTACGCCCGCGCCGTGCCACGCCGGCACGAATGTCACCGAAACTTCGCCGGCCAGAAGATTGAGCTTCCCGCCGAAGTGGCCGGTGGTCTTGTGTTCGCCAACTCGCTCGGGTAACCGAGGGCTGTTACCATCGCCGCCGAAAGATCAAATGTCGCAACCAACTTTGCACCCGTTTTTTTGCCGATTTCGACTGCGTTGCCGACATGATCGGAATGTCCGTGCGTTACCAGGATAAAATCGACATCTTTCAACGCCGCCAACTCTTCTTTGCCTTTTTCGAAGACCGGATTAGTCAGCCACGGATCGATTAACAGCCCGTTGCCGCCTGGAGTAACCATTTTGAATCCGGACTGGCCATACCAGGTAAGTTGCGTCTTTGGCATCATCGCCACCAAAACGAAAAGACGCGGTTGAGCAAAACATTTTCCTGAGCGAAGGCAAAGGTCGCCCATGGCAACACCAGAAGAATATTTGGCGGCGACCGATCCGCGGATGGCTGCGCTCATCGCGCGCTCGCTTCGTTACAACGTGAAGCCGGAGCGACTGATTCGGCCGTTCGACGCGCTGGCGGAATCGATCGCCTATCAACAGTTAAGCGGAAAAGCTGCCGCAACCATTTGGAAGCGCGTCCGCGCACTCTACCCGCGACGAAAATACCTCGATCCGAAACGAATCCTGGCAACGCCGGATGAAACGCTGCGTGGCGCGGGACTTTCCCGAAACAAAATTGCCGCCATCAAAGATTTGGCCGCAAAAACGATTGACGGGACCGTGCCGAGGGCACGGGCACTGGCGAAAATGAGCGACGAAGAAATCATCGGCCGATTGATCACAGTCCGCGGCATTGGACGTTGGACAGTCGAGATGCTGCTCCTTTTCGATCTGGGCCGGCCCGATGTTTGGCCGGTGGACGATTACGGCGTGCGCAAAGGATTCGCCAAAACGTTTGGTAAGAGAAAGCTTCCCAAACCGAAACAACTGATGAAGTTCGGTGAAAAATGGCGGCCGCATCGCTCGATCGCGGCCTGGTATTTCTGGCGCGCGCTCGATAACGACGGCCGCGCCCAACAAAGTTGACTTTGTTGGCAGCGCTCACTAAAACGCCGTTATGGCGATGATTCACGTTAATCGGGGCGTAACAAGTCTGGGCGCATTTCCAGAGGAACAAGTTCGCGAAGGAATTCGCGCCGGCCGCTTTCTTCTAAGCGATCTCGGTTGGCGCGAGGGGATGGCGAGCTGGCAGCCACTTTCGCAATTTACGGAGTTCGCCGATGACATCGCCCCCGCTCCGGCTCCGGGTGCGCCGCCTCCGCAAGCTCCAACGGCTCCAGCGATGATCGCGCCCACTGCAGGATCGACATCTGCGCCGCGAAGCGGGCTACCGTGGGACGAGCGCCACAGCAAAGGATTGTTTTCCGCATTCAGTGAAACGTTGCAGATGGTCCTGAGTAAACCGGGCGCGGCTTTTACCGCGATGAAACGCGAAGGCGGTTTGGGTGAGCCGCTTCTTTACGGACTTATTGGCGGTAGCTTCGGCTTCATCGTCTATTTTATTTACAATCTTGCTTTTCAGTCGCTTGGTATGTTTGCGAACCGTAACAATCCGTTTACTCATCTCATCGGCGCCGGAATTGGGGAAATTTTCCTCATCGTTTGTGCTCCGCTATTCGTCTTGATCGGGATTTTTGTCGGCTCGGCCATTTTGCATGTCTGTCTCCTGCTTGTCGGCGGAGCCAGGCAATCATTCGAAACAACATTTCGGGTGGTCTGTTTTGCCGGAGGTTCGGTGAATCCGCTCCTGGTCATTCCTTTCTGTGGCGGATTAATCGTTGGCATTTGGAAGATCGTCCTCTATTGCATCGGCCTTGCCCGCGTTCACGAAACCGACACCGGTCGAGCGGTGTTGGCAGTATTTCTCCCGCTGATTGTTTGCTGTGGAGGATTGATTGTTTGCGCGATGTTGTTCGGCGGTATTGGGGCAATGATGCACAATTGGAACCTTTGATTCGTTGACAGTGCGTCTCTGCTATCGGCCTCTTAGACCGGGCGAACTTAATCACGAACTAATTTGGCTCGCCGTCTCGCTTGGATCGCTCGTGGTTGCAGCCGTCTGGTTCGCGCTCGGATTGCCATGGCCGCATTGCATCTTTTTGGCGGTCACCGGACATCCATGTCTCACTTGTGGAGCGACCCGTGCAGCCATCGCCTTTTTCCATCTGGATTTCTGGAGCGCGTGGAAATGGAACCCGCTCGTTTTTGCCGCTCTCTGCGGATTGTCGATCTTCTACGCTTTCGCCGTTTTGGTTATTCGCGCGCCGCGATTGCGCATCGTACAATTCACTCCATCGGAAAAGAGCTTTCTCCGCCTGATCGCCGTTATCTTGTTGTTATCGAACTGGATTTACCTGCTGTCGCGCCCGCGCGGTTTGTTTTGAGTTCGTTTCAAACGCTCGAGCTCGGATTTTGATAAAACGCGCCATTGCCCGCGTGGCAAATCGCCTAGGCGCAGATTTCCAATCCGGACGCGGGCAAGCCGTTTCACTTCGTAACCGACCGCATAAAACATGCGCCGGATCTGCCGGTTAATTCCCTGGCAAAGGATAACGCGCAATCGCGTGGGTCCGATTGAATGGATCTGTGCCATTTGAGCGCGCTGACCATCCAGGAAAATTCCGCGCAAGAGTTTCGGTGCGAGCGTGCTGTCCCATTGTCGATCTAACGTGACCTCGTATTCCTTCTCCATCTTGAAGTGTGGATGAGTGAGGCGCTGTGCGAGGTCGCCATCGTTCGTCAGCAAGAGCAGTCCTTCGCTTTGCGCATCGAGCCGGCCGATATTGAAAAGACGGGGAAACTTTGGCGGCAGCAAATCGAAAATCGTGTCGCGCGCGTTAGGATCGCTCCGGGTCGACACAAAACCAGCCGGTTTGTGCAACGCGATCGTCATCGCACGCTCGAGATGAACGAGCTTGCCACCGACTTTCACATGGTCGCGCTCTTCCGGTTGCGCGCTGAAATTTGTGCAAACGCGACCGTTGATCGTCACGCGCCCGGCCGCGATCAGCTCGTCACATTTTCGCCGCGAACCGACGCCAGCTGCGGCCAGGAACCGATTTAAACGCATTGCAGAAGTTGAGAGGTCGAATCGTTGACAAGTTGAGCAGATCCAGCCGACCACTCAACATCTCAACAGTCGCTCAGGCGTCCGGCTTCGTTTTGGGAAGGCCCACAACTCTGCGGCCTTCTTTCCATTGGCCGCGTTTTTTGAGCAACTCGATCCGTTCGAAACGCTTCAGGACATTGCGTTTCGCGACGATGGTGCTGGCTCCTCTGAGGCTTCGATGTTGTGACATAGGTCGGAAATGAGCGCCAAAACTAGCGCGAACGAGGGAAATTTCAAATGCGCAGCTGCGGATGGTTCAGAAGCGACTTGGCTACAGCTGATTACTCAGAACGACGTATCGACCAGCTGCCATCATCTGGTGATAAATATGGAAACGAGTCGTTAACAGCCGCTGCCAATACGGGACACGCTCTTGTTTGATAATCAGAAAAGTCCCCTGGGGATCTCCCCAGTGCCGCAGAATGGCGTCCTCGCTAACGGAAACGTTCATACTGCCAGCAATGTGCATCTCGTCGTCGACGGGCTCGTTCACCAGATAAAAGCGGCGATGCAAATAAAAAACGAGACTGCTCGCGTCATCCAGTTCGCCTTCGTAGACCACCGCATCTTCGTCAGTGAGTCGGCTCTCCAAAAAGCGGGCCGCATCGGCGAGTGAAAATTGTGGCGCCATCCGCGCCACGCTGTCCGCGAGCGAAAGGGTAATTGGCACCATCGCCGCGGCCAAAAGGCTCATGCAAATTCGCGGCCGGTTTTTAGTCGCCGCATAAACAGCGACGATTGACCCAACGATTAGAGAAACAGCGACGACGGCGATCATCGGACGCAAGATTCCCCACGCCGACGGTGGCAGCGTTTGTAATGCATCCCATGTGGTCCAACTTCCGTCTCCGTTATTGCCCCGATTTTCGCTCGCTTGGATCAAGTGAGGTTGGAACAGCGCCAGCAGGCCAGCAGCGACGCCCGTTAGACCGATCAGGCTAGCGCCGAGAAGATGCCATCGTTCCGATAATCTTTCCCACGTGGTCGCGGCAAAAATTGCGAACGCGCTCCACATACTCATGGAATAATAATCCTGACGTTGGCCGATTATAAGGAGCGGTAGAAAAACCACGGCCATCCAACACAACGGCAAAGCTTCGGCGAAATCCAATTCGTGGGGACGGATCACTTTTCGCCAGGCAAAGATCGCGCCCGGAATAACCGCGATCGACCACGGGAACAACCAAATAAGATGCATCCAAAGGAATGGGAGGCGTGGAACTCCGTTATCGCTTCCCGGAACGTTGGAAAAAGAGCGCAGGTGCCCCAACCATTCAATCCGCAACAGTTGCTGCAAAAATCCAGGAAAATGCAACTCGGTCGCGACGTACCAAGGCACAAACAGCACCACGAAGATCAACATATAGCTCCAGTGGAACAATCTGCGGAAACGCAGGCGCGCCTCGCGATACAATGCGCCCAGCACAAGGAAGACCACCAACGGATAGATTAAGCCGACCAAACTTTTCGTGAGGCAAGCCAGCACGCAACAAATCCAAACGCCGAGGAACCAGAAGTTACGCGCGCGGCGCCGTTGATAGCCGCACACCCCGCAAAAAATCGCGCCGGCAATAAACGCGCTGAATACAGGTTCGGGCATAATGACGCGCCCCAGCAGCGAGGTGCCGCAGCTGCAAAGACAAATCAGGCCGGCAAAAAATCCGCGCCAGTAACCTCCTAATTTTTCGCCGATTAGAAATGTCAGCGCGACGCCTGCGATCGTTGCCAATGCGATGGGCAAGCGCGCGGCCGCGGAATTGATCCCGAAAACCTTGAAAGAGCCGATGATGAGCCAGTAAAGAAGCGGCGGTTTCGGCAGCCGCGGCAAGCCATCGTTCGTCGGCCAGAGCCATTGATGCGTTTGAATCATTTCGCGGGCAGCGCCGGCGTACTGCCCTTCGGTGTGACCATAGAGATCGCCCCAGCCGATCGTCGTCAGATGAAGCAGCGCCGCGAGCGCGATCAGCGAAGCAAAAAGCGCGTGACGCAACGGAGGCAGAGCCAACGCCGGTGGATCAAGCAACGCATCCTCAATACTAAACGTGCGGGTGCCGGCAGTCATCGCCCTAATCGTTAGGCCGAACTCGTGCGAGCGCGATATTTTTCCCAATCGGCCGGTAGCGGCAGCAATTTCGCAGCCGGCATTTCAATTAGGGCCAACGTTTGCCGACATTCGGCGATCAATGCGTCATCCGCTGGCCGTGTAATTCGGAAAGCGCACCAGAATCGCACGCGTTGCAGTTGATCAAGCCAACCATCGATCACGAGTCGGTCGCCCAGCTTAGCCGCCCGGCGATAATCGATCTCCGTCCGGACAACGACCGGATATCTTTGGGTTTTCGCCATCTCGGCGAGAGGAAGTCCCAGTTCTTCCACAAGCTGCGTCCGCGCGATTTCGATAAAACGGAGATACGCAATGTTCGAGACCACACCGCCGCAATCGGTGTCGAAGAACATCACCTGCACTTCGGTTCGGATGCGTGGCGCGTCGGAATTCATCGCAAGATAGACATCACGGCATCCACGACTTCTGGCACGGTCACTGTTTTCATGCACCGAAAATCAATCGGACATTCGCGCAAGAAACACGGACTGCATTCAACGTGATGCCGAATAATCACGTGGCCATTTCCGAGCGGGCCGGTCAGCGCCGGTTCGGTCGGGCCGAAGATGGCAGCGACCGGGACACCCAGCAACGTCGCCAGATGCATCGTTCCGGTGTCGTTCGTTAAGAGGGCGCGGCACCCGCGCAATTCTTCGATCAATTCGTCCAACGTCGTTTGGCCGATTCGATTCGAGCAATTGTCGCCCAGCGCCGCAGCTATTGTTTCGCCGATCGCTCTGTCTTTCTTCGTTCCGAACAAAATCCATTTGGTTTTGGCTTGCGCCGAAATCGCGGCTGCTGCCTCCGCAAAACGCTCGGGCAACCATCGCTTGGCTGGTCCGTATTCCGCTCCGGGACAAAGGCCGAGCGTTGCGCGTCGATCTTGTGGAGGGACATGCTTCTGCATGTCCAAGACGCGCGGAAGCGCGTCCCTCCGAGCAAGATCGACATCTCCCCCGCAATCGTCCGCGATTCGCAGGAAACGAGTCGCGTGATGTTCCGGTGGACCTGGCTGACGCGGTTCGCGGACGATTTGATTTAGCAGCCAGCTCCGGGCGTGTCCGCGATAGCCGACTTTTCTCTGAATTCGCCACGCTTCCAGCGCTACCCGCAGCGAATTCGGAAACAAGACTGCCGCGTCAAATCTTGCTTGTCGCGCGATCAAGCGAGCGGCGCTGAAAAGAGATTTGTTAGGTAAGGGCAAAATTTCGTCCACTTCCAAAATCAGTTTCCACATCGGCGCGATTTTTTCTGGCGCAAGAATCGTAACGTGCGCGTCCGGCCGACCTTTTTTTATTGCGCGCACCGCCGGCACGCTCATGACCGCGTCGCCCAGCCAATTGCTGCTCCGAATGAGAATCCGGAACGGCTTCAATTGTTGCGACGGCAAATCTTTCGGGAGAAAGACGCCGCGCTTGTAGCACGCGAGAAGGAAATTCGGGCGCGGCGTTTTCCAACGATTGTGCAGCCAAAAGCCGTCTTCCGGTGCGCGTCGGGTTTGGGTTGCGATCAGATCGTTCGATTTGGCGGTGAGCGCTTGGACCGAATCGCCCGAAGTATCGATTCGATCGGTAAACGACATTCGCCAGCGGCCCGGCGCGTCGGTGTAAATGGCGGTGCCAAGCACCGCGGCGCCGGTGCGTTTTGCCAGTAGCGCCGGCAAGGATGTGGTTGATGCGAGTTTTCCAAAAAATGGGACCCACAGACCCTGATCGCCCGCGTGTTGATCGCTCAGAATTCCGATGGCGCCGCCGCCACGCAACAGTTCAATCGCTTTCTGAAAACCTTCGTTGCGATCGAAAAGTTCGACGCCAGCGCGGCCGCGTAACGTGCGAACGTGTTTGTCGATGTAACGATTTTTCAGCGGCTGATAAATTGTGCTGTTTCGCACGTAGCCGATCGCAGCCGGAAACATTTGTGCTTGCAGCTCCCAGTTTCCGATGTGGCTCAAAATAAAAACAATCGGCCGCCCACTGCGTAACTCGCGATCGGCGGCATCCGCATTTTCGATTCGAACATGCGCGCGCACTTTGTCGAGCGGCATCGCCGCCAGTTTCAATCCAGAAAGAAGATTTGCGCCCAGTCGCTGAAAATGATGGCGCACGAGACGGCGCATTTCGCGGGGCGATTTTTCCGCGCCGAAGGCGATCTCGACGTTTTGAAATCCGAGACGCCGATATTTCCCAAGAACGAGCCAGGCGCAGAAGCCCAACGCGTTTCCAAGTGCAAACGCAGCCCGTAATGGCAAAAGACCAATCAGGGCAAAACCTGCGCGGTAAATAAGATAAACGAAATACTCGAGCATCGATCTCGGCCAGCGCGCTCTCCGAAGCCGTCCAGCGTAAATTTGCCTGGGCGTCGCTGCAATGAATATAATGTCGCGATTGGCCCGGAGCTTCGTTAGGTATGTAAGCGGCTCTGCCAAACAACGATGAACAAGAAAGATTTGTGGGTCGGCCTGAATGAGCGCGCAAGAAAAGGGCTCACACCGCGCAACTACAAAAGCGGCACCCTCGGCCAACGAATCGCTGAATCAGGTGTCGATGCGGGCGAGCTGACCGCCAGTCGCAGCAAAACAGAGTTGAAAAAAGTTTGGATTCCAGGTGTTGAAATTTTTTCCAGGGAGACTCATCCGCAACGCCATCGCGGCAGTTTTGGCGAGCTGGCGCGCCAGTCGGAGGGAATTCTCGGCAAGATCAAGCTTTGGCCACGGCAATGGTCAGCCGCGCGGATGTTCGCCAACAGCGCCAAAGGATTTCATATCCATCCGCCGAGCATTCCGGCGGATACGACGGCGGAAAAATGGTTGCGACGTCTGTTTGTCGCTCAACCGCAAAACTATTCGTTGCGACCGTACGACCGCGAGCAATGGGACATCATGTTTTTTCTACAGGGCTGCGCGGAAGTTTTCCTGCGTGATGTGCGCGCAGGTCTTCCCGCGCGCAGCATGCGTTTTTTTGCGGACGGCGACAATCATCGGAGCAGGAACAACGTCGGCGTCGTGATTCCTCCAGGAGTGGCGCATGCGATTCGGGCCGAAGGTTCGGAAGACGTGGTCATGGTTTATGGCACGAGCACGACGTTCCAGCCAGAATTCGAGGGCCGCATCGCCAGCGAAATTGAAACCGCCAAGTTGCCGGAATCCTGGCGGAAATTTCTTTCTTCGTAGCGGCGCTCTGTGAGTGTCGGACGAATTAATGCGACCGTCGCGGACCGCCGCTACAGTTTCGCTCAATGAAGCGGCGCTTTAATCCTGCCGAGCTTGAGTTGATGGATCGGCCTCAGCCGGTCTCAGCCGAGCTGGAGCGCGATCTCGAAAACATTCGCCAACTCAATCGCTGGTTCGGCAGTTACGCCCTGATCTCGATCTTTCTAAGCCGTTGGATCAAACCGGGTGCCCGCTTGCGAATTGTCGATCTTGCGACCGGCTCGGGCGATATTCCTCGGCTGATCGCGGAATACGGACGCAAGGTTGGCGGCGAATTACGAATTGACGCGCTGGATCGACAATCCGCGACTCTTGAGATCGCGAAGAAGCTAAGCGTGCATTATCCAGAAATTAGTTTTATCGAAACTGATGTGTTCAGTTGGCAACCCAGCACGACTTATGATGTCGTTTTCTGCACTTTGGCGCTTCATCACTTTAGCGACGGCGACGCGGTGCGCCTCCTCCAACGTTGCCGACAGTTATCGCCCAAGTTCGTGCTCGTGTCCGATCTGCGCCGCGGCTGGTTGGCCACAATAGGCGTGCATCTTTTGACCACGACCATGTTTCGCGAGCCAATGACCAAACACGACGCTCGCCTTTCGATCGCGCGGGCATTTTCATTTTCTGAAATGAATCAATTAGCGCAGCGAGCTTGCTGGACAAATTTTGGTCACAAAACTTTTCCCTTCGCCCGACAGGCGATCTGGCTGGAACCAGCGTAACGCTGCAGCCATTTGTCATTCCGAGCCAAGTCGAGGAATCTCTCGATATTCGATTCGGTTAACACACGATGAAGGTTGTGACGACAATCGCCGAAGCGCAGAATCACGCGAAGAAAGGACGGCGTGTCCTGTTTCCGACTATGGGGGCGTTGCATAAGGCGCACGGTGAATTGATTCGGGTTGCGCGCGCGAAGGGGGGCAAAGATGGCGAAGTGGTTGTCAGTATTTTCGTCAATCCACTCCAGTTCGAACCAGGAAGCGATTACGAACGATATCCGCGACCCGAGAAAGAAGACGAAGAATTCTGCCGAAAGTCGGATGTCGATCTTCTGTTCAGGCCAAATGCAGCTGAGATGTATGCCGATGGTCGTTCCGTATTCGTCGATGAAAATTCACTGTCGAATGTGCTCGAGGGCAAATCGCGACTGGGGCATTTCCGAGGCGTTTGCACGGTCGTCGCGAAGCTCTTCAACATTTTGAAACCGGAAGCGGCGGTGTTTGGTGAGAAAGATTTCCAGCAACTTGCAATCATTCGCCGAATGGTGCGCGATTTGAATTACAAGATCGACATCGTGGCGGTGCCGACGGTGCGCGAAGCAGATGGACTGGCATACAGCTCACGGAACGCGTATTTGAATGCCGAGGAACGCAAGCAGGCTGCGGTGTTGCGCAAGGCCTTGCTGGCCGCGAAAGATTCGGAAAAAAAAACCGTGAATGAGATTCTCGGCTTTACGCAGAAGATAATTGGCGCAGCGCCGCTTGCGCGGATTGATTATGTTGAGCTTGTTGATGCGGAAACTTTGCAGCCGATCGAATTCGTTCAGCCAAATTCGCTCCTTGCGCTCGCGGTTTACTTCGGCAAAACGCGTTTGATCGACAATATTCTGTTGGAATGAAGGAATACGATTTCGTCGTGATCGGGAGCGGGATCGCCGGACTGAGCTTTGCGCTGAAAGCGGCGAAGCACGGGTCGGTGGCGGTCATCACCAAGCGCAAAGGACCGGACACGAACACGGCGTGGGCGCAGGGCGGGATCGCTTGTGTGACGAGCGATGAAGATTCGTTCGAGCTTCACGTGCGCGACACGCTCGAAGCGGGTGCGGGATTATGCGACGAAAACGTGGTCCGCACGATTGTAACCGAAGCTCCGGCGCGAATTCAGGATTTAGTCGAGCTCGGCGTGCAGTTTGATGAACGTGAAGTTTCCGGTCATCGCGAATTCGACCTTGGGCGCGAAGGCGGGCATTCCAAGCGGCGAGTCCTTCATGTGCAAGATGTAACGGGGAAAGAAATCGAGAACGCATTGCTGCGTGAACTCGGCCGCCAATCGCATGTCGATCTTTTGGAAAACCACATGGCGGTCGATTTAATCACGGCCGCCAAGATCGGTTACGCGGCGGAGGACCGTTGCCTCGGCATTTACATCCTTGATGAAAATAGCGGCCAGGTGGAGACAGTCCGTTCGGACCGGATCGTGCTCGCGACCGGTGGTTGCGGAAAAGTTTATCTCTACACAACGAATCCAGATATCGCGACCGGTGACGGCGTGGCGATGGCGTGGCGCGCCGGAGTGACGATTGCGAACATGGAGTTTGTTCAATTTCATCCGACCTGTTTGTTTAATCCCAAAGCGAAATCGTTTTTGATTTCGGAAGCGGTGAGAGGCGAAGGCGGCAGCTTGCGGAACAATCGCGGCGAAGACTTCATGAAACGCTACGATCTGCGTGGTTCGCTGGCGCCGCGGGACATTGTTGCCCGTGCGATTGACGCTGAGATCAAACGCTCCGGCGCGCAATATGTGTTTCTCGACATCACCGACAAGTCGGTGGAATTTTTGCGCGAGCGGTTCCCAAATATTTACGAGACCTGTTTGCATTTTGGGATCGACATGACAAAGCAGCCGATTCCAGTGGTGCCGGCGGCGCATTATCAATGCGGCGGGATTAAGACCGACGTCGACGGCGCGACCAGTCTGCGCGGTTTGTATGCAATTGGCGAAGTTGGTTGCACCCGATTGCATGGCGCGAATCGTTTGGCGAGCAATTCGCTGCTCGAAGGTTTAGTCGTGGCGCACCGCGCCTGCGAAGCGATGATGCGGGAACGCCGGTCACCGCGTGCGACGCCGCCAATCTCACTGCCGGAGTGGCAATCGGGCGACGTGCAAGACGTCGATGAACTCGTCGTGATCTATCATAATTGGGACGAAATCCGGCGGCTGATGTGGGATTACGTCGGCATTGTGCGGACGGACAAGCGGCTGCACCGCGCAAGCGCGCGTTTGCGCAATCTTCAGCGTGAGATCCGGGAATTTTATTGGAACTTCAAAGTGTCAGTGGACCTTTTGGAATTGCGCAATCTGGCCACAGTGGCGGCGTTGATCGTTGACTCGGCCCTGAGTCGCAAAGAGAGCCGCGGTTTGCACTACACACTGAACTATCCGCAGACGGAAGATCGACAATTCAGACGCGACACGCTGCTGAGCCGTGGCTAAGGATGGAATGGATAGTGCTTTACGAATTGTAACCGCCACCGGCATTGGTTTTTCCATAATGAAAAAGCCTTGCGTGAGGCGGAAAAATCGAATACAAACACGCCACCTTTCGGCGATGAGACGAACCCTTGCCCTCTTAGTCCTGACCGGCGCCATTGGTGCGCTGCGGGCTGAGGAGCAATCGAGTTCGCCCTATGCGACCGCGGCCGACTTTGCCAAATACGCGATGAAGCTGCGCGAGCAGGCGCTGCTTAAAGTCGAACCGCAGGTGTTTGTTCCAACGAGTTCTCGCCCGGCGGTCCAGCGTTACGCATGGAAAACGAACATCGTGACGACGGTATTCTGGGTTGGCGAACAGGCTGGAGGGAACAATCCGGTGCCGAATTTTCGTAGCTCGTGGGATTTAAATTGGCAGGCGAATTATGGTGGATTCGATAACCCGGAGAAATCGGACCGGCGAAATTACATCCCGATCTCCTTCGTTCCCCGGCAGAACCCGTTTTATTGCGCGTTGCCGTACAACGACGTAACCCACGGCCAATTTAAACCGGAAGCGCCGCTGGTGATTCCGTGGTTCAAACAGGCCTACATGGGACAGGGGCAATCAGTTTGCTGGCATCGTTGGATCGCTATCCGCAAAGGCAATCGCACCTGCTACGCGCAATGGGAAGATTGCGGTCCGTTTCGCACTGATCACTTTCAGTACGTCTTTGGCAACGAGCGACCGAAGCCGAACCTCAATCATGGCGCTGGCCTGGATGTTTCGCCCGCCGTGCGCGATTACCTTGGGCTGCAACCGACCGACGTGACCGATTGGCAATTTGTTAACACGCAGGATGTACTGCCCGGACCGTGGCGCAGTTACGGCGAGAACAACAATTTTGTCCTCGCCCGGCGCCAAATGGAACAAAAACTGGTGCAACAAGGCAGTTCCGGAAACGCGAAGAAATAACGACGGCTTCCGCCCGCCTGATCTCAGCCGAGCCGCGATTTCAACTCCGCAAACTTCGGTTCCAAATCGTCTGCGCGTCGCGACCACGGCTGGTAGCGTCGCAGTCGTGTCTGGCAAATTTCGCCCAGGCTGCGGAACTTTTTAGCCATTTCGGCGCAGAACGAGTCAATCGCTTTGGCGAATTGTTTCTCGAGCGTTTGAGTAAACTCGGTGCGTTTTGGAGACAATTGCCGTTCGTAGTCGCGCAGGACTTTTCGACGATGATTGAAGGCCAAGAAAATCGCAGTGATACCGCCAATTCCTGCGATGACGAGCGCCGACGCGGCCACCACGCTTTGCGTTTTGGTGAAAACAGCAACCGTTCCCGCAATTATGATTATGGCGACAATAATCCGCAATGAAATTGAAGTCTGCGAGTAAGATCGAGCCAGTCGTTCCTGAAGCGCTTTGCCCGCAAGAATGTCGATGAACGCGGTTTGAATCGATTCGGAAAACTCGCGTCGTTGGCCAGCGAAATCCGGCACGCTTTGCCGGGCTTCCTTTTGCAGATCGGCGGACAATTGATTTTCGAGAAGATCTTGCATTTGCGGCCAGAGACCGCGCAAATCCGCTTCCAGCGTTCTAATCGATTTTTCCATTTGCGGTTGCATTAACTGTCGCAGTTGCGCCTCGAGTTTTGAGTGCAACTCCTGCTGCCCGGCAGTCCGGCGCCAGATCAAGCTAAAGCTGCGCCACCAACTTTGGCTCTGCTGAAGAAGTTGCGCACGTTCCTTGGTCGTCTCGTCATAGGCGCGCTCAACTTCGCGCACGAGAGTTGTCGTTTGCCGAAGCATTTGCTCACGGCGGGTCGCGAGTATTCCATCGAGGCGATCCAGGACGGCCGTGTCCGCTGAAATTTTGTCCAGGAATCCGCGAATTTCCCGATTCAAATCGTCCAGAGCGACCCGCGCAGTCTGAAACGTTGAGCGCAGTTTCAACATTCGCGGGCTTGATTGAGTGACGATGAAATCGATCTGTTCTTCCAATGGCGCGAACGCGCTCTCCTCCCAGAGTTTCTCCTTGTCCAGGCCACTTGTCCGCGCGAGCAAAGCTTTGCGCGCCGACACAGCAAAGATCGGCGGGACGAAGCCGAGTCGGCGCATCGCCGTGTCCTGAAGGTGGCGGTGGATGACATCGATTTCCGTTGGCTCGCGCAAGTCGATTTGCTGGAGCACGAAGATGAGATTCTTGAGCCAGGTTTTTTGCAGGAAGTCTAAAAATTCCCAGTTGGATTGTGTCCATGGATTAGCCACGGAGAAAACAAAAAGAACAATGTCGGCGCGGGGCATAAAATCTTCCGCTGCCATTTGGTGCTCTTTCACCATCGTGTTCGTGCCGGGTGTATCGACGACATTGAAATCGCGCAGGAACGGAATTGGGAGATAACGCTCGGTTAGTTTCGATGAGACCTCGGTCGATTTCTCTTCCGATGCGTAACGAAAAATGTAAACGCGATCGGTCGCCGGCAATACGTCGACTTTGGCAAACTCATCGCCGAAAAGAGCATTCAGCAGCGAAGACTTTCCGGATTTCACCTCGCCGGCCACGACAAAGAGCAATGGTTCGCTAATATCGCGCAGAAGCGCTTGTAGCGTATCAAGCTGTTCAGCCGGCCGCTGCATCTCCGAGCCGAGCTTGATTAATCCGGCGAGTCCGCTTTCGAGCTCGCCCTTGAGCTGCAAATATCGGTCGGCGATCATGCCGGCAAAATCAGTTAGGTGGTGTTGGGGAGGGAGATGTCGATCTTGCGGCGTTCGACTTCGGCGATGGCGAAGGTTTGGACGGAAGGGGCGTTTCCATCGCGATCAGCTCAGAGACGGTCACGAACTTGAATCCTTTTGCTTCAAGTTGGTTCAGCACGCATGGCATCGCCTCGATTGTGCCCGGATGAATGTCGTGCGCCAAAACGATGGACCCGGCGCGCGTATTTTTGACGATGCGATTACAGACGACATTCGGTCCTGGCCTTTTCCAGTCCAATGGATCGACATCCCACATCACGATTTTGTAACCAAACTCCCGGTTGATCCATTTTTTTTGACGGGCGCTGATTGAACCGTAAGGCGGGCGCAGCAAAGTGGGCCGATTGCCAATTGCGCTCCGAATTGCATCCTCAGTTTTGCGCAGCTGACCGCGAATCCCGTCGTCCGACATCTTAGCGAGGTTCGGATGCGACCAAGTGTGATTCCCGATTTCATGTTCTTCGCGCACCTCTCGCGCCACGATTTCAGGGTGCTCGGCCACGTTTTCACCGATCAGGAAAAATGTGGCTTTGATGTGATGGGCCGCGAGCAAATCAAGTAGCTTCGGCGTCAATTTCGCGCTCGGGCCGTCATCAAACGTCATCGCGATGTACGGGCCGTCAACGTGGACCCAATCGAAAGTGATTCCGGCCTCGGCCGTCGGTGCAGGCTTTGGTTTTTCGCCGGTCTGCGGCACGACTGCGTCATTGGCATAAACGGCGGCAACTCCGACCAAACTAACGAGGTAAAAAATAAGAAAACGAAAGATGAGCATGAATTTTGCGGCTGCGCGAAACTTTTGCTGTATCTAGCAGAGGCCGAATGTAACGCAAGGCGCTGCTCGATTGCTGGACGATGTCGATCTCATCTAGGGAAAAAACTGATTATCATTCTTTCGGGTAATAACGGTATTCCTTGGCAGCCATCCTGCTCCGACATTCTTCAGGAACCGGGCATGCTCGCGCGTGACCTGGTCGCGTGGGTTTTGGGGACTTTCGTAATTCCAGAAATGAGAATATTGCTCGTTGAAGATCATCCGGAAGGTCGCCGGACTTTGCAGCGGTTGATCGAAGGCCGTGGCCACGAAGTTGTTGCGGTCGGTAGTGCCGAAGAAGCCGAAGTTGAGCTGAAAAAGCAACCGTTTTCATTTTTGATTTTGGATTGGATGTTACCCGGTAAAAGCGGAGTCGAGTTGTGCCAGGAATTGCGGGCGGCGCCGAATAGCGATGAGTTTTTCATTCTTCTGGTCACGGCCCGCAACGACACGCAGGACTTGGAGCAGGCGCTTGAAGCCGGCGCAAATGATTACCTGATCAAGCCACTCGACCCGGCGCAATTAAATATTCGGCTCTCGGTCGCGGAGCGGCGCATCCGTGCGCTAATCGAGCGCAATCAGGCGCGGGCAGAATTGCAGGAGACGGTCAGAAAGATGACCGACATTCTGGAAAACACGAGTGACGGATTCTTCGCCCTGGACCAGGATTGGAAATTCACGCTCGTTAATCGCCAGGCGGAAAAACTACCCGACCGGCGCCGCCAGGACCTGATCGGCAAGGATTTCTGGATGGAGTTTCCAGAGTTCACCCGCAACGCCTCTGAAGACAATTATCGGCGCGCCATGTCCGAACAAGTGGCGGTCGAATTCGAAGCGAGTCACAGGGGCGGCCAAGTCTGGTTTGAATTACTTGCCTATCCGAACGGCGGCGGTGTTTCGGTTTTCTTGAGAGATGTGACCGATCGCAAGCGCGTTGAACAAGAGCGGTTGACCACGAGCAAATTGGACTCGCTCGGGACACTCGCGGGAGGAATCGCCCACGATCTAAATAACATCCTGACTGTTATTTCCGGTAACATCGGTCTGGCCTAAATCGAAGCCCCGGGCGATTCTGCGAATCTGCTCTCGGTCCTGTGTCGCGCAGGCGAGGCCGCACAACACGCCGCGCAGCTTTCGAATCAATTGCTGACGTTCTCCAAAGGCGGTGCGCCCCTGAAACGGGTCGCATCTATATTCGATCTGGTTATACAGGCGACCGAATTTTCGCTTCATGGGTCTAATCTGCGCGCGGAGCTGGACGTCCCACCAGATCTTTGGAGATCAGCTGTCGATCCGGGGCAGATCGAGCAAGTGATTAATGCGCTGATCATCAATGCGCGTGAGGCAATGCCGCACGGCGGCACGGTCCGAGTTTCGGCAAACAATATCGAGATTGATGCAAATTCCGGCCTTCCGATTCGGGGCGGTCGCTATGTCAAAGTGCAAGTCGCAGACACCGGCGGCGGCATCGACGCGAGATCAGTGACGAAGATTTTCGATCCTTACTTTACAGCGAAGCCATCGGCGAGCGGACTTGGGCTATCAATCAGTTATTCTGTTGTGAAGAAACACGGGGGATTCCTGCAGCTCGAAAACACTTCACCGGATGGATCGACTTTCGCCTTTTATTTGCCCGCCACCGATGCCGAACCGCAGTCAGCCGGCGCTCGCCAATGAGATTTTCAATTTCAATCACCAGCGGGTTCTGGTGATGGACGATGAAGCGGCTATTCGCGAGCTGACTTCGGAACTGCTTGGAACTCTTGCCTACCAAGTGACGGCAGTGCCGGACGGCGAGGAAGCGCTAAAAACGTATGAAGACGCGATGCGGACCGGCGAACAGTTTCAAGCTGTCATTTTGGACGCCACGATTCGCGGCGGAATGGGCGGTGTGGCGACGATCGAGCGCCTTCGCGATCTTGATCCGAATGTGACGGCGATCATTTGCAGCGGTTATTCGGACGAAGCGGCCCTGGCGGAATTTCTCACTTACGGTTTTCGCGCCGCGCTACCTAAACCGTTTACTCGTCACGAGTTGGCCCACGTGCTCGAGCGCGCATTCGAAGCGGCCCGGGCGGGTAAATGAACAGCGCCGAGACAATCGGCCCTGAAGCGGCTCAGCCTTTGCGCACCTTGTCCAATTCAGCAAGGAAAGCGGCGATTCCGCCGGTGTACAAACCGTCGTAGCGCCAGACCGTTTTGCCTTCACCATCCAGCACCACCAGAGTCGGGAAACCTTGGACCTGATATTGCTCTGCCAATTCTTGGTTCTGCTTCTTGAGCGCGGCCGGCTGCGCATTCCAGCGCGAACCTCCAGAACGAGATTCTTGTTGGCGTACTCCTTGAATTGCGGTTGCGAGAGGATTGCTTTGTCGAGCTGAAAACAAAAACCACACCAATCTGAACCGGTAAAATCCAACAGCAAAAGTTTATGGTTCGCTTTCGCTTCCTCTTGGGCTTTTTGGTAATCGGTTGCCCAGCCGGACTCGGCCCGCACCGAGACATTGCAGAGTAATCCAAACGCGACCAAAAACGCAGGGATTCGATTTCTCATTGGGAAAAGTCGGTCAATGGAGGCCGCGGCGCAAGTATGCCCAGCTGCAACGCAAACATTCCCGAGGCGGGCTTGCCCGCTCAGTCTTCTTCCACCCCGCGTCGTTACGCAGGCTAGTTAAGCTGCAATTCACGGCCTAACGGATATGCCCGGAGACGAGCTTCGTCATCTCGAACATGCTGACCTGGCTCTTGCCGTTAAAAACCGGTCGGAGCGTATCGTCGGCGTTGATTTGAGTTCTCTTTGTCTTGTCCTGTAGACCGTTTTTCTTGATGTAGTCCCAGAGCTTCTTGGTGAGCTCGGAACGCGGCAACGGTTTTGAACCGACAACAGCGGCGAGCTTATCGTCGGGTTGGACTGGTCTCATGAAGGCGGGATTGGGCTTG
>WNGQ01002884.1_pt1 | contig 24880 bp, 18 predicted proteins | sample 5407661 | NCBI WGS metagenome assembly WNGQ01 (sample SAMN13153382, study PRJNA577476) | soil metagenome | isolation source: 60 cm soil or saprolite under Garry oak tree replicate 2 | place: USA:California | collected 2016-06-15 | reverse complement strand
CCCTCGCCCCCGCCGCGCAGCCCGAGGGGATGGGACGTCGACGGCACCTCGCTGATCTCCGTCGTGAAGGACGGCAGCATGTCCGCGCGCGGCAGCGCGTACTCCATCAGCGTGGAGGACAGGAGCTGGCCGCTCTCCTCGTCGTACGCGCACGCTTCCCAGAGGGCCTGCCCCACGCCCTGGGCGATGCCGCCGTGCGTCTGGCCGTGCAGGATCATCGGATTGACGGCGCGACCGCAGTCGTCCACGGTCGTGTAGCGCACGATCTCGACCACTCCTGTCTCGGGATCCACCTCCACCTCGCACACCGCCGTGCCGTAAGGAAAGGACGGCGCGGGCATCGTCTCGTCGCTCAGCCCGTCGAGCGGCCCCCGGCAGTTCTCGGGCGCATCGTGCCGGAGCGTCGCGGCCGCCACCTCGAACAGGTCGACCGAGCGGTCGGTGCCTTTCACCGTGAACCGGCGCGCCGAGAAGTCCACGTCGGCCTCCGCGGCCTCCAGGAGCCAGGCGGCGATCCGACGGCCCTTCTCCACGATCTGATCCGACGCCTTCGCCATCACCACCGCGGCGAGTCGCAGGGCGCGAGCGGAATGCGCTCCGCCGCCGACGACGGTGGCGTCGGTGTCGCCGGTGACCAGGCGCACCTGGGACAGCTCCACGCCGAGCCACTCCACGACGAGCTGCGCGAAGCTGGTCGCGTGCCCCTGGCCGGACGAGAGCGTGCCCAGCACCACGTCCACCGATCCCTCCGGCCGCACCGTGATGTGCGCGCGCTCCCGTGGGAAGCCCGTGTTCAGCTCGATGTAGCTCGCCACGCCGATCCCGCGATGGCGTCCGCGCCGGCGCGCCTCGGCGCGACGCGCCTCGAACCCCGCCCAGTCCGCGAGGACCACCGCCCGATCGAAGGCGGCCAGGTAGTCGCCGCTGTCGTAGAGCGTGCCGGCGGCGTTGCGGTACGGCATGGCGCTCGCCGGCACGAGGTTCTTCCGTCGCAGCTCGAGCCGATCGAAGCCGTGCCGACGCGCGGCGAGGTCGATCAGCCGCTCCGTGACGAACATGATCTCGGGGCGGCCCGCGCTCCGGTACGGCGTGGTCGGCGATGTGTTGGTGACCACGGCCCGACCGCGGATCGAGACGGCGGGAACACGGTAGACGGTGCCCGTGAGCGCCATGCCCTTGTTGAGCGGGTGGAACGAGACGGCATGCGCGCCGACGTTGCTGGTGTTCGCGGCGCGAAGCGCGAGGAAACGGCCCTGGGCGTCCAGCGCCAGCTCGGCCCGGACGGCGAGGTCGCGGCCGTGGTAATCGGCGAGGAACGCCTCCCGGCGCTCACTCGTCCACTTGACGGGGCGGCCCACACGCCGCGCCGCCCACGCCACCAGGGCAAACTCGGGATAGCAGCTGTTGCGCGTCCCAAAATTCCCGCCCACGTCGCCCGCCATCACGCGCACCGCGCTCTCGGGAACGCCGAGGGCTCCGGCCACCCCGGTCTGGGTGCGCCCGAGACCGCCGGCCCCCGCATGGACGGTGTAGCGGCCACTCGCGGGATCCCAGACACCCACCGCCGCGCGGGGCTCCATCGGCACACCGGTGACGCGGTGCACCCACGTCTCGAATCGCACGACATGGGCCGCCCGTCCGAACGCGGCGTCCACGGCCGCGGCATCGCCCCCCTCGGAATCCACGCAGACGTTGGACGACATGCCCTCATAGAGCACGGGGGCATCAGAGGCGGCGGCGGTGATGCTCGCCGTCACCGCGGGCAGCGGCACCCAGTCGACGGTGATGCGCTCGGCGCCGTCGCGCGCGGCCGCAGGCGTCGCGGCGACGACCACGGCCACCACCTCGCCCATGAAGCGCACCCGGTCGGCGGGAATCGACGGGTGGGGAGCGATGAAGGACACGTCGCCGGGCCGGACCATCTCCTCGTGGGGATTCCCCGGCATCGGGCTGTGGGTGAGCGGCCTCATGCCGTCGGCGACGGCGTCCTCGCCGGTGAGCACCGCGATCACCCCCGGCGTGGCGAGGGCCGCCGCGGGGTCGATGCGCCCGATGCGCGCGTGGGCGTGCGGGGAGCGCACGAAGCACGCGTAGGCCTGGCCGGGCAGGTTGACGTCGTCACTGTAGCAGCCTCCGCCCACGAGCAGGCGCGCGTCCTCCTGGCGCAGGACGGGCTTGCCGAATCCTTCGCGGGCTACACTGGTTCGCGACTGGAGGAAGGACACGCGGGTGGCCATCTAGGACATGATCATGCGGCGCAGCCGGCAAGCCGGTATTCTCGGCCAGGAAGGGCGACGCCGGACGAACTCGACGATTTGCTCAGCATATCTCTTGGTCGGCAGACCAGTATATGCGCAGAGGGACCGGTACGTCCGGGAGCACCCGGAGTTGACGGCGCGCCGGCGCGTGCCCACAGCCTCACCGAGTGGCTTGATCGTTGCCTCCATAACTGGCTAAATGCTACCGACGATGGGGGGCATCATACCCGGAGGGTCGGCGTTCATGATGCGCGCATGAAGTGCGCCGGGTGCGGGCAGCAAAGTCCTCCGGAAGCGCGATTCTGCGCGGGCTGTGGGGCGCGCCTCGTTCATGCGTGCTCGGCGTGCGGCGCGGAGCTTCCCGCCGACGCCCGGTTCTGTCCTCGGTGTGGAGAGGCTTCGCTCACGCGCCCGGCCGTCACCGCGGAGTTCGCGAGCCCGGCGACGTACACCCCCAAGCATCTCGCCGAGCGCATCCTCACCTCCAAGGCCGCCCTCGAGGGCGAGCGCAAGCAGGTCACCGTTCTGTTCGTGGATGTCTCCGGCTTCACCGCGCTCTCCGCCCGACTCGACCCCGAGGACGTGCACGCGCTCATGACGCGCGCGTTCGAGCTCATGCTGGCCGAGGTCCATCGGTACGAAGGCACGGTGAATCAGTTCCTCGGCGACGGCATCATGGCGCTCTTCGGCGCGCCGATCGCTCACGAGGACCATGCGCAGCGGGCGGTGCGCGCCGCGCTCGGCATCCAGCGCGCCCTCGAGGACTATCGCCGTGAACTGGAGCGCGAGCGCGCCCTGACGTTCAAGGTGCGCCAGGGCCTCAATAGCGGGCTCGTCGTCGTCGGCAGCATCGGGAGCGACCTCCGGATGGACTACACCGCGGTCGGAGACACCACCAACGTCGCCGCGCGCTTGCAGCAAGGCGCCGAGAGCGGACACATCGTGATCGGCGAAACCACCTACCGACTCGTCGCCGATTACTTCGACACCCGCCCGCTCGGTGAGCTGTCCGTGCGGGGCAAGGCGGAGCCCATCCGCGCGTGGACCGTCGAGGCAGCACGCGAAGGCCGGACGAGGCTCGAGGCCGGTGTCCAGCGCGGGCTCACGCCTCTCGTCGGACGCGGGCGAGAGATCGAGGCCCTCGAGGCCGCGCTCGCCCGGACGCGCGCCGGGCACGGGCAGGTCGTGTTCGTCGTCGGCGAGCCGGGCATCGGGAAGTCGCGCCTGCTCTACGAGTTCCGCGGGCGCGCGGGCGACGCCGACTGGCGCGAAGGGCATTGCCTCTCCTTCGGTCGCGCCACGGCCTTTCACCCGCTCGTCGATCTTCTCAAGCGATGGGTGGGCATCGACGAGCGCGACGCCGACGATGTCGCGCTGACCAAGGTGGAGCGTGCGACCGCGGCCATCGGCGACGACGTGGGGGCGGCGGCGCCCTACCTGCGCTATCTCCTCTCGCCCGGCGCGGCCGACGCCGCGATCACCGCGCTCGATCCGCGCGAGCGCCGCGGCGGCATCTTCGAGGCGCTCCGTAGAATGATCCTGCGTGCGGCCGAGCGGCGGCCGCAGATCGTGGTGGTCGAAGATCTCCACTGGATCGATCGGGCGACCGAGGAGTTCCTGGCCGTGCTCTGCGACAGCGTGCCCGCGAGCCCGGTGCTCCTGATCCTCACCTACCGACCCGGCTACGCGCAACCCTTCGGGGAGCGCACGTACCACACGCGGATCGTCCCGGCCCCACTTTCAGAGCCCGAAAGCGCGCACATGGCCGCGGCCATTCTCTCCAGTGACGCGTTACCCGACACGCTCCGGAGCGCCATTGCCGCCAAGGCCGAGGGCAACCCGTTCTATGTCGAGGAGGTCGTGCGCTCGCTGCGTGAGGCGGGGGCGATCCGCGTCGAGAACGGCCGCTTCGTGCTCACCGCCCGGCTCGACGATGTCGTCATCCCCGACACGATCCACGACGTGATCATGGCGCGCATCGACCGGCTGGACGAGGCGCCGAAGCGGGCGCTGCAAACCGCCTCCGTCATCGGGCGCGACTTCACGCAGCGCCTCGTCGAGCGCCTGAGCGAGATCCGCGGCCGGAGCGACACGCTGCTGCGCGAGCTACGGGCCGTGGAGCTGATCTACGAGACGAGCGTGTTCCCCGAGGTCGCGTACCGCTTCAAGCACGCCCTCACCCAGGACGTCGCCTATCGCTCGTTGCTCGTACAGCGCCGTCGCGAGCTGCACGGTCTGATCGGCGGCGCCATCGAAGAGCTCTACGCCGACCGGCTCACCGAGCACTACGAGATCCTCGCCCATCATTTCTCGCTCGCGGAAGACTGGCGACGCGCGTTCGACTACTTGCTGCGAGCCGGCGAGAAAGCGGCGGCGGCGTTCGCCTTGCGTGACGCGCTGGCATTGTACGATCAGGCGCTGACCGTCGCCGATCGACTCGGGGACGCCCTGCCCGCCGCCGCCCGCATGGCCATCCATCAGGCGAGATCGTCCCACGCGTTCTTCCTCGGCGACTTCAACCAGGGCCGGGCCGAGGGAGAGCGGTGGCTCGCGCTCGCCGAGCGCGCAGGCGATCGGGCGGCCGCCGCGTCGGCCCTGGCGTGGACGAGCTTCGCCACCATGTGGGCGCAGGACTTCGGCGCGGCCAGCGACTATGCGCGCCGCGCCATCGAAGTCGGCGGCGCTGCCGACGTCCCCGCCGCGGTGGGGGGCGGCTACCTCACCATGGCCTACGTGAATGCTCTGAGCGGCCGGCACGACAAGGCGGGCTCGGAGTTCGACGAGGCGCTCCGCGTCAGCCGCATCGCGCGCGATCCGGCGCGCGAGATCCTCACCCTGCAGATGCGTGGCGTCTTCGACGGCTGGCACGGTGACTATGGGCGCGCGCACGCCGATGCCAACGAGGCGGTCCGCCTCGCACGCGACCATGGCTTGCTCGTCCTCTACCTGCGCAGCCTGTGGACGCGCGGCCTGGTGTCGACGTCGATCGGCGACTGGGACGGCGCCCTGCGTGATCTCGAGGAAGGCATCGCGGTGGCCGAACGGATCGGCGACCGCGGCTTCATGCCCAGGATGATGAACACCCTCGGCTGGCTGCACATCGAATGTGACGACATCGAGCGTGGGATCGATGTCACGGCGCGGGCGGCCGCGTTCGCCCGCGACATCCGCCATGCCTTCGGCGTCGAGATGTACACCTTCTGCACCGTCAACCTCGGCGACGCCTTCCTGGCCAAGGGTGATCTCGTGCTGGCCGGCGAGAAGTTCGACGAGGCGCGGCGCATCGCGGAGGACCCGAAGACTCACGAGTGGATGAAGTGGCGCTACACGCTGCACCTCCACGCGAGCCTCGGCGAGTACTGGCTGGCGCGCGGCGACCATCGGCGGGCCGCCGAGTTCGCCGAGCGCTCGCTGGCGGGGTCGCGGCCGACTCGGTCGCTGAAGTACGTCGCGCGGGCGCTGCGGCTCCTCGGCGATGTCGCGCGCCGGGACCGACGATGGGACGACGCCGAGGAGGCTTTGCGGGAGTCGGTCGAAGTCGCCCGGGCGATCGCGCATCCCAACCAGACCTGGAAGACCGAGCTGGCCCTGGCGCGACTCCATGCCGCCAGGGGCAGGCGTGACGCGGCGGCCGAATCTCTCGCGGCGGCTCGTCGGACCATCGAGGGGCTCCGGGGCGGGGTGCATGATGCGCGTCTGCTCGCTGGCCTCACCGAGGGTCCGCTGATCCGCGGCGTCTTCGACGCCTCACCCTTCGACTGAGGAATGGCCCGGCCCGTTCTGCGAGACCTCACGGTCGGCGCCATCGCTTATACTCCTGAGGCACACTCGACGAAAGGAGCCCGTGCGTGCCCCGGATCAACGAGGCTTTCCTGAATCTCCAGGCGAGCTATCTCTTCGCCGAGGTCAAGCGGCGTAGCCAGGCCTATCGCGAGGCGCACCCCGATGCGCGGCTGATCGACCTGGGGATCGGCGACGTCACGCTGCCGCTTCCGCCGGCGGTGGTCCGGGCCCTGGAGGTGGCCGTCGGCGAGCAGGCGAGCGCCGAGACGCTCAAGGGCTACGGCCCCTACATAGGCTACGAGTTCCTCCGCGGCGAGATCGCCGCGCACGACTTCGGCGCGCGTGACGTCAAGCTCGGCGCCGACGAGATCTTCGTGAGTGACGGCGGCAAGAGTGACGCCGCGAACATCCAGGAGCTGTTCGCGCAGGACTCCGTCGTGGCCCTGATGGACCCCGCCTACCCGGTGTACGCGGACGCCAACGTGATGGCCGGCCGATCGCGTCCCGCCGACAGCACGGGGCGCTATGCCGACTTCGTGTACCTGCCGTGCACCGCGGAGAACGACTTCCAGCCGGCGTTGCCCGATCGGCACGTCGACCTGATCTACCTCTGCTACCCGAACAATCCGACCGGCGCCGTGATGACGCGCGGGGCGCTCGGGCGCTGGGTCGACTATGCTCGCGCGCACGAGGCGGTGATCGTCTACGACGCCGCCTACGAGGCGTACATCCGGGACTCCGACATCCCACATTCGATCTACGAGATCGAGGGGGCGCGCGAGGTGGCCATCGAGTCCCGCAGCTTCTCGAAGAGCGCCGGATTCACCGGCTTGCGGATGGCCTACACGGTCGTGCCCCGCGAGGCGCAGGGGCGGACGGCGGATGGCCGTGCCGTGAGCCTGAACCAGCTCTGGCTTCGCCGACAATCGACGAAGTCGAACGGTCCGCCCTATGTCATCCAGCGCGCCGCCGCGGCCGTCTACACGCCGGAGGGCCAGCAGCAGGTCCGAGCCCTGATCGACCACTACATGGAGAACGCCCGCATCATCCGCGCGGGCCTGGAGACGGCTGGTCTCACCGTGTACGGCGGGCGCAATGCGCCGTACATCTGGATCCGCACGCCGGCCGGCGTGTCCTCGTGGGATTTCTTCGACCGCCTCCTGGCCGAAGCCCAGGTGATCGGCGTGCCCGGATCCGGCTTCGGCCCGAGCGGCGAGGGCTACTTCCGCGTCACGGCCTTCGGCTCCCGCGCGCAGAGTGCCGAGGCGGTCGAGCGCATCGCGGCCCGCCTGCGCGGATAGCGGGCGATAGGCCGGGGCCCGCCTCGGCGCCTCGCCTCCGCGGTCAGCGCGCTCCGCCTAGCGGCAGAGGAGCGAGAAGGTGGCCTTGGTGTCCTGGTCCGTCTGATCGATGTAGAACCAGTACCCCTTGTAGAGGATGGCGACATGGGCACGAGGTGGCCGCTTGTCGCTGGCGACCGAGTACACGCGGAAAAGGTCCACGGTCAGGCGCTGCCAGTCGAAGGGCTGGCCCGACGGGTCGCGCGTCACCGTGACCAGACCCGCGGCGGCATGCTCGGAGGGGATCTCGATTCCGTGGCTCACGTAATAGAGTGCCTGCAGGAGCGAGCGAGTCTCCAGGTCGATGCTGGTCACGCCCTCGCTCGGATACGTGGACGGAAATGGGTTGAGCTTCTCCTGGGTGATGGGAAACTTGGTGAGGCCCCGCTTGAGTCGGAACACCTCCGTGACCTCGCGCACCTCCGCCGACTCCATGGCCCGCGGATCCAGGAGCAGGACGGGCTGCGGGGTCTTCTTGAACAGGGTCCACGCCGTGCCCCGCTCGTCGAGCCGGTACTCGTAGCCGCTCTTGGCAGCCTCGACCATGTCCCGAGCGGTGACGCTTCCGGCCGGCAGAGGGCTTCCCTGCGCCTCGCTCCGCTCCTCGACGCTGAACACGAGCTGACCGCGGTCCTGCAGCGCCTGCAGAGCCCGGACTCCCCGCAAGAACTCCTGGTACGTGGGCGCGAGCTTCGGGGTGGGCCCACTCGCCGTCTGGGCATTGGGCACCCAGTTGAGGTTCTCCAGGTAGAGGCGAAACACGGTGGCGATCGGCCACGTGGTCTTGGCGAGGTAGAGGATCCCGTCAAGAGGGACGGGGGTGAAGAGCTTCCGCGTGAACTCCTGATCGTCAAGCGGAGTCAGGGTGAAGGTCGGGCGGTCGGCCCCCGCGATGCCCAGCTGGGGCAGGACGGCGGCGTAGCTCTTGGCCACTTCCGCGCCGGACGCGACGAAGAACGGCGTCAGCTGGAAGTTCTTGGTCAGCTCGTACTGGGCGGCGATGGCGGACACGGCCAGGCTGCTGGGCGTGTCCGTGTACCGCAGCCGGACGATGTTGAGGAGCAGCTCCTCCTCGCTCGTCGCCTTCACCGTCTCGTTGTACTGGAGCCGGCTCTCGTGCAAGGCCCCCGGGCCGAGCGACGAGCAGCCGGCGGCGAGGATGGAAGCGACGACGATCCGGGTCATCCACGTCCTGCCGTCGGTCAGGTTCGCCATGAGGTCTTCGCCTCCTCCGTCATCGATGCCTGCCGGACCGGATCGACACGATATAGCCGGGGACGGCCCTGACAATCAAGCGGCCGGTGCGGGCAGTCGCCGCTCATGCGGTCGCGGCATGGCTCAGCGGCCTTCGCAAGCGCGAGGGGGTGACACGCCGCAGCACCACCTTGCCCGCGCCCACGAACGTGCCGAGGGACGTGAAGGCATCCCGCAGCCCGTCCAGCGCCTCGTCCTGATCCAGGCGAGCGCCGCCGGTGGGCGGCTTCTGCCCCGAGGCGAACCACGGCTCGAAGTGGACGTGTCGAATCTCCAGCCGCCCCTCGGCGCGGTGACTCTTGGCGTCGACGCGGCCGATGAGATGACCGTGATGGAGGATGGGCAGCGTGTAGTAGCCGTGCACCCGCTTGTGCCCGGGCGTGTAGACCTCGATGCGGTAGTCGAAGCCGAAGAGGCGCGCCACCCGGTCGCGATACCACAGGAGCGAGTCGAAGGGCGAGAGCAGGGTCGTCCCGCGCGATGGCGTGGGCGCTCGCCGTGCCCGGGCGAGGGCGGGAAGGTCGCGCGTGAGGGCGAGCCAGCGGCCCGGCCGGCCTTCGATCTCGAGCGCCGTCACCTCGCCACCCTCGATCATCGCGCGGAGCGCGGCGCGGCGAGGACCCGGCCCGAGGCGCGGGAAGGTCAGGTAGTGGGTCAGGTCCAGCTCCGTCGCCGCGCCCATGGCGTGCAGCGAGCGCTCGATGTGCCAGCGCTGGAAGTCCTCGGACGAGACCGCCGCGCCGCCGAGCGCGTCGGGGATCGCGCGCTCCAGGAGGTCGAAGCGCTTCTGGAAGTGCTGCCGCGAATGAACGGTCAGCGCGCCGGTCATCCACAGGTAGTGCAGCGCATGCTGAACGGGCCGCCAGCTCCACCACCCGGCGGCGCCCGCGGGGCGGCGGCCCTCGAAATCTCCCTGGGCCATCGGGCCATTGGCGAGCACGGCCGCCTTCACCCGGTCCAGCACCTTCGCGTTCCGGCGGAGCCACCTGGACCAGCCGGTGTGGCGGAGTCGGTAGTCGAGCATGGCGCGTCGCCACCAGGGCAGCATGGTGGTCGGGACGAGGCAGGCGGCGTGGGCCCAGTACTCGAAGAGGAGGCGGCGCCGATAGACGATCCGGTCGAGCCACGCGCGATCGTAGGGGCCGAAGCGGCTCCACACGGTGAGGTAGTGGGCGCGCTCGAGCACGTTGATCGAGTCGAGCTGGAGACCGCCCACGTCCTCGACGAAGCGGGCGAGCCGGTGTGCGGTGAGGGTCAGCGCGCGCGGCCGCGCGAGGTGCTGACGCTGGAGAAAGAGCGCGGTCACCGCGCGCAGTGGAATGGAAGGGCCGGGCATCCCGACCGAGAGAGTACCACCGCGGAGCGGCGACGCCTGCGCTAGGATACGGCCATGGCCGGCGCGGAGTACCGCTCGTTCCGCGAGTTCTATCCCTTCTATCTCACCGAGCACAGCAAGAGCGGCACCCGGCGCCTGCACTTCGCGGGCACGCTGCTCGTCCTCCTCACCCTCGGCTACGTGCTCGTGGCGCAGCAGTGGCGCTTCCTCGCGCTGCTCCCTGTGTTCGGCTACGGCTTCGCCTGGGTCGCCCACTTCGCGGTGGAGCGGAACCGGCCCGCGACCTTCCAGTACCCGCTCTACAGCCTGGCCGGCGACTTCCGGATGTTCGCCGACATGCTCCGCGGCCGCGTCGCCTTCTGAATCACGTCGCCCCGTCCGCCTCGAGCGCCCTGATCTCGGCCTCGTCGTAGCCCAGCTCCTTCAGGATCTCGCCGCGGTGCTGCCCGAGCACCGGGGCGACAGCGATCACCGTCTTCGAGGCGGAGAGCTTGATGGGATTGCCCACGGTGACGTAGCGCCCGCGCACCGGATGCTCGACCTCGACGATCATGTCCCGGGCGCGGAGGTGTGGATCGGTCATCACCTCGCCGGTGTCGAGGCAGGCCCCGCAGGGCACGCCGGCGCCGGCGAGAATCTTCACGACCTCGTGCTTGGAGCGCTCCGAGGTCCACGCTTCCACGAGGCCATTGACCTCGTCCCGGCGCTGCCAGCGGGCCTCCGGCGCCTCGTAGCGCGCATCCCCGATGAGATCCTCGCGTCCGATGGCGCGCAGGAACGGATGCCACATCTGTTGCTGGGTGAAGATGAAGACGTAGTCATTCGGCCCGCCGGGATGGCAGCGGTACGTCGTGCCCGGCACGTTCGTGCCGAGCTGATTGCCCGTTCGCGCCGCCGGCTTGCCGAGGCGCTGGTGATCGCGGAGGCTCACGCGGATGAGGTTCACCACCACGTCCTGCATGGAGACCTCGACCTGCTGGCCTTGCCCGGACTCGTGGCGCTGCATGAGCCCGGCGAGGATCCCGATCACGCAGTGCATGCCCGTGCCGGAGTCTCCGATGGACGGCCAGACATACGTGGGCGGGCCGTCGGGGAAGCCCGTGACGCTCATGCCTCCCCCCATGGCCTGGGCGATCGGCTCGTAGCTCTTGTAGTCGCTGTACGGTCCGTAGGAGCCGAACCCCTTGATGCTCGCGTACACGAGGCGCGGGTTGAGCGCCTTCACGGCGGGATAGCCGAAGCCCAGGCGATCGAGGACGCCCGGCCCGAAGTTCTCGAGGAGCACGTCGGCCGTCTTCAGGAGGGCTCGAAAGACCTCCTTGCCTCGGGGGTGCTTCAGGTTGAGGGGAAGGCTCCGCTTGTTGGCGTTGAAGGAGAGGAAGAAGAGGCTGTCGGAGTCCGCCCGGTCCCGATGCGTGTGACGCGCCGGATCCCCCCGCTCCGGCTCCTCGACCTTGACGACGTCGGCCCCCAGCCACGCGAGCATCTGGCCGCAGGAGGGCCCCGCCTGATTGTTCGTGATGTCGACCACTCGAATGCCCGAGAGGGCCTGACTCATCCGTCGATCCCCTGGACCGGCGGCAGCGCTCGAGACAGCCGAGAATCAGCGAGCATCCGGCGGCGCCACGACCACGTCCTCGTACCGGTGCCGCTTGGTGATGAGCTTGGCGCGGTGGAAGACATCGAGGGCGACCTCGAAGGCCGGGCGCGTGATCTCGACGTGGGGCGTCCAGCAGCCGAGCTTCTGGTAGTAGGCGATGGTCGAGGTGAGCACGGCCTGGTCGATCTCGGGGAAGAACGAGGCCTCGGCCTCGGCAACCTTCGGCGCCGGCGTCTCGATGAGCCAGGCGCGCGCCTTCCGGTAGGCGCGCATGAAACGCTTGGCCGCCTCCGTGCCCAGCCATTCTCGCGTGGCGGCCAGGCTCGAGAAGGCCACGGGACCGATCGCCTCGCCCACCGAGGCGACGACGTGGCCCACGCCGTCGTGCTCGAGCTGCTGGGGCGCAGGGCCCTGCTGGTGGATGTAGTCGCCGTCGCCCTTCCGGAACGCCTGATCCATCTGCGCGCTGGGAAGATCGACCGCCGTGATCGCCGCGAAGTCGAGGCCGCGACGGTGACACGCGTACTTGAACATGGCGAGCGGCTGGCCGCCGTGGTCGACGAGCACCCGCGTGCCCTTGAGCTTGTCCCAGGTGAAGGAGGGGTCGGCGGCACGTCCCGTGAGGAAGAAGCCGTCCTTCTCGTTGATCTGGGCGAAATGCATGACGGGCGGCCGCTGCCCCTTCTCGAGGGGGCCGAAGCCCTGCGAGGGCGCCGACTGGGCGACCTGCACCGTCCCGTTCACGAGTCCCTCGATGGCCGACTTGCCGGGCGGAGCGATCGAGTGCTTCGGCTCGAACCCCTCGGCCTTCAGGAAGCCGCCCGCGATCGTGGCGATCAGGGGCGAGTAGAACGCGGAAAAGCGTGTGAACTGGATGCTGATCTGGTCACTCAACGACGCCTCCCGGGTGCACGGTGGACGGCTTGGCTCGCTCGATCGGCGCGGGTAGGATCGCGCCCCCCATCGCCGGAGTCAAGGCGTACTGGCACGGCAACGAGCAGCGTGAACGGCGACACCCAAGGTAGGATACCGCCATGGCCACCTCACTGCCCGACCCGTTCGCGTCGTGATGTTTCCCGTCGTCGAGAACATCCTGAAGACCGACAGGCACAAGACCTTCTATCTCGCCTGTGGCGTCGAGGACGCCCCGCTGATGATCTTCGTGCACGGCTGGCCGGAGCTCGCGATCAGCTGGCGGCATCAGCTGCCCTGCTTCGCCGATCTCGGCTTCCGCGCCGTCGCGCCGGACATGCGGGGCTATGGCCGATCGAGCGTGTATTCGCGTCACGAGGACTACGCGCTGGAGCAGTCCGTCGCGGACCTGATCGAGCTGCTCGACGCGCTGGGCGGGGAGAAGGCCATCTGGGTCGGCCACGATTGGGGGAGCCCGGTGGTGTCGAGCCTGGCCAGCCATCATCCCGAGCGATGCTTCGGCGTGGCCAACCTCTGCGTGCCGTACCTGGCGCGGGGCTTTGCTCCCCAGACCCTCATCCCTCTCGTCGACCGCTCCCTCTATCCCGACGCGCAATTCCCCGCGGGGCAGTGGGAGTATCAGCTCTTCTACGAGGAGAGCTTCGACAAGGCGCGGGCCGCCTTCGAGGCCAACGTCTCCAACACCGTCAAGGCCCTGTTCAGAAAGGGAAGCGCGAGCGGCAAGGGCAAGCCGTCCCGCACCGCGCACGTGCGTCGGGACGGCGGCTGGTTCGGGGGCAAGGGGCAGGCGCCCGAGGTGCCGATGGACACTGATGTGCTGACGCCGGCGGATTTTGACACATACGTGGCCGCCCTCGAGAGGAACGGCTTCTTCGGCCCGGACTCCTGGTACATGAACAGCGCGCGCAACCTCGAGTTCGCGCGCCAAGCCGTGCATGGCGGCGTCTTGAGCCTGCCCGTCTTGTTCCTTCACGGCGAGTACGACTACACGTGCGAGACCGTCGCCTCCCGTCTGGCGGATCCCATGCGGAAGGATTGCCGGAACCTGACCGAGGTGATCGTGCCGTCCGGGCACTGGATGGCCCAGGAGAAGCCGGCGGCCGTGAATGCCGCCCTCGCCAAGTGGCTGGCCGTGCAGCTCCCGGGAGTGTGGGTCGCCTGACCCCAGCCTTACGGACGGCTCCGAGATAACACTTCCGACCCCGGTAAGGCTTACCGATGCTTACCGACCCAAGGTGGGCCGTGTCGCGTGACTTTGCACTTCCTTCCTCAAGGTTCCCGCAAACATCCAGAGAATGCGAGCTTGCGAGGGTGGCACAGAAGATGCTGATGCACGGGTTGGAAGAACGGGGTTGTCGCAAGCGCATGAGGAGGAAGCGGCCATGGAACATGACTTCGTGTACTGCCCGAGGTGCTTACGGTATTCGGTCGTTCACTGGATGCGTGGCCTCGGCCAGTGGGAGTGTGAGGATTGCTCATACCGGTTGCCCAGAGAGGAGATGCTGGAATGGACAACCACTGCGACGCTGCCGTCATAGCTCTCATGCTGGTTCTCCTGGCCTGCCTCACCGTCTTCTTCTTCAAGGTGGGGACGCCGAGCGGCGAGCTCGTGGCACTGCTGTTTCCCCGATTCTGAGCGGGTTGGGGAGACCGGTTACAGGCGAGGCGAGCCTGGAGCGCCGCGCTCTCGGCTCATCTTCTGGTACAGCAGCCCGACGAGCAAGAGAACCACGCCGAGGAGAAGGAAGGACAGCATCCGGTAGAGCGTCTTGACGGAGGCGAGGTCGACCACGAAGACCTTGAAGATCGTCAAGCCCAGGAGACCGAGCGCACCATAGCGCAGCGGCGCAGAGCGGCGAAGGAATCCCCAGGCAAGTACTGCCGCCGCGTAGAGCGTCCACAGCACAGACAGGCCCACCTGCGTTCTCCAGCGGATCTCGCTCCGGAGACCGCGTCGCGGCGCCCCCGGCTTCGCGTCTTGCAAGAGCGCGTTCTGATAGCGGGTCCACCCCTGGCTCAGCACGAAGAGCAGCACCACGCCCGCCGTGCCCGAAACGGTGCGGCCCACGGTGCCCGCGTGCACCGACGCGCCCGAGCCGGCCAGCCACCGGCCCGCCAGTCCGATCACCGCACAGGCCACGATGCGCGCGACGAGGTAGCGATTGAGCAGATCCTCGGCCGCGGCCTTGGCCATGCTGTCATCGGCCATGAGCACGCGCGCGAGCAGCATCAGCGCAGCCAGCGGCACCGCGACCGCGAAGGTCGGCGAGGCGATGAGACGAGACAGCGCGCCCAGGACCAGGACCTGGGCGGCGAGAAGCCCGGCCGGCCAGAGCCCGGACGGCTCCCGCCACAGAAGGACCGAGAGCGTCTGGGAGGCAAGGACCCACAGAACGGCCCTCAGCACCTCCGGCTTCGTGGTCAAGAGCTGATCGCCACGCAGCGAGAGCGCGAGCTGCCCCGCCGCCACGATGGCGGCGACGGTCAGGAGATGCGCGAGGAAGGTCGCGTTCCACACGGGCGGCCAGTTCGGGGAGGCCCACGTGTCGCCCCCCCACACCCGCAACACGGCCAGGATGAGCGCGGCCGTGCCGCCCCAGGCGGCGACGGGCGTGGCCACGCGGGGAGCAAGCCACAGGAGCACGGCGCCCTCCGCCGCCCAGGCGAGGGTGATCCACGGTCCCTTGAGGGCCAGCGGGATGGCCAGCGTCACGAAGACACACGCCACCCCGATGAGCACGCCGACGGTGGCGTCATCGCCCGGCACGCGGCGGCGGTAGACGCCGGCCACGATCGTGTACAGGATGGCCAGCGCCAGCGCCACCGGCGCTTCCAGGATCGGCCGCCACGCCTCGAGAGTGATGTAGACCGCCCAGAAGTAGCCCGCCGCCGTGCCGGCCACGATGAGGAGATCGACCTCGCGAAGGCGGCGCCCCTGGCTCCACTCGCGGGCCAGCGGCGTGAGGAGGAAGAGGACGAAGAGCGCGGTGAGAAGGGCCAGACGCACCACCGGCGTCTCCGCCTCGGGCTGGCGCGTGAAGGTGGGGACGAGCAAGAGCACCGTGCCCGCCCAGGCCAGACGGTTCAGCGCGCTCCAGGTTCGGAAGCGCGCGATGGCGAGCACGAGGAAGTCGAGGACGGCGAGGTATCCCATGAGCACGCGCTCGTTGGGCTGATCGCTGGCGAGAAGCACGGGAGTGAGGAGCCCGCCCAGCAGCGCGAGCACGGCCGTCACCTGCCGCTCCGAGATGACCGCGACGATGGTGCCGAGCACGGTGACGACGAACATGAGCCCGAAGGCCGCCCCCACGCGCAGCAGCTCGTAGTAGGCATAGCCCGCGTAGAGCGAGAGGTAGCAGAGCCCGAGACCCAGGCCCGAGAGCGCCTCGGAGAGATAGGGGACATCGCGTCTGCGGTGTAGCACCAGGCCCGCCAGCAAGGCCGCGATGCCCGCGGCGAGCCCCAGGCCGAGCCTGGCGCGAGGGCCAATCAGGTTGTTCTCGATGGACCACTTCACCGCGAACGACGCGGCAAAGAGAATGGCGACGACACCGACCCAGGTGGCCCAGCGCCCACCGATCCGCTGCTCGAGATCCAGTCGCGGCGATGGGGCGGGCCCGGACGGGGCGGGCGCGGGCGCCACGGCGTCCCGTGTGGAGGTGGCAGCCGCGGTCTCGGCGGGAGCCAGGGTGGGCTCGGGAGCCGAGGGCGGCGCGGAGACGACGGGCTCGGGCCCTGTTGACATCGAAGGCGACGGGACCTCAGAGGGCGTCGGGGATACATCTGGCCTCGGAGCACGCGGCTGGGACTGCTGCTCGAGGGTCCAGACCCGATAGAGAAGGTCGCGGATCCTTTCCTCGAGGGCCGCGATGCGCTCGGCCGGCGTCGGCTGCCCCGGGCGAGGCCGGTACTCGCGCAGCACTTTGAGGGACACGGCCAGCGCACCAACCGCCACGAAGAGGGCCAGTAACGCCATGCTGCGAGGAGCCTACACCAGAACTTCGAGAGGTCGGGCGCCATTTCCCTCGTCTGGCGTCACTTACGGCTCGGTCAGCGTTTCGGCTCCTCAGTCCGGGCTATAATCGGTCACCCTATGGACGCGCCGCTCGCCGGTGTCCTCGTCGCCGATCTGACCCAGAACGTGGCCGGCCCCACCTGCACCCAGATCCTGGGCGACATGGGCGCGGACGTGATCAAGGTCGAGCGTCCGGGGCGCGGCGACGACGCGCGGGCCTGGGCGCCGCCCCTCTGGGGAGAGGAGAGCGCCACCTTCATGAGCTTCAACCGCAGCAAGCGGAGCCTGGCCGTGGACATGAAGGCCGAAGACGGGCGGGCGATCCTCGAGCGCCTGATCCAGCGCGCCGACGTCCTCGTCCAGTCGCTCCGCGCGGGGGCCATCGAGGAGCTGGGGCTCGGCTGGGAGCGCGCGCGGGCGATCAATCCGCGGCTCGTCTACTGCTCGATCACGGCCTTCGGCACGCAGGGGCCGCTCAGCGACCGGCCCGGGTACGATCCGCTCATGCAGGCCTATGGCGGGCTCATGTCCGTCAATGGGCACGCGGGGCAGCCGCCCGCGCGCGTCCCCGTTTCCATCGTGGACATGGGCACGGGCATGTGGGCGGTCATCGCCATCCTGGGGGCCTTGCGGGAGCGCGAGCGCACGGGCCGCGGCGTCAACGTGACGACAGCGCTCTTCGAGACGGCCCTCGCCTGGACCACCTTTCAGATGACCCACTACTTCGCCACGGGCGAGATTCCGCAGCCGCAAGGCTCCGGCACCGCGATGATCTGCCCGTACGAGGCCTTCCCCACGCGGGATGCGTGGGTCATGATTGCCGCGGGCTCCGACGCGCTCTTCCTCAAGGCGGCCACCGCGCTCGGCGCCCCCGAGCTGCCGCGCGATGCGCGATTTGCCGACAATCCCGCGCGCGTCGCGCATCGCGGCGAGCTCTTCGACGCGCTGTCGCGGATCACGCGCGGGCTCGCGAGCGCCGAGGTTCTCGCGCGGCTCCAGAGCGCCGGCGTGCCGTGCGCGCCCATCCTGACGCTCGACCGCGTCGCCGCGGAGCCCCAGACCGAAGCGAGCGGCATGCTGATCTCCGCCAAGCATCCGCGGCTTCCCGACTACCGCACCGTCGGGCTGCCCGTGCGCTGGGACGGCGAGCGGCCCGGCGTGGCCCGCGTGCCCCCGCTGCTCGGCGAGCACACCGCCGAGGTGCTGGGCGCTCTCGGCTACGACGAAGCGGCCGTCAAGGATCTCGCGAGGCGCCATGTCATCCAGCTATAAGACGATCAACGTCTCGGCCTCACCCGACGGTCACGTGGTCACCGTCGAGCTCAACCGGCCCGAGGCGCTCAATGCCATGAACACGGCCATGGGCGAGGACCTCGTGCGCTGCTTCGAGGCCTTCCAGTGGGACAGGACGGCGCGCTGCGTGGTCTTCACGGGCGCCGGCGCCAAGGCCTTCTGCGTGGGCGGCGACCTGAAGGAGCGCGAGGGCATGGCGGACGAGACGTGGCGCGCCCAGCACGCCATCTTCGAGGCGGCCGCGGCCAAGGTGCTCCACTGCCCCGTGCCCGTGATCGCCGCCGTCGAGGGCTTCGCCATGGGCGGCGGCTGCGAGCTGGCCGTGCTCTCCGATTTCATCGTCGCCTCGGAGACGGCCGTCTTCGCGGTGCCCGAGGTGACGCGCGGGATCTTTCCCGGCATTGGCGGGACGCAATTGCTCCCGCGCATCATCGGGGCGCCGCTGGCCAAGGAGATGATCTTCACGGGGCGCCGCGTGCCCGCGGCGGAGGCCAAGGCCATCGGGCTCGTGAACCATCTCGTGCCCGCCGGCCAGGCGCGCGCCAGGGCCCTCGAGATCGCCCAGGTCATCGCGGACAATGGGCCCATCGCCGTCCGCCAGGCCAAGAAGGCGGTGAGCTGGGGGAGCGAGACCGACCTCGAGACGGGTATGGCCCTGGCCATCGAGGCCTACAATGTCACTGTCACCACCGACGATCGCCTGGAGGGTGTGCGGGCGTTCAACGAGAAGCGCAAGCCGCGCTTTCAGGGGAAATAGGCATGAAGGATATGAGCTTCGCGCTCACCGACGATCAGAAGGCGCTCAAGACGGCGGTCTACGACCTGTGCAAGCAGTACACGGGCGAGTACTGGCGCGAGCTGGACGCCAAGCGCGAGTACCCCGACGCGTTCATCAACGACCTGACCAAGGCGGGCTATCTCGCCGTCCTCATCCCGCAGGAGTACGGCGGCGCCGGCCTCGGCATCATGGAGGCAGCGCTCATCCTGGAAGAGATCAACCGCTCGGGCGGCAACGGCGGGGCCTGCCACGCGCAGATGTACATCATGGGCACCGTGCTGCGCCACGGCTCCGAGCCGCAGAAGCGCCAGTACCTGCCCAAGCTCGCCACCGGCGAGCTGCGGCTGCAGGCCTTCGGCGTCACCGAGCCCAACGCGGGGTCGGACACGACCAAGCTCCAGACCACGGCGATCAAGAAGGGCGACCGCTACGTGGTCAACGGCCAGAAGATGTTCATCTCCCGCGTGCTCCAGTCCGACCTCATGCTCCTGCTCGCCCGGACCACACCGGTGGACCAGGTGAAGAAGAAGACGGACGGGCTCAGCGTCTTCCTCATCGACATCCGCGAGGCCAAGGGCAAGGGCCTGGACGTGCGGCCGCTCCGGATGATGATGAACCACTCCACCAACGCGCTCTTCTTCGACAACCTGGAGATCCCCGCGAGCAGCCTCATCGGTCAGGAGGGCAAGGGCTTCTCCTACATCCTCGACGGCATGAACGCCGAGCGCATCCTCGTCGCCTCGGACTCGCTGGGCGACGCGCGGTGGTTCATCGAGAAGGCCGTCGCCTACTCGAGCCAGCGCGTCATCTTCGGCAAGCCGATCGGCGCCAACCAGGGCGTCCAGTTCCCCATCGCCAAGGCGTACATGGCCATCGAGGCCGCCGACCTCATGCGCACCAAGGCGGCCAAGCTCTTCGATGCCGACATCTCGTGCGGGCCGGAGGCGAACATGGCCAAGTACCTCGCCTCCGAGGCGGCCATCGAGGCGGGCAACGCCTGCATCGACTGCCACGGGGGCTACGGCTTCGCCGAGGAGTACGACATCGAGCGCAAGTTCCGCGAGTCGCGCCTCTACCGCGCGGCGCCCATCAACAACAACCTGATCATGGCCTACGTCGGGGAGCACGTCCTCGGCATGCCCCGCTCGTACTAGAGCGTGCCAAGCCTGCCTGAGGTCGATCGCCTGTCCATCACCACGGTGGTGGACAACTTCATCGACAACCTGCGAGCGGACGAGAAGGTGGCGAAGCGCTTCACCCACGCCCAGGCCCGCCGCATGCCCACCCTCAAGGCCGAGCACGGCCTGGGCCACTGGGTCGAGGTGGAGCGTGGCGGGGAGCGGGGGCGCATCGCCTTCGACTTCGGGCTCACCGCCGAGAGCTACAACCACAACTTCCTTGAGCTGGGGCTCGAGGCGGGCAGGATCGACGCGGTCGCCTTGAGTCACGGCCACATGGACCACTACGGCGGGCTGGGCGGGTTCCTCAAGACCTACCGCCGGCGGATGAAGCGCGACGTCGTCTTCTACGGCGGCAGCGACCACTTCCTGCCGCGCTACAACGAGCGGAACAGCCAGCGCGTCTACATCGGCCGACTCGATCGCGACGAGCTGGAGCGCTACGACCTCGACGTGCGGGTGGTCGAGAAGCCCACCGTGCTGCCCGAGGGCGTCCTCCTGAGTGGCGAGATGCACGAGACGGCGCCCTTCGAGATCATTCCCCCCTCGCTCAAGGTCGAGCGCGATGGCGAAGTGGTCCAGGACACCTTCATCGGCGAGCAGACGCTCGTCGCCAATGTCAGGAACCGCGGCCTCGTCGTCGTCACCTCGTGCTCCCACCGCGGCATCGTCGGCATCTGCCGCCATGCCGTCAAGGTCACCGGCGTCTCGAAGGTGCACGCCGTCATGGGCGGCTTCCACCTCTCGGGGCTGGCGGGCGAGCGCATCACCCAGGTCGTGGACGCTTTCCGCGGCCTCGACCTGGACTACCTGATCCCGCAGCACTGCACCGGGCTCGAAGCCGTCATCCAGATGGCTGTGCATCTGCCGAAGGAGCTGGTGGTAAGCTCGGTGGGAAGCACGTTCACTTTCGGTGCCTGAGGAGACGCCATGAAGCTGCCCAAGCGCGTGACCATCTGCGAGGTGGGAACTCGGGACGGGTTCCAGATCGAGCCCGACTTCATTCCCACCGAGGCCAAGATCGAGGTGGTGAACAAGCTCGCGGCCACCGGCATGCCGCGCATCGAGGTGACCTCGTTCGTCTCGCCCAAGGCGGTGCCCCAGCTCAAGGACGCCGAGACCGTGATGGCGGGAATCACGAGGCGCCCGGGCACGCGCTACTCCGCCCTCGTGCCCAATGACAAGGGTGCCGTGCGCGCCGTCGACGCGGGCGTGGATGACATCCACACGGTGGTCTCGGCGAGCGAGAGCCACAATCTCGCCAACGTCAACATGTCGGTCGCCGAATCGCTCGTCAAGCTCACGGCGACGGCAGAGGTCGCTCATCGCGCGGGCAAGCCCGTGTATTCCGGCATCTCCTGCTCCTTCGGCTGTCCCTTCGAGGGCGACGTGCCCGTGGCCCAGCTCGAGTCCGTGGTCGCGCGCCTCGTGGACATGGGCGCCACGGGCATCGGCCTCGCCGACACCACGGGCATGGCGAACCCCGCTCAGGTCACCCGCGTGCTCGAGCACCTGATGCCGCGCTTCCCCGGCGTCGAGTGGACCCTGCACACGCACGACACTCGCGCCATGGCCATCCCGAACATCCTCGCCGCCATGGAGATGGGCGTCACCCACTTCGACGGCTCCATCGGCGGCCTGGGCGGCTGTCCTTTCGCGCCGGGCGCTTCCGGCAACGTCTGCACCGAGGACCTCGTGCACTGTCTCTCCGCCATGGGCGTGGAAACGGGCATCGACCTGGACGCGCTCATCGGCGTGTCGAAGCGCGTGCAGGAGATCGTGGGACGCGTGCTCCCCGGGCAGATCGTCAAGGCGGGCGCGTGGAGCCGGCGCTATCCCCTTCCCGACGGCGTGAAGGAGCGCCTCGCCGCCCGGTGACCAAGCGCGCGCAGAAGATGCTGCGCCTGATGGACCGCGCCGTCACCGAGTGGCACATTCCGGTCATCGGGAAGGAGAAGGGCCGCGTGATCAAGCGGCTCCTCGCCCGCCACAAGCCCACGCGGGGAATCGAGGTCGGCTCGCTCTTCGGGTACTCGGCCATCCTCATCGCGGCCAACATGCCGCGAGGTGGGCACCTGACCTGCGTCGAGCAGAATCCCTACCTCGCGCGCTTCGCCCAGTCCAACGCCGATCACGCGGGGCTCAAGAGCCGCGTGAAGGTCGTGGTGGGTGACGCGCTCCGTGTCCTTCCCTTTCTGCGGGGCCCCGTGGACTTCGTGCTCATCGACGCGAAGAAGGAAGACTACCTCGACTACCTGAAAGCCCTCGAGCCGCGCTTCGTCAAGGGCGCCCTCGTCATCGCCGACAACACGGGCGTGTACCGCCGCGAGGTCAAGCCCTACCTCGAGCACGTCCGGAACGGCTCGTACGCGACCCGCGAGCTCGACTTCGGCTTCGACTGCATGGAAGTCTCGACGTACCGCGGATAGCCGGCATGTTCGGCGAGAAACACGACCCCGAGTTCCTCAGGCATCTCTTCGACGAGACCGAGATCCTGCGCAAGCCCGTGGCCGGCATCATCGCCGGCTATCACATCCTCCCGTACATCCTGGTGGGACCGCAGGAAGATCAGCCGACCCGCGCCGTGGAGATTCGCGGCAAGATCAAGGTCTCGCCCCGACTGGTGCTGGCCCCGGGACGGGCGGGGCAGACCTATGGCGAGCTCTTCCAGGACGAAGGACTCATGGACGAGGCCCTGGTCGCCCGCATCTTCTCTTTCGCCTACTCCTCGCGGCATCAAGTAACTCTGGAGAGCGAGGATCTGTCGATCAAGCGGCTCGAGCGCAACCCCCAGGCGCAGATCGAGCGCGCCCTCGACGAGCTGGCCATGCGCGAGGTCATCAATACCGGCGTCATCAGGGCACCGAGCATCCGCTTCTATCCCGTGTCCCTCGATCGCTTCATCACCGAGATCCTCGATCAGGAGTTCCGGCCCTAAGCGGCCGCGATGCCCACGCGCGAAGACTACCTGCGGCAGCCGCTCGAGCGGCGGCTCGCCCGCCTGGCCGGCACCGCTGACGAGCTCACCGAGGCAACCCGCAACCGAAGCGCCGCTCAGCTTGCCCGGCGGCCCGAGACCGCGAGCTGGTCGGCCACGGAGATCATCTGCCACCTCCGCGACGTGGAAGAGCTGTTCCGGATCCGCTTTCACACCATCCTCGCCCTGGACGATCCGAAGATCCTGACCTTCGGCGCCGAGCCAGCAGCCCTTGCCGCGTGGGGCATAGGCGGTCCGATAGGGCACCCGCTCGATCCCGATCGGTGGGCCGAGGAGCGGCAATACGCGCGCAACGATCCGAGCCAGGCGCTCTCGGCCTTCCGACGCCATCGCGCGGAGACGGTCGCCCTCCTGGAATCGCTCACAGCGGCGCAATGGCAGCGAGGCGGCATCCACCTCCGGCTCGGTCGGTTGACTCTCGGTGACTGGGTGGCCAGCCTCGCCGCTCACGATGACAATCACCTCGCTCAGCTCGAGCGCGCGCTCGAAGGCCGGGGCTGACCGTGACCGGGTCGAGCGCACGACAGCCTTCTCTCCTCCGGGCGTGCTTACTGCGGACACCGCAATTGCAAGGCAGGCGATGATCCCTGATCGCGCGGACAAGGTCTGGATCTCTGAGCGAGGGGGTGCAGGACATCGATCGCCCAACCCACATTCAGTCCCTCCCCGAGCCAGCTCGGACACCCCGTCCGCGCGGTGACATGCAGGCCCTGCGCGTCATGAGACTCGTAGAGAGCCTTGATGGGATCCGCGGGCACTGCGGCAGGCAGCGGCACCTCAGGTAACGGGTGGCCATTCGGGCGCCGGAACTGGAGCGCCCCGTCAGATAACCGCGCGACCTGATAGCCCTCCTCGTGCGTTTGCGCAGCGACGGAGGCGTACGGGCTGCTGGGCCGGCACCAGCTCCGGGCTGCCGCCGCATCACCGAGTCACCCTGACAAAGCTGTCAAGCGGAAACGTAGCGCGGGGCCAAAGCAGCTGCCGCTGGACTTCCTTGGCATGGGTTACGCGCCATGTACAGAAAGGGAGACAACCCATCATGGAGTGATAGCGCCGAGACTCGATTCTCGGACAGCTTATCGAGGCTTGCCCGTACGTCGAGGACGACGGCGCAAAGCAGAGAGAGGGCGAGAAGGACTCGGGTGCGTGTCATGCTCCCGAACCGGCTCGAGGTTGCCAGCGAAGGCGGTTGAGGCGACGGCGCCACGTATTCCCAGGCGCCTTATCAGGTACACTCCTCGCGTGCGCGCGTATCTCGTCTCGCGGCTCGCCCAGACCGCGCTCGTGGTCTTCCTCTCCCTCACCGCCGTCTTCTTCCTGGTGCGGCTGACCGGCGATCCCGTCCTACTCTTCCTGCCCATGGATATCCAGGCCAAGGACGTCAACGAGTTCCGCCAGCGCCTCGGCTTCAACGATCCTCTGCCCGTGCAGTACGGCCGCTTTCTCTCGGGCGCGGCCCGCGGAGATTTCGGCGAGTCGCTGCGCTACCGGCGCGACGCCATGCGTCTCGTCCTGGAGCGGCTCCCCGCTACCCTCGAGCTGGGACTGGCCGCGCTCCTCCTCGCCTTCTCCATCTCCATTCCCATCGGCATCCTCTCGGCCACGCATCGGGGCACCCTCGTCGACTATCTCGGGATGGGTGGGGCCGTGCTCGGACAGGCCATCCCCGGCTTCTGGCTCGGCCTCATGCTGATCTACTTCTTTTCCGTCCGTCTCCACTGGCTGCCCACGGGGGGCATGGGCGGGCCCACGCACTTCGTCATGCCGTGCATCGTCCTCGCCTCGTTCTATGCCGCGCGCATGGCGCGCCTCACGCGCTCGTCCGTCCTCGACGTCCTCGGCGCCGAGTTCGTCCTCACGGCGCGCGCGAAGGGCCTGGCCGAGCGGATCGTGATCGTCAAGCACGCGCTGAAGAACGCCGCCATCCCCATCGTGACGCTCGCCGGGCTCGAGACCGGCCAGCTCCTGGGCGGCGCCGTCATCACGGAAACCATCTTCGCCTGGCCCGGGCTCGGGCGGCTCACCGTGCAGGCACTTCTCAACCGAGATTTCCCGGTGGTGCTCGCGGCCGTCTTCGTCATCTCCGTCACCTACACCCTCATCAACCTCGGGGT